>ERZ778021.920-NODE-920-length-41360-cov-6.229440_pt1 | contig 41360 bp, 31 predicted proteins | sample MGYA00375751_ERZ778021 | MGnify/ENA primary metagenome ERZ778021 (study PRJEB29350, sample SAMN05389814) | bioreactor metagenome | isolation source: Thiocyanate stock bioreactor | place: South Africa: University of Cape Town | collected 2013-08-29 ... | reverse complement strand
GCGACCCTCACCCGCCGCTGCGCGGCCGCCCTCTCCCGGCGGGAGAGGGGACGATGAATCGGAATGCGGAGATGGTCATGCCTCGAATCAACCTGCTCACCACCGCCGGCGCCGTCGAGCCCTACACCCTCCGCGGGGCCCGCTCCTGGAGCCCGCCCGCGAAGCCCGCGTTCAACCGCGTCGCCTTCTCCGCGGCCCACGTCGTGGCCGACGCCCGCAGCGCGGCCGATCCGTGGGTCGAGGCGGCCGTGGATTGGGACGCGACGCTCCGGTATCGCGAGCACCTGCTGTCGCTGGGCCTGGGCGTGGCCGAGGCCATGGACACCGCCCAGCGCGGCATGGGGCTGGACTGGCCGACGGCGCTGACGCTCATCGAGAAGACCGTCGCGATGGCGAAGGGGAGGCCCGGCGCGCTGGTGGCCTCGGGCGTGGGGACGGACCAACTCGCCCCGCGGCCGGGGCTGACGACCGCCGACGTGATCGCCGCGTATGAGGAGCAGGCCGAGGCCGTCGAGGCCGTCGGAGGGCGGATCATCCTGATGGCCAGCCGGGCGCTGGCCGCCGCGGCGCGGTCGCCGGAGGACTACGAGCACGCCTACGGCGCGATCCTCTCCCGCGTCCGCGAACCCGTCATCCTCCACTGGCTCGGCCCCATGTTCGACCCGGCGCTCGCCGGCTACTGGGGCCGCGACGACCTCGACGACGCCATGGACGTCTGCCTCCGCATCATCGCCGCCCACGCGGGCAAGGTCGACGGGATCAAGATTTCGCTTCTCGACAAGGAGAAGGAGATCGCGATGCGTCGCCGCCTCCCCGCAGGCGTGAAGATGTACACGGGCGACGACTTCCACTATCCCGAGCTGATCGAGGGGGACGACGTCGGATACTCCCACGCACTGCTGGGGATCTTCGACGCGATCGCGCCGGCGGCCTCGGCCGCGCTCCAGAGGCTGGCGACGCAGGACGTCGCGGAGTACCGCCGGATCCTGGCCCCGACGGTCCCGCTCTCGCGCCACGTCTTCGCGGCGCCGACGCGGTTCTACAAGTCGGGCGTCGTGTTCCTGGCCTGGCTCAACGGCTGGCAGGACCACTTCGTGATGGTCGGCGGCCAGCAGAGCGCTCGCAGCGCGTTGCACTACTGCGAGCTGTTCCGCCTCGCCGACGCCGCCGGGCTGCTCGACGACCCGGATCGGGCCGTGGCGAAGATGCGGGCCTTCCTGGCGGTGCAGGGGATCGACGCATGAGCGACTGTCGCCCGCCCGACCCCGGCCTCCTCTCGATCAACACGGCGACGCTTCGCGGCCAATGGGGCCTCCGCGAGATCCTCGACGGCTGCGCCCGGCACGGCGTCCGAGGCGTCTCCCCCTGGCGCGATCAGGTGCAGGCGATGGGGCTGGCCGAGGCCGCGGCGAAGGTGCGCGAGCACGGCTTCACCGTCACCGGCTACTGCCGAGGCGGCATGTTCCCCGGCGCGACCCCCTCCGAACGCCTCGCCGCCCGCGACGACAACCGCCGCGCCGTCGACGAGGCGTGCGCGCTGGGGGCGCGATGCCTCGTCCTGGTCGTCGGCGGCCTGCCGAGAGGGTCGAAGGACATCGCCGGGGCCCGCGCGCAGGTCCGCGACGGCATCGGCGAACTGCTCGACCACGCGCGGCCCGCCGGGATGCCCCTGGCCATCGAGCCGCTGCACCCGATGTACGCCGCCGACCGCGCGTGCGTCAACACCGCGGCCCACGCCAACGACCTCTGCGACGAACTGGGCGACGACGGCCTCGGCATCGCCCTGGACGTCTACCACGTCTGGTGGGATCCCGACGTCCTGCCCCAGATCGCCCGCGCCGGCCGCAAGCGACTCCTCGCCTTCCACATCTGCGACTGGCTCGTCCCGACCCGCGACATCCTCCTCGACCGCGGCATGATGGGCGACGGCGTCATCGACATCCCCGCCCTCCGCGCCGCCGTCGAGGCCCAGGGCTACGACGGCTTCCACGAGGTCGAGATCTTCTCCGCCGAAGATTGGTGGAAGCGACCGCCTGACGAGGTGATCGCGACCTGCATCGAACGGCATCGGACCTGTTGCTGAGGCGGCTCAGGCCCCGCCGTGCATCCTCGGCCCCGGCGACTGCGCGGCGAGGATGGCGGCCTCGGCTTCCAGCAGTTCGCCCCAGCGGGCCTCGACGACGTCCGCCGGCAGGACGTGGCCGGCGAGCGTCAGGAAGACGCGATAGTGGCCCAGCTCGGACGAGCCCAGGCGGTTGTAGAACCGGGCCAGCTCGCGGTCGGTCGTCGCCGTGGCGCGGGCCAGGGCGAGGAAGCGCTCGCACGACCGGGCCTCGATCAGGGCCGAGATCAGCAGGCGGTCGACCAGCTCCTCGGTCCCGCGGCCCTTGCGGACCAGCAGGCGCAGGGCGTTCGCGTAGGGGTTGCGGTGGGTCCGCTCCAGCCGGCCGCCCCGGCGCGCCATCAGCCGGATCACCGAGCTGAGGTGCGCCGCCTCGTCGTGCGCGATGGCGGCCAGGGTGGTCGTCCAGGTCTCGGGCGGGGTCGGTTCGGGCCAGCGGTTGAGGAGTTCCAGGGCGTTGGCCGCGGCCTTCTTCTCCAGGTAGGCGTGGTCGTTCAGCAGCGCCAGCGGCTCGCGGAGCGCCCGCTCCGCCCAGGAATCCGGGGTGCGCGACAGCAGCGGCAGGTCCTCGACCGACTCGACCAGGCTCATGGCTCACCGTCCCTCGCGATTCCGCACCGATGGATGCGACGCCGGAAGCCCGCGACGTCATCGCATCCCCCCCAGATCCACGCCCTCGGAGGCCCGAGCCCCCGGAAATCGCTTTGTGTCGCAAAGTTTTCTGGGCAGCCGTGTAGACAGGGCGTGGGGGAATGTCAACAATAGCAGCGGGCGAGGGGAGTTGGGAGGATGGAACCCTCCGAGCCGGTCCGGGATCCGGGGCGGCCGTCCAGGGACTTGCCCGCGCCGGCCCTCCGTGTAACATCACCTTCATGACGAGCAGTTCACGAACCTTGTCCGCGTCGACGCTGGGCGAACATCTCGACGAGCATCGCCGCCGGGTGGAGGACGCCCTGGCCGCGGCCCTGCCCGAGCCCGAGGGCTCCGAGGGGGGATGCCCCGGGCGGCTGGCGTCGGCGATGCGGTACAGCGTGCTGGGGGGGGGGAAGCGGCTGCGGCCGGTCCTCTGCCTGATGGCGGCCGAGGCCTGCGGCGCGCCGTGGGCCGACGCGATCGCGCCGGCCCTGGCGCTGGAGCTGATCCACACCTATTCGCTGATCCACGACGACCTGCCGGCGATGGACGACGACGACCTGCGCCGGGGCCGCCCGACCTGCCACAAGCAGTTCGACGAGGCGACGGCGATCCTGGCCGGCGACGGCCTCTTGACGCTGGCGTTCGAGCTGGTGGCGAAGGGCGTGCGCCCGGCCGAGTCGGCCGCGGAGTGCGTCCGGCTGCTGGCCGAGGCGGCCGGGCCCTCGGGCATGGTGGGGGGCCAGATGGCCGACCTCCAGGCCGAGGAGCGGTCGGCCGAGGGGACGGAGGGCTCCGCGGCCGAGCTGGAGGCGATCCACCGCCGCAAGACCGGGGCGCTCCTGCGGGCCCCGCTGGAGATGGGCGCCGCGGTCGCGGGCGCGCCGGCCGCGGAGCGCGAGGCGCTGGCGGCCTACGGCCGCGCGGTCGGCCTGGCGTTCCAGGTCGTCGACGACCTGCTCGACGTCGTCGGCGACGAGGCCAAGATGGGCAAGCGGGTCGGCAAGGACTCGGGCCACGGCAAGTGGACGTACCCCCGCTTCCTGGGCGTGGAAGGGAGCCGGGAGAAGGCCCGGCAGCTCGCGCACGAGGCCGTCGCCGCCCTGGCCCCGCTGGGCGAACGCGGCGGGCGGCTCCGCGAGCTGGCTTTGGCTCTTTTGGAAAGGGATTGTTGATGCTCAGCCCGGATACGATCCTGTCCCGGATCGCCTCGCCCGCCGACCTCAAGGCGCTCTCGGACGAGCAGCTCGACCGGCTCGCCGACGAGATGCGCCACGAGCTGATCGACGTGGTCGGGCGGCGGGCGGCGCACTTCGCCAGCAACCTGGGCGTCGTCGAGCTGGCGCTGGCCCTCCACCTGAGCTTCGACTTCTCGCGCGACCGCCTGATCTGGGACACCGGCCACCAGATCTACCCCCACAAGCTCATCACCGGCCGCGCCGCCGAGCTGCACACCATCCGGACCAAGGGGGGCCTGATGGGCTACCCCAACCCGGCCGAGAGCCCGTACGACCTGTTCATGACCGGCCACGCCGGCTGCGCCCCCTCGACCGCCCTGGGCCTGAAGCTCGGCGACGAGCTGGCCGGCCGGGCCGACGCCCACTCGGTCGCCGTCATCGGCGACGGCGCGTTCCCCTCCGGCATCGTCTTCGAGGCCCTCAACCACGCCGGCGGCTCCGAGAGCAAGCTCCTGGTCGTCCTCAACGACAACAAGATGTCGATCTGCCCCCCCGTCGGCGGCTTCGCCAACGCGCTCGACCGGGCGCGGATGTCCACGACCTACCACGACTGGAACAAGCGGCTCAAGTCGCTCCTGCCGAGCATCCCCCTGGTCGGCGAGACCGCCGAGCGCTGGCTCCAGCAGTGCAAGGACGCCATCAAGGCGAGCCTCCAGCACGGCATGCTGTTCGAGGAGCTGGGCTTCACCTACCTCGGCCCGATCGACGGCCACGACCTGAAGGGCCTGCGGTCGTACCTGGAGCGGGTCAAGACGATGCGCGGGCCGGTCCTGCTCCACGTCCTGACCAACAAGGGCCACGGCTTCGAGCCGGCCGTGAAGGATCCGGTGAAGTTCCACGCGCCGAACCCTTTCAAGAAGGCCAAGGAGGGGATCGTCCCGCTGAAGGTCTCCAGCAACGAGACCTACACCGACGCCTTCTCCGCCGCCCTGTTCGACGCCTGCGCCCGCGACCCGAAGGTCGCCGTGCTGACGGCCGCGATGTGCGAGGGGAACAAGCTCCAGAAGGTGCGCGAGACCTTCCCGAAGCAGTTCTTCGACGTCGGCATCTGCGAGAGCCACGCCGTCGCGGTGGCTGGCGGCATGGCCAAGGCCGGCGCGCGGCCGGTGGTCGACATCTACAGCACGTTCCTCCAGCGCTCGTACGACCAGATCTTCCAGGAGGTCGCGCTCCAGAACCTGCCGGTCGTCTTCTGCATCGACCGCGCCGGCGTCGTGGGGGCCGACGGGCCGACGCACCACGGCAGCTACGACCTGGCGTACATGCGGATCTTCCCCAACATGGTCGTCATGGCCCCCGGCGACCGTCGCGACGTCTCGCCGATGCTCGACTTCGCCCTGGGCCACGACTCGCCCGTCTCCATCCGATACCCCCGAGCCACCCTCGAGGCCGTGGAGCGCGAGCCCCAGCCGATCGAGCTGGGCCAGGCCGAGGTGATCGAGTGGGAGACCGACGGCATGTTCGTCGCCTGCGGCGCCATGCTCGGCGCCTGCGTCCGGGCGGCCGGCGTGCTGCACGAGCGATACGGCCTGAACGTGGGCGTCATCAACGCCCGGTTCGTCAAGCCGCTCGACCGCGCCACGATCGGCAAGGCGATCGAGGAGGCGGCGTTCGTCCTGACCGTCGAGGAGGGCTGCCTCAACGGCGGCTTCGGCTCGGCCGTGCTGGAGGCGGCCAACGACGCCGGCCTGCCGACGCACCACGTCCGCCGCGTCGGCCTCCCCGACCGCTTCATCCTCCACGCCGAGCGCGACGAGCAGCTCGCCGAGGTCGGCCTGGACGTCGACGGCCTGGTCGCCTCGGCGCTCGACCTGGCCCGCGCCGTGGGCCTCGAATTCACCGACATCGGCCCCGCCGTCGCGACGAACGGCCGGGCCCACCGCGAAGCCGACGGCTCCACGGTCGTCGCCGCGACGCCGTCCGAGAAATAGGGAGAGTCCTCGCTCAACTCCGCCGAGATCGATCGAGAACAGTGGCCCGGCCGGCCCGGCCGGGCGTCCATCCAGGTCGAGCGAGGGCTTTCGCGTCCTTCGCCTCCCGACGCCCGGCCGGGCCGGCCGGGCCACCGTCTCCTCGAAAGACGGACGTCGATTCGCGGTGGAGTTTCGCGAGGAGTATCGAAATCAGATGCCCCCCCTCCGGCTGATGATCCTGGGGAACGGCTCGCGCGAGGAGGCCCGCGCCTACGTCGACCGCGTGGCCGAAGCGGTGCGGGCCGTCGCCGACTTCGAGCTGACCGGCGTCGACCTCTCGGCCGGCTCGGACCTCTCCGACTGCCCGGCCGACGTGGCGCTGGTGGTCGGCGGCGACGGCACGGTGCTGCACACCGTCCGCCGCATGGACGACCGCCCCACGCCGATCATCGGCGTCAACGCCGGCCGCCTGGGCTTCCTCGCCGACCTCACCGTCGAGACGTTCCTCGAACGCCTCCCCGACCTCGCGGCGCGGCGGTACACGGTCGAGAACCTGATGACGATGTCGGTGACGGTCGCCTCGCCCAAGGGGCCGACCCGCGTCTTCCGCGCCCTCAATGACGCCGTCGTCCGCGCCGCGCCGTTCTTCAAGATCGTCGAGATCGGCCTCTCCATCGACGGCGAGAGCGTGATGAGCTACCGCGGCGACGGCCTGATCGTGGCCACGCCCGTCGGCTCGACGGCCCACAGCCTCTCGGCCGGCGGGCCGATCCTCCCCCCCTCGGCCCACATGTTCGTCGTCACGCCGCTCTGCGCCCACGCGCTGACCCAGCGCCCGCTGGTCGACGCCGGCCACAAGACCTACGAGCTGACCCCTCGCGGCGGCGGGATCGCCACGATCCTCGTCGTCGACGGCCAGATCCAGGTCCCGCTCCAGGAGGGCGACCGCGTGACGATCCGCCGCGGCGACCCCCCGTTCCCCATCGTCCGCCTCCCCGGCCACAGCTTCTACCGCACCCTCCGCGACAAGCTCGGCTGGGGCGCCTACCCCGCCGGTGACCGCGGGCCGAGGACGTAAGGGCGCCCGTCGGCGTCGGTGCGAACCCATCCGTCCCCTCTCCCGCCGGGAGAGGGTGGCCCGAAGGGCCGGGTGAGGGTCGTCGGACCGGTAGAAACAGCCCCGGTCCATGAACCTCGCGCCCGGCATGCCCTCCGCACTCCGGCGACCCTCACCCGCCGCTGCGCGGCACCCTCTCCCGGCGGGAGAGGGGACGGTCCCGGGGCCCTCCTCCCTTGTGCCGAACAGTATTGGCCGGCGCGCGGGGGGGCGGCGAGCGCAGAAATCTGGACGGCCCACCGCCACACCCATCCCGGAATCCGGCGACGCTCGTCCGGCCCTCCCTCACGGGATCCCCAGCACGATCTTGCCGAACTGCCCGGCCTCGTCCATGCGGCGGTGGGCTTCGGCGGCGTCGGCGAGGGGGAACGTGCGGTCGACGACGGGGCGGAGGGAGCCGTCGAACAGGGCGAGCATGGCGGCGAAGTCGGCCGGCGAGCCCATCGTGGTGCCCAGCAGGTTGAGCTGCTTCCAGAAGACCCGCCGCGTGGCGATGTCCGGCACCGGGCCGGTCGTCGCGCCGAAGGTCGCCATCCGGCCGCCGGGGCGGAGCAGGTCGATGCAATGGTCGTAGGTCGGGCCGCCGACGCCGTCGATCACCACGTCGACGCCCTCGCCGCCGCTCAACTCGCGGGCCTTATCGACCCACTTCGCGTCCTTGTAATTCACGCCGCCGTCGGCCCCGAGGGTCCGGGCGCGTTCGAGCTTCGCCTCGGAACTCGACGACACGAGGACCTTCGCCCCCAGCTTCTTCGCGAACAGCAGGGCGAAGGTCGCCACGCCGCTCCCGATCCCCGGGATGAAGACGATCTCGCCGGCCTTCGCCCCCGCGCGGGGGATCAGGGCCCGATACGCCGTCAGCCCGGCCAGCGGGATCGCGGCGGCCTCCTCCCAACTCAGCCCGGTGGGCTTCGGGTGGATGTTCGTCGCCGGCGCCTTCACGTACTGCGCGTAAGTACCGGCGTCGGGCATGCCCAGGATGCGGAAGTTCGAGCTGAAGGAGCGTTCGTCGTCGCCCCAGTCCAGGCTGGGGTTGATGACGACCTCGCGGCCGACGAGCGATCCGTCGACGCCCTCGCCGACGGCCTCCACGATCCCCGCGCCGTCGGAGCCGAGGATCGCGGGGAGCTTGATCCCGGCGTAGGCGGCCGTGCGGATCCAGACGTCGCGATGGTTCAGCGCCGCGGCCTTCAGCCGCACCAGGGCCTCGCCCGGCCCCGGCTTGGGGTCGGGGACGTCCTCCAACCGCAGCATCTCGGGGCCGCCCGGGTCGCGCAGGACGATCGCTTTCATGAGGATGCTCCCCTGGATTCCGATCGGCCCGCCGTGGCGCGGCGGGGCGCTCCCGTATCCTATTTCCGCGACGCCCCGGGTCAAGCGCCGGCCGACGCCGCGGTTGAACCGGCCGCGTCGCGCGGCTACGCTGAGATCATGGACGACATCGACGCGCTGATCCAGGACGAGGACGAGCACCGCCGCGGTCGCGACGCCGCCGAGGCCGAGGCCCGCCGCCTCGAACTGGAACGCCTCGACGCCCTGCCGCCCGAGGAGCGGATGGCGGCCCTGCTCCAGAAGATGGCCGAATTCCAGGCCGAACTGAACGACCTGCTCCCGCGCGTCGCGGCCATCGACCCCGACGCCTGGGACGAGGGATCGCCGCCGGGGTGAGGCCGGCCTCGCGCTCGGGGTCCGTCTTGGAAGGCTTACGCCAGGTCGGGGTCGTCTCCGACGGGCGGCCGATAGACGTCGATGGACGACACGGCGATCGTCGTCTCGTCGGCCGAGAAGCGGAAGTTGACGATGAAGTAGGTCGCGTCGCCGCCGAGGGCCGGCATCACCGCCTTGGAGATCATCCCCCCGCCCGGGAACGTCAGCGGCCCGGCGGCCTCGGCGTGATCGGACGGGCGATCCGCCAGGTCCAGGAGATGGGCCACGAGGAACGCGGCCTCGGCCTTCGTCAGGTGATCCAGGGCGGTCCTGGCATCCCGCGAGAGGGCGACCCGATAACCGCCCACGTCATCGCCCATCGCGCGATAGCAGGTACTCGGAGAGCGGCGTCAGGTCGGCGGTCCCGTCGGCCACGGCCGCGTCGGCGGCCAGCAGGCGTTCCGCATGCTCGGGGTGTTCGGAAAGGTACGACGCCAGGGGACGGACGTCGAGCTTCCGCGAATCGCCCTTGAGCCGGACTCCTGGGACGTCGATCAGCCGGCCCGGCGGCGAATCGATGAACCAGGACAGCCTGGCGGCCCAGCGTTTGAGGTTCTTGAGCCCCTTCACCGGCCTGCCCGGATCCTGGACGATCTCGGCCGCCTTGACGGCGTGCCTGGCCGCGCGGGCCCAGCGACGATACATGACGACCCGCGTCGCGTCGTCTTCCAGCGAATACGGAGCCTCGCCCGAATACACCGCCCGACGCCACTCCGCCTCGCCCGTCGCCATCGCGTCGAGGAGTTCCATCATGGAACGCACCATGTGGCCCGCGATCTCTCGACCCCCATCCGTCGCCCGGTCGGTCGTCCGCGATGCCCGACGGGCCGCGATCATCCTCCTGGCGCTCCGGGCGTGGCGGGACGTCAAGCGTTCAACGACCTGTGTATCCATCGACATGAGCGAGCCTCCAGACCGGGAACGATCCGCCCTCCTTATTTCATTTTACCGGATCTTCGGGACGACGTGGGGGCGCTCCCGGCGGATCGTCGCACGATGAGGCGGACTCTCAGCCGCGCGACCGAGGCCGCATGTTCTCGTCGAGGTCGTCCAGCAGGGCTTCGAGGCCGTCGAACTGGGCGACGGGCTTCGTCGACGTCGGCATCGGGACGACGGGCGAGCCGATGTCGACGCTCTCGATGTAGGTGCCGGAGTCGGTCACCGAGGGGGGCTGGACGCCGTGGCGCAGGTCGATGCGCTCCTGGATCATGGAGACGGCGTGGACGATCTGCATCAGCCCGTCGTACTCGTCCTGCTCGGCCGGCTCCAGGCCGCCGCTCAGGATCTTCTCGGCCAGGGCGTCGAGTCGGGCCTTCACGTCGTCGGGCGCGTAGAGGTTCGTGAAGACCTCCGCCGCCTCGGGCGGGAGCTGGTCGACGATCGAGTCCAAAAGCCGTTCGAGCATGGTCGGGGCCGTTGAGTTCACCATGCCCCGCATCATAACCGGACGCCGCCCCGAGGGAATCCCGATTCGCCCCGCTCCGCCGCCTCTTCCTCGCGGGCTTTCCTGCGGCCCTCGAAGCGGTAAGTCGCGACGAGGAAGATCGTGAAGTAGGCCGCGACGGTCGCCCCCGCCAGGACGGCCGGTACAGGCAGGCCGTCCCGGAGCCGATCGAAGCCCAGCATCAGGCCGAACCCAGCGACGCCCCAGACGCAGAGGAAGGCGACGATGCGGGCCATGTCCGGATTGGCCCGATATCTGACCTTCGAATCGATGATCTCCCCGACCGGCGTCATCGCCCGCAGGAAGAGGCCGAGGCAGGCCATCCACGGGATCGAAAGGGAGGCGGGGGGCCGTTCAGGGTGCCACCGAGCGAACAGCACCGCGGGGACGGCCGCCGCCACCGCCCAGGCGACCATCCAGATTCCTGGGACGTCGATCCCCGGGCCGGTCGGGCCATTTTGGAGGCCGATCCGCATCTTGTAGGCGAAGAGGTTCCAGCCGTGCTGGGCCTCCGGCGGGAGCGTCGCGTGCAGGTGGGCGACGATCCGCTCACGGTCCGGGCGCTCGTATTCGCGCAGGTCGATCTTCAGGCGCGACGAGGCGTCGCGGAGCTTCACGACCGAGCCCGGCCCCCAGCGGGCCTCCGTCACATCGGCCAGGTCCATCTCCGACCGTTTCCGGAGCCCCTGGAAGATGAGGCGACCCGCGCGGAACGTCAGCGACGAACGGGCGTAGTCGAGCGCCGCCCCTGCGCACAGCCCAGCCATGCCGAATGGGACCAGGGCCATGGCGGCGAAGCCCAGGCGCGATCGGATCGTCGGGTCGAACGCCGCGACCCGGAGCGTGACGCCTCCCCAGGCGAGGGACAGGGGGAGCAGGCCCAGCATCGTGTAGAGATCCGACTTCTTCGGCCGAAACGTCGCGTCCACCGCCGTCCCTCCTCCGTCGGCCCACTTGACCGATCGACCGGCCCCCGACACGATACTCATCATATCGACATTCGTCGCGGGAGGCCGATCATGGGGACGCGGTTGCGAGGGCCGGGCGAATTCTGCTGGATCAACATCCTGACCCCGGACGTCGAGGGCGCGAAGGCGTTCTTCAACGCCCTGCTGGGATGGACCTTCGGCGCGATCCCGGGCTCGGGCTGGTTCATCCAGGTCGGGCCGAGCCGGGTCGGCGGGCTGTTCGACCTGGACCACCCGCGGACGCCGCCGGGGACGCCGGCCGGGATCGGCGTGATGGTGAAGGTGGACGACGCCGACGTCGCCGCGGCGCGGGCGAAGGAACTGGGGGGCTCCGCGAACCCGTCGTTCAGCATCGGCCCGCCCGGCCGCATGGCCGAGCTGTTCGCCCCCGACGGCGCCGAGGTCGACGTCTGGCAGCCCGGCGCCATGCCCGGCACCGACGTCGACCCGCACCACCCCGGCGCTCCGTGCTGGTTCGAGGCCGTGACCCGCGACGTCGACCGATCTGCGGCGTTCTACCGCGACCTCTTCGGCTGGACGTCCCAGGTCGCCTCGGCGGGCTCGCCGGGCTACGTCGAGTTCCGCCGCGACGGCGACCTCTTCGGCGGCTTACTGCCGACGCCCGACGACCTCGACGTCCCGCCCCACTGGGGCGTCTACTTCACGGCGGCGAACGTGGACGCGACCGCGCAATGCGCGGCCGACCTCGGGGGCGTCGTCTGCCTCGCCCCGCGCGAGATCCCCGGCGTCGGCCGCTTCGCCGCCCTCCGGTCGTCGCAGGGCGTGGCCTTCCACGTCGTCCAGTACGGCGTGTGAAAGGAACCCGCCGGCCGAGGAATTGGGGGATTCCGTCGGGAATCGTGAAATCTCGCGGCACTCGGACGCGACCTTATCTGGCGGATGGTCGTTCCTTGACAATTCGGAAGCAGCGGACAGCCAGCCCGGTCGGATTCGCCGAGGGAAGACGCCCGAGCGGGACGGGGGCAAGTGAAGGCGTCGGGACCATATCGGCGGTCCCCGCCGTCGTCGGATTTCAGAGACGAGTGAGGGGACGCGGAAGGGTGGTCCGGGCGGTCCGCCCGGACGTCTCGATCGACGACCATCGACGTCCGGGCGGTCCGCCCGGACCACCCTTCGGAGATGCGAAATCTCATGTCGATTTCGACGAACGAAGCCGAGTTGGATTATTGTAAGTCGTTGCCTTTGGGCGATTTGTGTCGTCGTTGAGGCCGCCGGGCCCGGCGAACGGACCCAGGCGGGCCCGTCGTCAGAACGGCACGACCAGGCCGTCGTGGGCCAGGCGGACGTGGGGGGGGAGCATGGCCTCGACGCGGGCGAAGTCGAACTCGTGGGAGCAGTGGGTGAAGTAGGCGCGCCTCGGGGCCAGCCGCTCGACGACCCGGAGCGCCTCGTCCAGGTGGAAGTGGGTGGGGTGGGGGTCGAAGCGGAGGGCGTCCAGGATCAGGACGTCCAGGCCCTGCAGGGCGTCGAAGGTCTCGTCGGGGATGCGGTTGACGTCGGTGCAGTAGGCCAGGTCGCCCACGCGGTAGCCCAGCACGGTGAACCGGCCGTGGTGGAGGCGGACGGGGAGGATCGTCTGCCCCAGCGCCTCGAACGGCCTGTACGGCTCGACCCGGCTGAACTCGATCTTGGGGACGAACCCCGCGGGCCAGTTGCGGGACTCCTCGCGGAAGGCGTAGGAGAAGACGCGCCGGATATACTCCTGGGTGTCGTCCTCGCAGAAGACCGGCACCGGCCCGCCGATCCACTTGGGGAACATCCGGGCGTCGTCGAGCCCGAACAGGTGGTCGGCGTGGTGGTGCGTGAAGGCGATGGCGTGGACCCGCGACACCTTCTCCCGCAGGAGTTGCAGGCGCATCTCGGGCGTGGTGTCGATCAGGAGGTTCCCGGCCGGGAACGCCATGAGGACGCTCGGCCGCGTCCGGTTGTTGCGGGGGTCGTCCGACGTGCAGACCGAGCAGTCGCACCCCAGCAGGGGGACGCCCGACGACGTCCCGGTCCCCAGGAAGATCAACCGCCGTCCCGACTGTTGGGGGCTCTCGATCAACCGACTCTCGCTCCCTGAAACCTCGCGCGTCCCGTCGCCCGGCCGAGACCCCATTCTATCCCCCGCCCCCCCGCCGAATCGACCCGAACCCGCCCGCGTCCGGCGGTGTCTTGACAAAGCGAGCCTCTCACGGTGGAATAGGACCCGTCGACGCGCCCGTAGCTCAATTGGATAGAGCGTTAGCCTCCGGAGCTAAAGGTTGCAGGTTCAAATCCTGCCGGGCGTACTTGGGAGACAACGACTTAGGGCGTAATCGCGATGCGGCGGTCGCCCCGGCTTACAGATCTGGGTAAGCCTCTTGTAGGCTGGGTCGCGACCCAGCCCACGCAGGCCGTGGTTCGACGCCCAGTGTGGATCGCGCCGTGCGACTCCAAGACTCGCCCACTCCCTCAGCGGGCGGCCTTGCCGACGGCCCGCCAGTTGGCGGCGACGGCGGCGACCAGGTGGCCCGACTTGGGATGGTCGGGCTCGACGTCGACGGGCAGGGCGTTGGCGCGGAGGGCCTCGGAGGTCGTCGGGCCGACCGAGCCGACGACGACGCGGGCGGCGAGCGCCGCGCGGAGGTCGTCCTCGATCCCCTCGGCCTTCGCGACTTCCAGGACGTGGTCCACCTGCTGGGCCGCCGTGAACAGCGCCGCGCCGATCTCCCCGGCGACGATCCGGGCCAGGGCGGAGCGGAGCGGGTTCAGGTCGACGGGCAGGGCCCAGCGGTAGACCGGCACGCGGGTCACGTCGGCGCCGCGATCGGCCAGGCCGTCCAGCAGCTCGACGGGGGGCTTGCCGTACTCCTGGACGGCCACCCGCAGGCCGGCCACGGGCGCGCGGTCGTCGAGGGCGGCCAGGGTCTCGCGCCAGGTGTTGGGCGAGGGGACCATGACGTCGATCGCGGCCCCCAGCTCGCGCAGGGCGGTCGCCGGCTTGGGGCCGCGGGCGACCACCTTCGTCCGCTTCAACGCCTCGACCCAATCGGCCTTCGACATCCTCGGGGCGAGCAGGTCGACGAGGTAGCGGACGCCGACGCCGGTCTCGAAGATCGTCAGGTCGAACCGGCCCGCGGCCAGGCCCGCCACGAACGCGAGGGCCTCCGGGGACTCCTCCAGGGGGACCTCGCGCATCGAGGGGGCGGCGACCGGCTCGCCGCCGTGGCGGGACACCAGGTCGCCGAGGGCGCCGGCCATGCGGGCCTCGAAGATCGCCACGCGGAGGCCGTCGAACGGGGTGGGTGGGGTATCGCTCATCGGTCGACCGGGTTGAGGGTGACAAGGGGTCGCGGGCGGCCGGACGTCGCGGGTCAGGCGACGCCCTGGACCTCGGGGCGGACGGCCGTCGCGGCGGCCTCGGCCTCCTCGCCGTCCTCGACGAGGATACCGCGCCACCCTCGGCTCGCGTAGGCCAGGGCGACCGCCCCCCCCAGGCCCCCGACCAGGGCGAACGCGAAGAAGCCGAGGCCGAAGCCCCCGGTGAGCTGCTTCAGCGCCCCCAGCGCGGTCGGCAGCAGGAAGCCGCCGAAGCCCCCCGCCGCCCCGACCAGCCCGGTGACGACGCCGATCTCGCGCGGGAACCGCAGCGGGACGAGCTGGAACATCGCCCCGTTCCCCATCCCCAGCGCGGCCATCGTCGCGAACAGCAGCGCCGTGCCGCCGAACAGCGACGGAGAGGTCGCCAGGCCGAGCAGCCCGGCCCCCGCGGCGAGATACAGCCCCATCAGCACGCGGGCACCGCCGAACCGGTCGGCCAGGTGGCCGCCGAACGGCCGGAGCATCGAGCCGGCGACCACGCAGAGCGTGGCGAAGTTCCCGGCCTCGACCCGCGAGACTCCGTAGCGGCTCAGGAAGAAGACGTTGAGGAAGCTGGCCAGGCCGACGAAGCCGCCGAACGTGATCGCGTACAGCAGGCAGAACCACCAGGCGTCGCCGACGCGCAGGACGTCGGCGTAGGCCGAGAGGGGTCGCGGCGCGGGCTGCTCGGGGGCGTCGCGGGCGACGAGCCAGAAGAACGCCATCACGATCAGCAGCGGGACCAGGGCCAGGCCGAAGACCGCGTGCCAGCCCCAGGCCGCGGCGATCCTGGGGCCGAAGAACGTCGCCAGCGCCGTGCCGCTGTTCCCCGCCCCGGCGATCCCCATCGCCAACCCTTGATACCGCGGCGGATACCAACGGCTCGCCAGCGGCAGCGCCGCGGCGAAGCTGGCCCCGGCCGCGCCCAGCAGGAGGCCGACCAGGAGCATCGCCGGGAACGAGTCGGCCCAGAGCCAGCCGAGCATCAGCGGGACGGTCGTCGTCGCCATGCCCAGGAGGCCGGCCCGCCTCGCGCCGGCGCGGTCGGCGAGGAGCCCCAGCGCCAGCCGAAGGATCGCCCCCCCCAGCAGGGGGACGGCCACCATCAGGCCCTTCTGGGCGTCGGACAGGTCGAAGTCCGCGACGATCGAGTTGGCCAGGGCACCGGGGAGGAGCCACACCATGAAGCTCACGTCGAAGTACAGGAACGCGGCGAGCAGCGTCGGGGCGTGGCCGGCTCGGCGGAAGTCGCGCAGGTTCATCGGGGCTCCTGGTCGGGAGTCGGGGGACGCGGTGGGTCGGGATCACACGCAGGCGACGGCGGAGCAGGCCCGGGGGGCGCGGGCCAGCCGCGCCATCTCGGCCTCGGGCGGGAGCTGGACGAACACGTCGTCCCCCTCCACGCGGACCGGGAAGACCTCGATCTTCATCGGGTCGCCGCTCAGGCACGCGCCGGATTCGAGCGAGAAGGTCTTCTTGTGCAGCGGGCAGGCGACCTTGGGGACGCCCTTCTGCTCGCCCAGGATGCCCCGGGCCAGGACGGCCTCGCGCTTGTGGGGGCAGGTGTTCTGGCTGGCGTACCAGCCGTCGCGGCCGTGGCGGTAGACGGCGATCTCGGCCGCGCCGTGCTTGATCGCCCGGCCGCCGTCGACCGGGAAGTCGGCGACCGACCCGACCCGCACCCAGCTCGGGGCGGGCGTCGGCCGGTTCCGCCCCGGCGGCCCTTCCAGGGTCTCGACGGCGACGAAGTCGGACGGCCAGGCGGCGGGGTGCTTCTGGCCGCGCTCGGTCACGAACTCGATCCCCGGCTCCACGTCGTCGGTGTTGGCGAACTGCTGGAAGAACCGGCGCTTCTCCGGGTCGTCGACCACCGCCTTCCACTCGCACCGATAAGAATCGACGTGCGCCTGCATCTGCCGCTCCAGCTCCTCGGCCAGGCCGAGGCGGTCGTCCACGATCACGTCGCGGAGGTACTCGATCCCGCCGTCCATCGCGTCCAGCCAGGTCGACGTCCGGGTCAGCTTGTCGGCCGTCCGGACGTAGTACATCAGGAAGCGGTCGAGGTAGCGGATGGCCGTGTCCTCGTCGAGGTCCGCGGCCAGGAGGTCGGCGTGGCGGGGGCGGGCGCCGCCGTTGCCGCAGACGTACAGGTTGTAGCCCTTCTCCGTGGCGATCAGGCCGAAGTCCTTCCCCCGGGCCTCGGCGCACTCGCGGACGCAGCCCGAGACGGCCCCCTTGAGCTTGTGCGGCGACCGCAGGCCGCGGTACCGCAGCTCGACCCGGATCGCGAAGCCGACCGAGTCCTGCACGCCGAAGCGGCACCACGTCGACCCGACGCAGCTCTTGACCGTCCGCAGCGCCTTGCCGTACGCGTGCCCGCTCTCGAACCCCGCGTCGATCAGTTCCGACCAGATCTCGGGGAGCAAATGCACCGGAGCGCCGAACAGGTCGACGCGCTGGCCACCGGTGATCTTGGTGTAGAGGTTGTACTTCCGCGCCACCTCTCCCAGGACGATGAGCTTGTCCGGCGTGATCTCCCCGCCGGGGACGCGCGGGACCACCGAGTACGTCCCCCCGCGCTGGATGTTGCCGAGGAAGCGGTCGTTGGTGTCCTGGAGCGTGGCGTGGGCCGGGTCGAGGACGTGCTCGTTCCAGAGGCTTGCCAGGATCGAGGCGACGGCCGGCTTGCAGGTCTCGCAGCCCCGGCCCCGGCCGCACAGGGCGATCAGGTCGTCGAACGTCCGGACGTTCCGCACCCGGGCGATCTCGTACAGCTCGCGGCGGCCGATCGGGAAGTGCTCGCAGAGATGGTCGTCCACCCGCGCGCCGGCCGCCTTCAGCTCGGCCTTGAGCAGCCCGGCGACGCGCGGCAGGCAGCCGCCGCAGCCGGTCCCGGCCTGCGTGCACGTCTTCACCTGGTCCAGCGTGGTGAGCTTGCCGGCGCGGATCGCCTCGCAGACCTGGCCCTCGGTCACGTTGTTGCACGAGCAGACCTGGGCGTCGACCAGGCCGCCGAGGGCCGAGCCCTTGCCGGTGGAGAGGAGTTCGCCCGGGGCGAAGGGGAGCGGCCCGTCGGCCTTGAATACCGACAGCAGCGTGCCGTAGTCCGAGGCGTCGCCGACCAGCACGCCGCCGAGCAGCCGCGAGCCGTCGGCCGCGAACACGAGCTTCTTGTAGACGCCCCGGAACGGGTCCTCGAAGGTCAGGGCCCGCGCGGCGCCCGGGTCGGCGTCGGCGAACGGGTCGCCGAAGCTGGCGACGTCCACGCCCATGAGCTTCAGCTTGGTCGACATGTCGAAGCCGGCGAACTGCCGGGCCGCGCCGGTCAGGTTCGCCGCCGCGACGTCGGCCATCTCGTACCCCGGCGCGACCAGCCCGTAGACGACCCCCCGGTGCGACGCCACCTCGCCGACCGCCAGGATCTCCGGGTCGGACGTCCGCATCCCGTCGTCGACGACGACCCCGCCCCGCGGGCCGACCTCCAGGCCGGACGCGCGGGCCAGCTCGTCGCGCGGCCGGATGCCGGCCGACACGACCACCATGCCGACGTCCAGCGCGGCACCGTCGGCGAACGCCAGGCCCTCCACCTTGCCGTTCCCCAGGAACTCGCGCGTGCTCTTGCCCAGGTGGACCCGCACGTCCATCGCCTCGATCTTGGCGAGCAGCGCCTTCGACCCCTCGTCGTCGAGCTGACGCGGCATCAGCCGGGGGGCGAACTCCACGACGTGGGTCTGCAACCCCAGCTCGCGGACCGCCTTCGCCGCCTCCAGCCCGAGCAGGCCGCCGCCGATCACCGCCGCCGAGCCGACGTGCGGCGCGTAGGCCAGGATCGCTTCCAGGTCCTCGATCGTGCGGTAGACGAAGATCCCCTTCTTATCCACGCCCGGCACGGCGGGGACGAACGGCGCGGAGCCGGTCGCCAGCACGACCGCGTCGTACTCGACCTCGCGCCCGCCCGCCGAGACGACCGTCCGCCGTTCGCGGTCGATCGTCGCCACCCGGTCGCCGACGTGCAGCTCGACCCCGTTGTCCTCGTACCAGGCCCGCGTGGCGATGCCCAGCGGCGCGGCGTCGCGCTTGTCGAAGAACTTCGACAGGTTGACGCGGTCGTAGGCCGGCCGCGGCTCCTCGCCGAACGTCACGATCCGGTAGCGGCGTTCCAGGTCCAGGGCCACCAGCCGCTCGCAGAACCGATGCCCCACCATGCCGTTGCCGACGACCACCACGGTCCGCCTCGCGTCGCGCTTCCTGTTCATGATCGGTCCCTCGTCGTCGCGATAGGGTTCAGTGATCCGTCGATGCGTCGCCGCGCGCGGGGATCTCGCCGCCGAGGGCGGCGCGGGCCCGCACGGCGCAGGCCTTGTAGGCGGGCTGGCGCGACTCGGGGTCGAACGCCGCCAGGGTCAGGAGGTTGGTCGCCGCGTCGTGCATGGGCAGGAACAGGTCGCCCGGGGCGACCGTCGGCGTGAGGACCGCCCGCACCGTCGCCGAGCCCCGGCGCGACTCCACGACGACCCAGTCGCCCGACGCCAGCCCGAGGGCCTCGGCGTCGGCCGGGTGGATCTCGACGTAAGGGTCGCGCGGGTGGAGCTTGCGGAGGACGGCCGACTTCGCCGTCCGCGTCTGGGTGTGCCACTGCGCCGCGGAGCCGCGGCCGGTGAGGAGCTGGAGCGGGTAGTCCTCGTCCGTCGGCTCGGGGAGCGGGCGGGGCTCCGCGAACACGAAGCGGGCCCGGCCGTCGGCGTGGTGGAACCGGCCGTCGGCGAAGAGGCGGCGCTCGGGCCTCGGGTCCGGGCCGGCCGCGGGGTAGGGCCACTGCACGCCGCCGGCCTCGTCGATCGCGCGGTAGTCGGCGATCCCGGTGATGTCGCACGGCCGGCCCGCCGAGAGCCGCTTGAGGATCTGGAAGGCCGCCTCGGGCGACGTCCAGTCCGCGAACATCTCACCGCAGCCGTAGTACTCGGCCGCGAGCCGGAAGATCGAGAAGTCCGCCAGCGCCCGGCCCGGGGCCCGCCGCACCTTCTTGAGCAGGCCCACCCGGCGCTCGGAGTTGATGAACGTCCCCTCCTTCTCGCCCCAGGCCGCGGCCGGCAGCAAAAGGTCGGCCAGCTCGGCCGTCTCGGTCGAATGGTACATGTCCTGCACGACCAGGAAGTCGAGCTTCCCGAGCGTCCGCCGCAGGTCGTCCTGGTCGATCCACGAGTGCGCCGGGTTCGTCGCCACGACCCACAGGCCGCGGATCGCGCCGTCGCGGACGCCTCGGACGATCCGGTCGTAAGACCAGCTCGGCCGGTCCGGGATCCGCTCGGCGGGGACGCCGAGGATCGACGCGATCTCGGCCCGATGCTCGGGGTCGGCGAAGTCGCGCCCGCCCAGCAGCCCCGTCGTGTTCGAGAACAGCCGCGACCCCATCGCGTTGCACTGGCCAGTGATCGAGTTCGCCCCGGTCCCCGGCCGGCCGACGTTGCCGGTCATCAGGGCGATGTTGATCGCCGCCTGCGCCGTCTTGACCCCCTGGTGGCTCTGGTTGACCCCCATCGTCCACCAGAGCGAGACCCGCTTCGACCGCGCGATGCGGGCGGCGGCGTCGCGGACGGCCTCGGCCGGCAGGCCCGTCTCGCGGGCGACGCGGTCGAGGTCGAATGTCTGCACGAAGGCGGCGAACTCGTCGAAGCCCGTCGTGTGGGCGTCGACGAAGCGGCGGTCCACCGCGCCGGCCTCGATCAGCAGGCGGGCGAGGCCGTAGAGGAGCGTCAGGTCGGACTTGGGCCGCGCCGGCAGGTGGAGCGTGGCCGCCATCGCCGTCTCGGTCCGCCGCGGGTCGATCACCAGGATCTCCGGCGCGTGCGGGTTGCGCGTGGCCCGCTGCCAGAGGACCGGGTGGGCGATGCACGGGTTCGCCCCGATCAGGACGATGCAGTCCGACTCCTCCAGGTCCGCGTAGGTGTAGGGCGGGGCGTCGAACCCGAACGACTGCTTGTAGGCGACGACCGCCGAGGCCATGCACTGGCGGGTGTTGCCGTCGCCGTGGACCATCCCCATGCCGAACTTCGCCACCGCGCCCAGCAGGGCCATCTCCTCGGTCGCGATCTGGCCGGTGCTCAGGAAGGCGATCGACTCCGGCCCGTGCTCGGCCTGGATCGCCTTGAACCGCGCGGCCATCGTGGACATGGCCTCGTCCCAGCCCACCTCGCGGCGGCGGCGGCCGTCGGCGTCGCGGAGCAGGGGGGCGACGGCGCGGTCGGGGGCGTCCAGGACGGCCAGCGCCTCCCAGCCCTTGGGGCAGGCCATGCCGCGGTTGACCGGATAGTCGGCCGTCGGGCTGAGGTTGACCGCCTCGCCGTCGCGCAGGTGGACCGTCAGGTTGCAGCCGGTGGAGCAGAAGCCGCAGACCATCCCCGTCGTCGCGTCCGGGATCCGAGAGGCCGGGACCTGCCCCAGCCCGAACCCGCCGGGCTCGCGGCGCAGCTCGCGGGTGAGCCGGCCGTCCTTCGCGTGGACGAGTCCCATCAGGTCGTGAAGACGTGCGAGGAGGCTCATGACGGCAGCCCCCCCGGCATCCTCGGCTTGGGCGACGCCACGAAGAAGAGGTGGCGCTCGACCAGCTCGCCCGCCGTCGCCGCCGCGAGCGCCAGCAGGCCGGCCGCGGCGGCGACGATCGGGACGCCGCCCCAGGCCGCCGCGAGCGCCGCCGTCGGCAGGACCAGGCCCCCCGCGACGCCGAGCGCCAGCCGGGCCGCGACCAGGCGCCGCAACGGCCCCCGGAGCAGCCAGGCGGCCTGGCCGAGCGGGCCGTCGCCGCGATCCCCGCGGAGGTCGCGGGACTCGAAGGCGAGCTTCGCCGCGACGGCCGCCGCGAGCGCCCCGGCCGCGATCGCCAGCTTCCCCGGGGGGCTCGCCGACGAGCAGGCCAGGCACGCGACGGCCGTCGCCAGGCCCAGCACCGCGGCCGTCCCCGCGAACTTCCACCCCGCGATCGAGGCGTGCCAGTGGCGACGCCGGACCGCGTGATACACCATCACCGAGCAGCCGACCCCCGCCGCCCCCAGCGCCGCGACCGCCGCCAGCGAGGCCGGCCGGAGCCAGCCCGGCGACGCCAGCCGGTCCGGGACCAGCGCCTCCGCCGCGACGTACGCCCCCGCCGCCTTGGCGAACGTCCCGAGCGCGACGACCTCGCGGCTGAGCCACGAGTGGCGGATGCCCAGGATCGCCCGGTAGGCGTACTGCGGCCGGCCCAGGTGGGCGAGGCTCGCCCCCAGGCCGAGGAATCCCAGGCCCAGGCACGTCGGCAGGTAGGCCGCCCCACCGACGCCGTCCGCGGAGCCGGCCAGCCGGGCCAGCAGGTCGAGCGCGAAGCCCCCCGCGGCGAGCTGCGTCAGGACGAGCATCGCCGTCAGCGGCGGGTGGCCGTGCTCCGGATGGGGCGTCCCGCCGTCGGCCGCGCGGAGGGCCCCCTCGCCGGCCGGCAGGAAGACCGTGGTCGGGGTCGTGTACGTCGGGTCGAAGGCGTCCGGGAGGAAGTCGCCCGTCTCGGCCCGCACGCGCGCCTCGTCGCGGCCGATGACCCGGATCCGGATCGCCTCGTGCGGGCAGGACTGGACGCACGCCGGGGCCTCGCCGGCCCGCAGCCGGTCGGCGCACATGTCGCACTTGCGGACGATGCCGCGGCTCGGCTCATACTTGGGGGCGTCGTACGGGCAGGCCAGCGTGCAGTACTGGCAGCCGATGCACTGGTCGTCCAGGTGCCGGACGATCCCGGTGATCGGCTCCTTCTCATAGGCGTCCACCGGGCAGGCGCTCATGCAGGCCGGTTCGACGCAGTGGTGGCAGGCGGTCGTGACGTGCTGGATCACCGGGAGGGCGGCCGGGCCGCCGACCAGCAGCCCCACGTCCCGCCAGGTCTCGCGCTCGTCGAGCCCGTTCAGCGCGTGGCAGGCCGCCACGCACGCCTTGCAGCCCGAGCATCGTTCCAGGTCCACCTCGAACGCGAGCTGCTCGCCCGGCCCCGGGGGCGAGGCCGGCAGCAGGGCCGAGTAGTACGGCTCGCGGAGCGGCCCCGTCGCCTCGCGATGGAACTGCTCGAAGCGCTCGACGGCCGTCAGGTCCCGCTGCTCCGACAGGAGCGAGGCGAGCAGCCGATCGGCGCGACCGAAGGCCGGCGGTCGGGCCGCTTGGCCCCGGGGTGCGATCGCTACGGACGTACCTTCGTCGTCGAAGTCCATCGCTCGATGGTCCTCTCGCGGGAGGTCGTGATGGGCAAGGGACGCCGACGACGGCGCGGGCTGGAGAAGCAGGGCCCGCACCGTCGTCGACGGGGGCCCTGAAAAGCAGCGAGGGTGCCGAAGCCCGATTTCGGGCAGCCTTTTGCGGAAAGACGAAGCCGATTTCCCCGGGGCCTTCGCAAAACCGAAGGGTCTCGGGGTCGTCCTCCTCAACAGATTGTTTGCTCTCTAGGCGTCCCTGCGCGGGTTGTAGGCTGCCGTGACGTCTTCGAAGCTGAGGGCCAGCCGCAGCAACTCGGGGAGCGACTCCGCCCCCAGTTTCCGCATCAGGCCGGCGCGGCGCATCTCGACGGCCCGGGGCGTGATCTCCAGCCGGCTCGCGATCTCCTTGTTCGCCATGCCGTCGCGGATCAGGGCCAGGACCTCGCGCTCCTTGTCGGTGAGCGCGTCGAACCGGGCGCGGAGGCCGTCGTAAGCGGCCCGGCGTTCGAGCCGCGCGGCCGACTCGCGGAGGGCGTGCTGGATCTTCTCCAGCAGCACCTGGCCGTTGAACGGCTTCTCCAGGAACTCCGCCGCCCCCGACTTCATCGCCCGGACCGCCATCGGCACGTCGGCGTGGGCCGTGATGAACAGGACCGGCAGCGTCGACCCGCCTTCGCACAGCTTTTCGAACAGGTCGAGGCCGCTCGGGCCGGGCATGCGCACGTCCAGCACCAGGCAGGCCGGGCCGTCCTCGCGGCGGTCGCGGGCGAACTCCTCGGCCGAGGCGTAGGCGATCGCCCGCAGCCCGACCGTCTTCAGCAGCCAGCGCAGCGAGTCCCGCATGTCGGGGTCGTCATCCACGATGTAGACCGTCGGTTCGCTCATGATCGGGGCGGGCGGCGGGCACCTGGAAACGGAAGGTCGTGCGGATCCCGGGCTCGGATTCGGCCGCCAACAGCCCCTGGTGAGCCGCCGCGATGGTGCGGCCGATCGCCAGGCCCATGCCCATTCCGTCGGCACGGGTGCTGAAATAGGCGTCGAACACGCGCCCCAGATCGTCGGCATGAATGCCGGGTCCGTTGTCGCTCACCGCGAACTCGACGTCGTCTCGGCCGCACCGGCGCGTCGACACAACCAACGTCGGGCTCGGGGTCTGCGCTCGGGAGAAGGCCTGCAAGGAGTTCTGGATCAGGTTGACCAGGACCTGCTGGAACTGGACCGGGTCGCCCCACACCCTTGGCAAGTCGGGTGCCAGGTCGACTCGGAGGGCGACGCCGCGCCGGGTCAGGTCGCCGCCCAGGATCTCCAGGGCGTCGGCGACGACGCGGCCCGGGTCGACGGCCTCGGGGGGGCGGGGGTGCCTGGCGACGTAGTCCCGGACCTGCTCGATGATCCGCCCCGCCCGCATGGTCGACGACCGGAGCCGTCGGAGGGCGTCGCGGACCTCGTCGAGGTCCGGCTCCGCGCCGTCGAGCGCGATGAGGCACCCTTCCGCGTAGTTGGCGATCGCGCCGAGGGGCTGGTTCAGCTCGTGGGCCAGCGACGACGCCATCTCGCCGATGGCATTGGTCCGGCCGACGTGGGCGAACTGCTCCAGCAGCGCCCGATGCCTGCGGCCGGCCTCCTCCAGCTCGCGCGTCCGCTCGCGCACCCGGCCCTCCAGGTCGTCGCGGGCTCGGCCGAGGTCGTCGACCTGCCGCCGGATCACGTCGACGGCCGGCCGCAGGATGAGGCGGCCGATCGCGAACAGCGTCGCCAGGGTCAGCCCGGCGAGCGCCCAGCCGACGCGCCGGACCGTCTCGATCCGCCCCCGCGCCTCGGACTCGTAGAGGCCGACCAGCGCGTCCATCCGTCGCAGGTATTCGGGCTCGCGGCCGAGGACGACGTCGAGGTCGGCCCGGCGGCGATCCGGGTCGTCCTCGCCGGCCTCGTGCGACGCGATCAGGTCGCGCGCGGCGTCGCGGACGGCCTCGAAATGGGGCCGGAGCGCCTCCCGCGCCGCCGCGACCTCCGCGCCCGATCGCGCCGCCGTCGCGTCGTCGGAGAGCCGCCGTTGCGCGTCCTCCCAGAGCCTCAGCGCGCCCCTCGCCTCGTCGAGCGCCGCGGGCCGGGCCGTGTCGGGCCCGCGTTCCAGCAGGAGCGACGCCTTGGCGAGCCGCTGGCTGAGCATCCGCTGACGGCCCGCGACGTTGATCAGCGGCGCGTCGGTCGCCAGCCGCGCCAGGTCGGGCTGGACCAGGATCTGGTCCGCCAGCAGCGTCGCCGCCGCGATGGCCAGAGCCAGGCGATACCTGCGGTCGAGCGCGTCGCCGCGCCGTTCGGTCGTCATCGCGGGCCGACTCCTCGCTCCCCCGTGGACATCGCGTCGACCCGCAGCTTGCCGCGACGGCGCGAGAAGTCAAGGCCGCGGTGTGCGCCTTTGATCTTGGCCGACGGTCGCGGACCCCGGGGTATTCGACGCGGACGTCTTCCCCCCTCGCGGGGGAAGACAGACCCCGCAGGGGTCAGATGAGGGGGACGACCGGCACGAACGCCGTCGGGATTCGAAGGCCCGCCCGATCGGGCTGAGGCTGCAGCCCGACGGCCGTCTCGCGCGTCCTCCCCCTCATCCGGCCCTCCGGGCCACCTTCCCCCGCGAGGGGGGAAGGCCGTTGCCGATGACATCCCTGCATCCGTCGCGATCCGCCGAAATCCGAAGGCACGCCCAGGCCGCGCCAGTTCGGTGGCAATCCGACGGGGGAGTGTTATCATGACGTGACCGAGGCGCCGGCGCATCCCGACGTCGTCCCACCTTCCGCGAGGATCGTGATGCCGAAGACCGCCGCAATCGCGCTCCGGCTCCTGGCGCTCGGGATCGCCCCGGGCCTCGCCGCCGCGCAGGACGTCGACTTCGTGCGCGACGTCCGGCCGATCCTCCAGCGGCGGTGCGAGTCCTGCCACGGCGCGGAGAAGCAGAAGTCCGGCCTGCGGCTGGACGTCAAGTCCGAGGCGTTCAAGGGGGGCGACGGCGACGGCCCCGCGATCGTCCCCGGCGACCCGGCGAGCCCGATCCTCGCCCGCGTCGAGTCCGAGGACGAGTCCGACCGCATGCCCCCCTCGGGCGGCCCGCTGCCGGCCGCCGAGGTCGCGACCCTGAGGGCCTGGATCGAGCGCGGGGCGACCTGGCCCGACGGCGTCGACCTGGCCAGGCTGGAGGACCGTCGCGACCACTGGTCGTTCAAGCCCGTCCGACCCCCCGCCGTCGCGATCGGCGACGACGCCTGGTCCCGCGGGCCCATCGACCGGATGATCCTCGACCGGCTTACGAAAGAAGGGCTCAAGCCCAGCCCCGAGGCCGACCGCACGACCTGGCTCCGGCGCGTCTCCTTCGACCTGATCGGCCTGCCGCCGACGCCCGAGGAGGTCGCCGCGTTCGTCGCCGACGCCCATCCCGACGCCTACGAGCGCGTGGTCGACCGCCTGCTGGCCTCGCCCCGGTACGGCGAGCGGTGGGCGCAGCACTGGCTGGACGTCGTCCGCTACGCCGACACGCACGGCTTCGAGGTCAACACCGAGCGGCCCAACGCCTGGCCGTATCGCGACTACGTCGTCGCCGCGTTCAACGCCGACACGCCCTACGACCGCTTCGTCCGCGAGCAGGTCGTCGGCGACGCGATGGGGAAGGACGCGGCCACCGGCTTCCTGGTCACGGCCTCCGTCCTGCTCCCGGGCCAGATCGGCGCCGACGACGTCTCCAAGCGGCTGGCGCGGCAGGACGCCATCGACGAGATCGTGGTCAACGTCGGCCAGACGTTCCTGGGCCTGAGCATCGGCTGCGCCCGCTGCCACGACCACAAGTTCGACCCGATCACCGCCCGCGACTACTACGCGATGCAGGCGTTCGTCGCCGGCGTGGAGTACGAGGATCGGCCGATGCAGACGCCGGAGGCGCTCGAACGGCGGCGCTCGCTCGCCGGCCTCAAGGCGAAGGCCGCGGAACTCGACCGCGCCCTGGCCCGCTACGAGCCCCCCGCCCGCCCCGGCCGCGTCCGCCCGAAGGAGCCCAGCCCGTCGATCAACGAGGACTCCTTCGACCCGACCGAAGCCCGGTTCGTCCGCTTCACCATCCTCGACGCCAACCTCCACCCGACCCTCGGCCTGATCGAGCCCTGCATCGACGAGCTGGAAATCTACGCCGAGGGGCCCGACGCGCGCAACCTGGCCCTGGCCGCCGCCGGCGCGAAGGTCACGGCCTCCGGGAGCCGGACGTCGGGCATCCACCGGCTCGAACATATCAACGACGGACGGTACGGCAACTCCTGGAGCTGGATGTCCGACGAGCCAGGCCGCGGGACGGTGACGGTGGAGCTGGGCGGGCTCGCCCGCGTGAACAAGGTCGTCTGGGGCCGCGACCGCCAGGGCGTCTTCGACGACCGGCTGGCCACCGCCTACACCATCGAGGCCGGCCCGTCGCTCGACGCGATGACGACCGTGGTGGACGCGGCGCCCTCGCGGCCCGCCGTGGACGCCCGGGGCAACAGCGACCGATTCGCGCCCGTCGCGACCCGGCGCGTCCGGTTCGTCGTCGAGGCGACGAACAACCTCGAACCGTGCATCGACGAGCTGGAGGTCTTCGATGCGTCGGGCGTGAACGTGGCCCTCGCGACCGCCGGGGCGACCGCCCGCTCGTCGGGCGACACCACCGTCTTCGAACGGCACGAACTCCGCTTCATCAACGACGGTCGATACGGCAACGCGCGGAGCTGGATGTCCAGCCAGGTCGGCGCGGGCTGGGTGGAGATCGACCTCGGCGTCGAGCGGGTCGTCGAGCGCGTGGCCTGGGGCCGCGACCGCAACGGCGAGTACCAGGACCGGCTGGCGACGGCCTACCGCGTCGAGGTGCAGGCGTCGGACGGATCGTGGGCGACCGTGGCCGACGCCTCCGACCGCCGCCCGTCCGCCGCCGGGGCCCGCAAGCCGGCCGGCCCGACGTTCTCCACGGCCGGCCTCGACGACGAGTCCGCCCGCGCCGTCCGGGCGATTCAGGCCGAGCGGAAGGCGCTCGACGGGCGGATCGCCGCCGCGAGCCGCGAGGACCTGGCCTTCGCGGGGATCTTCCGCAAGCCCGACGACATCCGCCTGCTGAACCGCGGCGACCCCGAGCAGCCGAAGGACCCGGTCGCCCCCGCCGTCCCCGTCGCGCTGGGCTCGCTGGCGCTCGACGCCCGGGCCGGCGAGCAGGACCGCCGCCGCGCCCTGGCCGAATGGATCGCCTCGCCCGACAACCCGCTGACGGCCCGCGTGATGGTCAACCGGATCTGGCAGGGCCACTTCGGGACCGGCCTCGTGGAGACGGCCAGCGACTTCGGCCGGATGGGGACGAAGCCCTCGCACCCCGAGCTGCTCGACTGGCTCGCCGCGGAGTTCGTCCGCTCCGGCTGGGCGATCAAGCCCATGCACCGCCGGATCGTCCTCTCCGCGACCTATCGCCAGTCCTCGCGATCCGACGCCGAGGCCGCCGCCAGGGACGCCGACGCGCGGCTGCTCTGGCGCTACCCCCCGCGCCGGCTCGACGCCGAGACGATCCGCGACTCCATGCTGGCCGTCGCCGGCCGGCTCGACCCCAAGATGGGGGGGCCGGGCTACGACCTGTTCGACAAGCGCGGCGGGCTGAGCGGCTTCACGCCCGTCGAATCTTTCAAGGGCGACGGCCTCCGCCGGATGATCTACGCCCACAAGGTCCGCCGCGAGCGCGACGCCGTCTTCGGCGCGTTCGACTGTCCCGACGCCGGCCAGAGTACCGCCCGGCGCCGCGAGTCGACCACGCCGATCCAGGCGCTCAACCTCTTCAACAGCCGGTTCACGATCGATCAGGCCGCGGCCCTCGCCGACGTCGCGGCGCGCGAGGCGGGCGAGGACGTCGACGCCCGGGTCCGTCGCGCCTACCGGCGGGTCCTCACCCGAGACCCGACCGACGTCGAGGCCGCCGACGCCCGCGAGGTCGTCGCCCGCTTCGGCCTCGCCACGCTCGCCCGCGCCCTGCTCAACTGCAACGAATTCCTCTTCACGCCCTGAGGTGAGCCGATGACCCGACCCCCCGAGGGCCCCTCGCCGATCGGCCGAGCCTGGCTGGACCGACGCCGGTTCCTGTCCTCCGCGGCGACGGGCCTGGGCTCGATCGCGCTGGCGAGCCTGCTGGGGCGCGACGGCCTGCTCGCCGCGAGCCCGTCCCCGAGCATCGACCCGGCCCATCCCTTCGCCCCCCGGCCGCCCCACTTCCCGGCGCGGGCGAAGAACGTCCTGGTCATCTTCTGCGCCGGGGCCGTCAGCCAGCTCGAAACCTGGGACTACAAGCCGGAACTCATCAAGCGCGACGGGACGCCTCTCCCCGGCGGCCCGGCGGTCACGTTCCAGGGGCCGGCGGGGAACCTGGCCCGGCCGCAGTACCACTTCCGCCCCCGCGGCGAGACCGGCAAGATGGTCTCCGACATGCTCCCCCACCTGGCGGAGCTGACCGACGACATCGCCTTCGTCCATTCGCTCACCAGCAAGAGCAACACCCACGGCCCGGCCGAGAACTTCCTCTCCACCGGCTTCGTCCTCGACGGCTTCCCCAGCCTGGGCTCCTGGGTCAGCTCCGCGCTCGGCAGCGAGACCCAGGACCTGCCGGCGCCCCCCGCGGCGGGCCGCAGACCGGGTCGAACAACTGGGGCCCTGGCTTCCTCCCCGCCGCCTTCCAGGGGACGCCCCTGAGCGCGAAGGACCCGGTCCGGCACCTGTCCGCGCCGGGGTTGGGCCTCGACGCCGACCTGGCCGCGCGCGACCTCCTGGGCCGGATGAACCGGCGGCATCTGGACGATCACCCCGGCGATGGCAAGCTGGCCGCGCGCATCGCCAGCTACGAGCTGGCCGCCCGGATGCAGCTCAGCATCCCGAGGATCGGCGACCTCTCCACCGAGCCGGCCCACATCCTGAAGCTCTACGGCGCCGACGACCCTTCGGACCCGATCAAGGCGGCGTTCGCCCGCAACTGCATCATGGCCCGGCGGCTGATCGAGAGCGGCGTGCGGTTCGTCCAGCTCTTCAACGGCGCCTACGCCAGCGGCGGCGAGCTGAACTGGGACGGCCACAGCAAGCTCCGCGAGCAGTACGACCGCCACGCCGCCATCCTCGACCAGCCCGCCGCCGGCCTGATCCGCGACCTCCGCCAGCGCGGGCTGCTGGAAGACACCCTGGTCGTCTGGTGCACGGAGTTCGGCCGGATGCCGATGTTCCAGAAGGGGGCGCAGGGACGCGACCACAACCCGGACGGCTTCACCTGCTGGATGACCGGCGCGGGCGTGAAGCCGGGCGTCAGCCACGGCGTCACCGACGAACTCGGCCAGCGCGCCGTGCAGGACGTCCACCCGCTCTACGACTTCAACGCCACCATCCTGCACCTGCTGGGCCTGGACCACGAGGCCCTGACCTTCGAACACAACGGCGTCCGCCGCCGCCTGACCAACGTCGAGGGGGACGTCATCGACGCGATCCTGTCGCATCCCCCGGGGGCCGCCGTCACGGCGTCGGCGACGGCGGGGTGACGGCGTCGGAGTCGCCGCCGGCCGCGGCCGTGAACGGGGCGAAGGTCGAGGCGGGGTAGGGGACCATGCCGTGGTAGGCCCCGTAGCCCATCTCGGACGCCCCCCCCACCACCTTCACGACGGGCGGGTCCGGGACGAGCGGCCCGACGCCCCCGTAGAACTGCGGCCGGTCGGGCGAGGGCCCCCCCGGCCCGGCGAAGTGCGCGAACGGGTTGATCCCGCCGATCCGGCGCAGCCTCGGCGCGGGGTGGAGGTAGCCGGGGCCGCCGTAGAACGGATAGCCCCCCCCGGCGCCCGGCCCCAGGGCCTCCCCGCCGTAGCCGTAACCCCGGTGGTAGCCCAGGCCGAAGCCCTGGAAGCCCGGATGCGGGCCCGGCGGGCCGTAGCCGAGGGTCCCGACGCCGGGGCCCCGGGCGTGGGCGTGGTTTAGCCCGCAGCCGGCGGCGCAGGGGCGGGCCGGCGCGGGCCCGTGGTCGTCGGCCCGCGCCGACCCGGCCGCCAGGGCCAGGGCCGCCAGCGCCGCGAGGTTCGTTCTCCGGGGCATGATCGCACTCCTTAGCGGGTCGCGGGGGGCGGGCCGACCCCGACCCTCGGCAGGTAATCGGGGCGTTCGACGTCCACCGGGAGGGCGTCGCCGGGGGGGCGGAGCTGGGCGAGTTCACTCGCCGGGTAGCCCAGCGCGTGGAACAGGTCGAACTGGGCGCGGTTGTATTCGGCGACCGTCGAGAAATACTCGTGGAACGCGATGTCCAGCAGGTTGAGCGTGAAGATGGCCTCCTGCGGCCGGAACGAGAGGACCAGCACGTTCCCCAGGCGGCGGGTCTCGCCAAGCCCTTCCAGGTGGCCGTTGAACGTGACGATGCCCGTGCGCAGGGCGCGATCGGCCTGGAGCACGCGAGCCGCGGCCGACTGCACCCGGGCCAGCGCCCGCGTGACGTCGGCCGCGACCGCGTCCTGCTGCTTGCGCCATCCGATGATGGCGTCGGACTGCCGCCCGCGCTGCTGCTTGATCCGGGCGAGGTTGCCCAGGCCGAAGCCTTCGAACTGCCAGAGGAGCTGGACGGAGACGTCGGAACGCCCCTTCCACTGGTCGAGGCTGGCGTTGGGGCCCAGGCCGAAGACGCCCGCCTGCATGGTGAAGCCGGGGTGCTGGAAGCCGTTGAGCGTGACGATGGGGAGGGCCGGCCTCATCTTCTCGCGGCGCACGCGGGCCTCGGCGGCGCCGACCTCGGCGACCCTCGCGGCCAGCTCGGGGCGGTTGGCCAGGGCGATGGGCATCAGGTCGTCGAGCGTCCGGCCGGGGTCGATCAGGGTGATCTGGGCGTGGTCGTGCTCCTGGAGGTCCAGCACGGCGCGGGGGTCCAGTCGGAGGACCTGCGTCAGGTCGGCGCCGGCCACGCGCCATTCCTGGCGGGCCAGCGCGGCTCGCTGCTCCAGGTCGGCGACGACGTTCCGGGCCCGCTCGACCTCGATCTTGTTGGTGATGTCGCCGCTGAGGCCGGCGATCTTGGCGACCAGCTCGCGGCCGCGTTCGACGGTGTACAGCGAGCCGGCGTAGGCGCCGCGGTAGCGGTGTGCCCGGAAGTAGGCGTCGGCCGTCTGCATCAGGGCGTCGTTCTTGGACGACTGGACGTCCCAGTGCGCGGCGTCGAGGGCGCGACGGGCGACGAGCGGTTCGAAGATGGCGTCGGTCAGGTTGACGTACAGGCCCGCCCCGGCGCCGGCCATGAAGTAGTTGACGCTGGGGGCGGTCATGATCCCCTTGTTGAAGTCGGGGCCGCCGCCGTCGTGCCGCGTGTAGTCGAAGCCGACGACGGCGCCGGGCACCCACAGCACCTTGGCGCGGGTCAGCTCGGCCTCGGCGACCCAGACGCCCGCCTGGGCGGCGGCGACGATGAGCGGCCGGGCGTCGGCGAGCTTCAGCGCCGCGGCGAGGTTGATCGGGAACCGGACGTCGGCCGACTCGTACGGCGCCGCCTTCAGGGCCAGGCCGGCGGCCAGCGGATCCGGGCCGGGCGGGGGGGCGGCCGGGACGGGCCCCGACGGCGCCCGGGCGGCGCGAGCCGGCGGGGATGCGGTGCCCCGGGGGGCCGCGGCGGGGGGGGCGTCGCCCCGTTCGCGGAGGAAGCGGGCGATGGTCGGCGAGACGGTCGACGGCAATTCGTCGACCCGGGCGGGCGCCGGGGCCGTCGCGACCGGCCCGGCGCCCGCGGCGGGGGCGTCCTGCCCGGCGCGGCCCGGCCCCGGGGCGGCCCCCGCGAGCAGGGCCGCCGCCAGCCAGGGGCGGGCGATCCGTTTCACCATGGCGATCCTAGCTCACTACCTCCCAGGCGGCCCGTCCCGGGCCGCCCGCCGCGTCAGAAGTACCCGCCGAAGTCGTTCCTGTCGGCCTTCGCCGAGACGATCTCGTTGACGTTCGTGACCGGCATCCCGTACTTGTAGCCCCGGCCCCCCTGCGAGCCGGGCCCGAAGGCCGTGATCCAGTCGAGCTGGCGGGCGAACCGGTCCGGGTCGTAGGTGATCCTCTGGAAGATCGCCGACGGGCCGGGGATGGCGACCGAGCGGGCGCCCTCCAGGTCGAAGACGAAGCCCGATTTGACCTGCGAGGGGACGGGATAATACTTCTTGGTCAGGACGTAGAAGACGATCCACTCGCCGGGGTCCCAGGTCTGGTCGCCCGTCAGGATCGGGGTCTCGTAGTCCTGCTGCGAGAGCTTCACCTCCAGGCCGTCCGCGGCCGTGAACGTCCTCGCCGTCCCGTTGCGCACGAGGATGGAGAGGATGTTGTACTGTCGGCCCGGGACGGGCTCCTCCCGTTGCACCTTCACCTGCTGGAACGGCGGCTTCACCACCGAGTTGAACCGGTTCGGGTTGGTGACGCGGAAGACCAGGTAGCCGGTGCTCGGCTTCACGGCCGCCGGCTCGGGCCGGGGCAGGTCGACGGGGGCCCGCCGGGGGGCCGGGGCGTGGGCCGCCAGCCCGCTCGGGAGCTGCTTCCCCTCCAGCCGTTCGAGGCCGGGGCGATATCGGGCTTTCGGGCGTCCGGTCACGAGGCGTCCCCTCCAATCGCGGGGCCAGGGATGGGTCGGGCGGCGGCGGTCAGCGGGTCGCCGGGGGCGGCCCCTCGCCCACCCTCGGCAGGAATCCGGGACGTTCCAGCTCGATCGGGATCGCCTCGCCGGGCGGGCGCAGCTGGGCCAGCTCGCGGGCCGGGTAGCCCAGGGCGTGGAACAGCTCGAATTGCGAGCGGTTGTAGTCGGCGACGGTCGAGAAATACTCGTCGAACGCCACCTGGAGGAGTTCCAGCGCGAAGACGGCCTCCTGGGGGCGGTTCACCAGGACCAGCACGTTCCCCAGCCGCGTCGTCTGGTGCAGGCCCTCGTAGTTGCCGTTGAACGTGATGATCGCCGTCCGCAGGGCGCGGTCGGCCTGGTAAATGCGCGCGGCGGCCGACTGCACGCGGGCCTGCGCCCGGGTGACGTCGGCCGCCACCGCGTCCTGATTCATCAGGAACTGGATGATCGCCTGCGACTGGCGGCCCCGCGCCCCCTTGATCCTCGCCAGGTTGCCGATCCCCATCCCCTCCAGTTGCCAGAGCGGCTGGATGCTGACGTCGGCCCGGCCCTTCCACTGGTCCATGCTGGCGTTCGGGCCCAGGCCGAAGATCCCGGCCTGGAGCTGCTCGTAGGGGGTCTGGAAGCCGTTGAGCAGCACGTTGGGGACGGCGGGGCGCCACTTCTCGGCCCGGATCTGGTTCATCGCGGCCTGCACCAGCGCCTGGTGGGCGGCCAGCTCGGGGCGGTTGGCCAGGGCGACGGGCATCATCTCGTCGAGCGTCCGGCCCGGGTCGATGAGCGTGATCTGGGCGTGGTCGTGCTCCAGCGGGTCCAGCACGGCGCGGGGGTCCAGCCGCAGCACCTGCGTCAGGTCGGCGCAGGCGACGCGCCACTCCTGGCGGGCGACGACCGATCGCTGCTCCAGCTCGGCCAGCATGTTGCGGGCCCGGTCGACCTCGACCCTGGGGACCAGGTCGCCGCTGAGGGCCTCGACCCGCGAGGCCAGCTCCTTGCCGCGCTCGACCGTGTACAGCGAGCCGGCGTAGGTGCCGCGGTAGTGATGGACGCGGAAATAGGCGTCGGCCGTCCGGAGGAGGGCGTCGTTCTTGGCGGCCTGGATGTTCCAGTGGGTGGCGTTCAAGGTCTGGCGGGCGGCCAGGGGCTGGAACACGGCGTCGGCCGTGTGGAGCGTCCCGGTCAGGCCGCCGCCGCCGTAGAAGAAGTTGACGCTGGGGGCGGTCATGATCCCCTTGTTGAAGTCGGGGCCGCCGCCGTCGTGCCGCGTGTAGTTGAAGCCGAGGTTGACCGTGGGGACCCACAGCAGTTTGGCGCGGGTCAGCTCGGCCTCGGCCACCCACGTCCCGGCCTGGGCGGCGGCGACGATGAGCGGCCGGGCGTCGGAGAGCTTCAGCGCCGCGGCGAGGTTGATCGGGAACCGGACGTCGGACGCCTCGAACGGCGCCGCCTTCAGCTCCAGGCCCTTCGTCAGCAGGTCGGCGGCGGGGCCGGACGGCGCGGCGGCACCCGGCGGCGCGGCGGGGAGGGCCGGGGGCAGCTCGGCCTCGACGGCCGCCTCGGCCTCGGCCGCGATGGCGGACACGGCCTCGGGCGTGAGGGGGGCCGAGGAGGGGGCGGGGGGCAGGTCCTGGGCCCTCGCGCCGGGGCGGCCGGCGAGCAGCAGCAGCGCCGCCGCGGCGGACGTCCATGTCCTTGCGGTTCGTTCCATCGCACCATCCCCTGCGGCCGTCGCCACGGCCGGCGGGTCCCCCGCCGGGCCGATCGGTCCCGGACGGACCGATCCACATGGACTTATCGGCCGGCTCGCGCGCCGAGTTCGTCGCAACGGGGCGGCGACCTTGGCGGTTGGACGGGTCGCGACGGTCGTTTCAGCGGGTGGGCCGCGCGGCCTCCTTCCCCGCGACGCCCCCGGCCGGGGCGGTCTTCGACTCCTCCCCCCCGGCCGAGACCTGGACCGGCGCCCCTTCGGTCAGGATCGACAGGTCGCCGAGGATCACCTTCTCCGCGCCGTCGACGCGCCTCCAGCCGCCCCCGTCGGCGGCCTGGATGCCCGTCACCTCGCACCACTCGCCGTCGGTGACGCCCGTGCGGACCTCGGCCCGGGTCGCGCGGCCGTCGCGGTCCAGCCAGCAGTAGGTCTTGTCGCCGCCGTGGACGAAGGCCGAGGCCGGCAGGGCGGCGACCTTGGGCCGCTCCACGATCACCTTCGCGTAGGCGTACATGCCGGGCAGCAGGCGGCTCTCCTTGTTGGGGAGGTCGATCTCGGCGCGGAGGGTGCGGCTCTTGATGTTCAGGGCCCAGGACGTCCGGGTCACCGAGCCGGGGATCGGCTCGTCGCTGTAGGCCCGCACCAGGACGCTCGCCCTGGAGCCGATCCGGACGTAGTTCGCGTCCTGCTCGGGGACGTCGACGAAGACGCGGACGACGTCCGTGCGGTCGACGGTGTAGATCGGGGCGGCCATCCCGCCGGGCGCCAGGTTCGGCGAGCGCGACAGGGCCGTCGGGTCGCCGGACGACGGCTGGACGAAGTCGCCGGTATTGGCGTTGCGAGTGACGATCACCCCGTCGAACGGCGAGGTCAGGGTGATGTAGCCCGTCCACGCCTCGATCCGCTTCGCGTCGCTCGTCGCCACGGCGAGGTCGGCCCTGGCGACCAGGACGTCGACCTGGGCCTTGGCCAGCTTGGCCTCGCTGGAGGTCTCGTCGGCCTGCGCCTTGTCGATGGTCGATCGGGCGGCGTCGCGCGAGGCGACGCTCGACTTCCACTGGTTCGTGGATTCCAGGAGGACCTGCGGGTCGATCACGCCGCGCTTGACCTCGGCGTCCAGCCGCTTGACCTCGGTGTCCCAGCGGTCCACCTCGGCCTGGTACTTGCCGAGGATGGCCTTCGCCTCGGCCAGCGCGGCGCGGGCGGCTTTCACGTCGGCGTCGGCCACCTCGACCATCTTCCCGGCCAGCTCGACCCGGCGCTCGTTGAGCCCGACGGTCGCCTTCTTGGTCTCGAAGTCCTCCACCAGCTCGGGGACGAACAGCTTGGCAAGGACGTCCCCCTTCTTGACCTTGTCGCCGATGTCGACGTTCCACTTCTCGATGTAGCCGGTCAGCTTCGGATAGATCGACGTCCGCTCATAGCTCTCGATGAAGCTGGGCTGGCCGACGACGCGGACGATGTCGCGCCCGGCCGGGCTGACGACCCGGACCGCCTGCGGCTTCGTCACGCTCGCATAGCGGCCCTCCTCCTCATGGCCGCACCCCGCCGCGAGGGCCGCGAGGACGACGAGGGCTCGCGACGGTCGAGGGGCGGGCGAGACGCGCGACGCCGGGGCGGTCGGGGCGCTCTGGGGCGACGGCGTGGTCATCGGTCGTCTCCGTGCAGGTCGTTGCGATCGGGGGATTTCGGCCCTTCGGCCCCGGCGGCCGGGTCGTCCGGCCCGGGGGGGGCCGCCCGGGTGAAGCCCAGGGCCTCCCGCAGGTCGTCGACGGTGTAGTGGGTGACCATGTCGTGGCGCCTGGCGCGGGCCTCGTCCAGGATCCGCCGCAGGAACCCGACCGCGTCTTCTTCCCGGCGGGACGCGGCGGCGCGGCCCCCCTCTTCGGCGTCGGCCGATCTCTCACGTCCCCCCGCCCGGCCGCGGTGCGGCGCGTCGACGAACACGTCCGGGTCGTAGAAGCGGCTCTCCGGGTCGTCGGGGTAGATCGACGGGGAGGCGGCCGTCCGCCGGCCCATCACCAGGGCGAAGATCGACGGCACCACCAGCAGCGTCGCGAACGTGGACATGACCAGGCCGCCGATGACCGCCCGCCCCAGGGGCGCCTGCATCTGGCTGCCGCGCTCCAGGGCCAGGGCCATCGGCACCATGCCCACGCTCATGGCGCAAGCCGTCATCAGGATCGGCCGCAGCCGGTCGCCGGCGCCCTTCACGGCCGCCTCCGGCGACGGCGAGCCCCCCTTCCAGTGCTCGTCCATGAACGTCACGAGCATGACCGAATTCGACACCGAGACGCCCAGGCACATGATCGAGCCCATGAACGACTCGATGTTCAGCGAGGTGCCCGTGAGGTAGAGGACCGTCGCGATCCCCGCCAGCACGCCCGGCACGGCCCCGACGGAGATCAGCGCCAGCCGAGGCGACTGGAAGTAGGCCGTCAGCAGGACGAAGATCACGAAGACGGCCACGCCCAGCCCGATCCCCAGCGCCTCGAACATCTCCGTCATGGCCGGGAGCTGGCCCATCAGGTCGACGCGGACGCCGCGCGGCGGCTCGCCGGCCGAGGCGATCGCCGACTCCACGCGGCGGGCGGCCCGGCCCATGTCCTCCCCCTCCACGTTCGCCACCAGCGTCAGGTAGCGCTGGGACATGTCGCGGTCGATCTCGCCGGGGCGGACGCCCCGCCGGACGGTCGCCACGTCGCGGATCATCAGGTTGACCAGCGGGTTGACCGACGCCAGCGGCAGGGTCTCCACGTCCTCGGGCTTGTCCAGCCGCTTGGGGGGGACCTGGATCTGCACCAGGTAGTCGAAGCCGGTCTTGGCGTCGATCCAGTAGTTCAGGCTGGCGAACCGGGTGGAGGCCGTGGCCATGACCAGCGCGTGGACGACGTCCTCGATCCGGGCGCCGCTGAGCCCGGCCTTCTCGCGGTCGACGTCCACCTCGACGGACGGGTAGTCGAGCTGCTGCTGGAACTGGACGTCGCGGAGGGTGGGGATGTCCCGCATCGCGGCGGCGATCTTCTCGGCGTGCGCGCGGACGGCCGTCAGGTCGGTGCCGACGACGCGGACGGCGATCGGCATCGGCGAGCCGAAGCTCATGACGTTCGTCACGATGTCGCCCGGCTCGAACCCGAACGTGGCCAGCTTCGCCTGCCTCGCCGCCTCGTCCCTGGCCAGCCCGCCCTGTTCGAGCCTCTCGGCCAGCCACCCCCCCACGCGCTCCGGAAGGGCCTTGCGGAGCCGCTCGCGGAACTCGTCCAGGCGGATCCCGCTCCGCTCCTTCAGGGCCACGCGGAGCTGGCCGTCGTCCGGCCCTCGCATGAACAGGACCATGTTGTCGATGCCGAAGTTCGGCGCCACCTGGCCGACGAAGCCCATCGCGATCTGGACGTTCTCCGGCTTCGCCTCCTCCTCGATCACCTTCAGCGACTGCACGGCCATCTCGCGCGTCAGGTCGAAGCTCGACCCGGGCGGCGGCCGGAACCGGAGCACGAACTGCCCGGAGTCGATCTGCGGGAACAGCTCGGTCCCCACCCGCAGCCCCAGCAGGGCGAGGATCGCCGCGCAGCCGCCCAGGTACGCCGTCGCGACCAGGAGGCGATGGGCGACGAACGTCCCCACGGCCCGGCGGTACGCCCGCAGCAGCCGCCCGAACAGGCCCGCCTCCTCATCATGATGTCCCATCGGCTTCAGCAGCGCGACGCACATGATCGGCACGAACGTGCTGGAGAGGAAGTACGACGTCACCATCGCGAAGCCCACGCCCAGCGTCAGCGGCATGAACAGCGACCGCAGCGGGTCGGTCATGATGAACGCCGGGATGAACACCGACAGGATGCACAGCAAGGCCAGCAGCCGCGGGACGGCCGTGATCAGGTTGCCGTGCAGGGCGGCCGAGGCGATGTTGTCGGTCTCCCGCATCTGGACGTGGGTGCTCTCGATCGTCACCGTCGCCTCGTCGACGAGGATGCCGATCGCCAGGGCCATCCCGCCCAGCGACATGATGTTGATCGTGTTCCCGGTCGCCCAGAGCCCGAACAGCGACCCCATCAGGGCCAGCGGGATGTTCGCCACGACGACGATCACGCTCCGGAAGTCCTTCAGGAACAGCAGGATCATCAGCCCGGTCAGCGTCGCGCCGATGAGGCCCTCGGTCGCCACGCTCTCGACGGCCGCGCGCACCGTCGGCGACTCGTCGAACTCGAAGTTCACCGAGACGTCCTTGGGCACCGCGTCGCGGAACATGGGCAGGGCCTTGCGGACGTCCGCCACCACGGTCAGCGTGGAGCCGACGTCCTTCTTGATGATCGGCAGGTAGACCGACTTCTTGCCGTTGACCAGCGCGTAGCCGTAGGTGATGTCGGTGTCGTCGGCGATCGTCGCCACGTCGCGCAGGTAGACGTTCTCGCCGAGCCTCAGCGGGATGTCGCCCAGCCGGCGGACGTCGTCGACCGTCGCGTTGTTGGAGACGATCGGCATGGAGTCCTTGACGTAGATGTTCCCCGCCGGGGCCACCGTGTTCCCCCGGGCCACGGCGTCGACCAGCTGCTGCGGCGTCAGGTTGTAGGCCAGGAGCTTCTCCGGGTCGACGTTCACGACGACCGACCGCATGTTCGGCCCGAACGGCGAGATCGCCACGGTCCCCGGGACGTACTTCTGCACCAGGGGGCGCACCACGTTCTGCGCCAGGTCGCCCATCGCCCCCAGCGACGTCTCCTCGCTCTCGAAGACGAGGTAGCCCACCGGGACGCTGCCGGCGTCCATGCGCATGATCATCGGGGGCAGCGTCCCCTTGGGCATCCACGACATGGCCCGGCTGGACATGGCGACCACCTGCGCCATCGCCTGCCCCATGTCGGTCCCCGGGTAGAACGACAGCTCGCACAGCGAGACCTGCTGGATGTTCCGCGTGTTGATGTCCTGCACGCCGTCGACGTACTGGAAGAACAGCTCCAGCTGGTTGACGATGAAGCCCTCCATCTGGTCCGGGCTCATCCCGACGTAGTCGAGGAACACGTAGATGCGCGGCGTGTTCAGCGACGGGAAGATGTCGACCCGCATCCGGCTGTAGGCCAGGACCCCGCTGCTGATCAGGGCCACGACGAGCATCATCGTCGTGACCGGCCGGCGCATGGCGAACACGATGGGATTCATGGCGCGAAGTCTCTCGGCCTGGGGGCGGCGCGACGGCCGGGGGGCCGCCCCGCACCGACCACCATGATTCTAGTGGGCGGGGGCCGCGATCGCGATCCGTCCCGCCTCGGCCGGGCCCGTCAGAACGGCGGGTCGAAGCGGTCGTATTCGGCCGCCGGGGGCGCGGCCGGCTCGGCGTCGACGGCCGGCTCGGGCTTGGGCGCCCGCTTGCGGCGGGGCTTGGGGGCGGGGGGCTCGGCCGGGGCCTCGGGCTCGGCGGCGACGATCGCCGCGGCGGCCGAGCGCGCCAGGTCGAGGGTGGCGGTGGGGTCGAACGGGGACGTCACGGGCTCGCCCCGCTCGTCGAGGCCGGTCAGGACGGCCACGGAACGCTCGGCATGTTCGAGCAGTCCGTAGCAGCGTCCGAGCAGCTCGACCCCCTTCCGGTACTTCGCCAGGGCGGCGTCCAGCTCGGGCTCGCCGCGCTGGAGGGCGTCGACGATGGATTCCAGCTCGGCCAGGGCGGATTCGAAGCGGACTTCGGGCTCGTCGGGCATGGGCTCGGCTTCGAAAAAGAAAGAGGCGAGGGGGCGGCACGATCCGCCCCCTCACCTTAGCGATTCCGCCGGCGCCGGCCAAGCCGGGCGTCAGCGGCGGGCCGCCGCCCGAGCCGCGGCGCGGGCCGCCGCCTGCTGGGCCCGCGCGGCGCGGGCCGCCGCCTGGGCCGCGGCGCGCTGGGCCGCCGCGGCGCGCTGGGCGGCCTGGGCCGCGGCCCGCTGGGCGGCCTGGTTGCCGTTGTTGCGGCCCGGGCCCGTGCCGGGGCCGACGGTCGTCCCGGGGGCGAAGACCCGGTTGTGGATCGAGTCCAGCCGCGCGGTGAAATCGCCCCCCGAGACGCCGTTGCCCTAGGGGTAGTTCCCGTAGAACTCGCCGTCTAGCGCGTTGCCGGCGACGTCCTGAATGCCCGAGGGCAAGGCGGCGGACCTCGAACGGGCGATGAGCTGATAGACGCCCCCGCGCATCGCCGCTCCGCCGTTGATGGTGACATAGGTCGTCTGCGGACCGCCGGTCGTCGCCGGCGTCACGCCGACCGGACCGACGAGCCACTGCGACGGTGGTCGATAGCCCCTCACCGTCGTGGAGACGAACGAGAACGTGTAGTTGCTCGGATCCTGGAGCGTGGACAGGA
>ERZ778021.912-NODE-912-length-41603-cov-9.474656_pt1 | contig 41603 bp, 39 predicted proteins | sample MGYA00375751_ERZ778021 | MGnify/ENA primary metagenome ERZ778021 (study PRJEB29350, sample SAMN05389814) | bioreactor metagenome | isolation source: Thiocyanate stock bioreactor | place: South Africa: University of Cape Town | collected 2013-08-29 ... | reverse complement strand
AAAATTGAGTTTTCATAAACAAACATTTTTTGAAGATGCAAAAATATAGAAAAAAAATCGACAAACAACATATTCACAAATCAAATCTAAGCACCGCCACTGCGAAAAGGATGATGTTACAGAAACACTTCGAGTGGCGGTATACATCACCCGCTAACGAGCGTGTCATCCCGAAAGAGCGCAGCGAATGAGGGAACTCCTCTGCAACCGCAGTCGGTTGGACAGCGAGCAATGAGCTAACTCTCCATACGTTGCAGTCGGTTGATATAAAAAGTCAAGATGACTTCTATATGAAAATTACTTTAAAAAATCTGAGATGAATCTATTATTGATAAAGATATTGAATTATGCTGTTATGAAAAAAATATTATTATTTCTATTTTTTATAAATTTATGTTCTTGTCAACTAATTAAAGATGAGGAGTTTTCTTTTAGACGGCAACCATATTATGGACAAGACATAAAGATTGAAGGTTATTATAAATTGATGAATGGAGAATATCCGGAAATGAGAATTGACAATGATACTTCAATTTTGTTTTTCTACGATAATGGTATCGTATTTTTTTTCTTCAACAGGGACTCTTTTCGATGAAATAAAATTAAATAAGAGCAGAGAAGTTTATTATAATTGGGGGATATACAAGATTGAAAATGATAGTATTTATATACAAAATAAATTTAATCCTGGAGCAATTAGTATGTATGTTTATACGAGGGTTGCCAAAATTGAAAATGATTCTACAATCCATTTTTGCTATACTCAATCTACCAATATCGGCCATTTTAAAACGAATGAGACTTATGCTTTCAAACAGTTCAGTCCAAAACCAGATAGTACTAATGTATTTATAAAATAATATAACCGTACCGGCATTTTTTACGTAAGGTTTCGGATCAAAACGGAAAAGAATTAATTCCGCTTACTACAGGAAGCAAGAGATAATTTAGGTATAAATTTTTAATATTTTATGACATGAAAAAAGCACTTTTAATCTTATTAGCCACATTTTTATTTTTAAGTTGTGAGAAAAGCAACATTGCTGAACATGCAGATTTCATCGGTGTATGGACCAATGTTGATGCAAATTTAGAACGCACATTAGAAGTAACTGTCAGAGGAAGAAGCTTTTACGAAGAACGTAAAGGTTCAGGAAATTCGTACTCAGCTATAAGCTATAATGGGCCTTTCGTATTGAATGATTCAATCCTGAAAATTGGATTTAAGAAATTAATTGTCAATGAAGAACCAACGATGTCGGGCGGTACATGGTATCTTGTGATGGATAATCGTGAGTATAAAAAAGAGTAGGAAAAATGATTTGAATATATTTGTAATAACTTCTTGCCATGCAAAAAGTAAAACCCCATGTAAAAGGTAAAAAAAATCACGCAAAAGGTAAAAACTTGTCATTAACCCTTGCTATATAAAAATATAGCTTTTACCTTCGCAGCGTTTTTTAAAATTTAATCTGTTTAACAAATAATCTTTAAACCATTATGTATTTAACTTGTAAAGTTCATCCTGTATCTGTAGAAAACAATGATTTTCACCACACGCTCCGGTTTGCTCGTGAATTTCGGAAATTATTTCACAACCTTGTTTGTTTGGAAGATATTGATCGTATTAAAGACACACGTCTCCTGAAAGTATTGGATTATATCCAAAATAATTATCAGAAAAACATTTCACAGTCGGATGCTGCACAACATGCCGGATTTACTCCCTCTACCCTGTCGAGAGTTATCAGACAACAAACTTTCCGCACTTTTACAGAAATACTGAACGAAGTACGTGTTGCACAAACGGTAAAGTTGATTTGGGAAACTGATGAACCATTGGAATGTGTAGCATTTGACTGCGGTTTTGGTACCGGACGAACATTTACCAGAGAATTCAGACAACATACCGGCTTTACACCATCAGATTTCAGAGTTATATGTAATAAGCTGAGCCGGATTGATATGGATGGGAACACTACGCATTTTCTGCGTTATGATGAGATTGGCGGATACAGGCAAGCCGGTAATGAAATAAATCATTACCGGTCGGCAGCTATTGGTTATTAGGAAAAATCCGCCTTGGTTTTTAGGCAAAACAAGCATTGCTTTGCATCGCAATGCCCATTACTCTGCATCGCAATAAGCATTGGACAGCGTCGCTACTCAATGCTTGTTGTGTTGAAGTGCAGTAGGCACTCAGTCGAAATGTAAGGTTTGTTGAGGCAAAACACAGTAAGCATTTTGACAAAACCCAGTAAGGATTTTCGACAAAAAGCAAGGCTTGTTTTTGCAAAAACAAACCTTGCTTTTATATGCAAGCAGCTACTACTTTTTCAAACAAAAAACATAATACAACCAAAGAGCTAACAGTAAAATAACTAATACTATCAGCAATACTTTCTGTCCTGACACCGGCTGCCCGAATTGCAGGTATGTTTGTTTTGTTTCTGTAGCAACAGTTTTAACGGTAGTGCTATCGCTTTGCTGTATTACCTCAGCATGCTGAATGATATTTGACATGATTGACCGTGTCTTTTTGTGTCGAGTTATAACTGCCACACCATGACCGTTAACAGAAATAATCTGTTTATTCGAGTCCACAGGGCATGAAAACTTAAATTCTGTTACCACTGTTTCAGTTATACTGTCGGTACTCAAAGTTACGGCATGTCTGTCCGACAACATAGCGGAAAGCTGCTGACTGTCTGTTGTAATTTCCTTGCCGGTTATGCTGTTCTCTGTTACGCAGGCTTCAACCGGAGCAGTGTATTTTTTGGTTGTACGACATCCGGTAAGCGTACCGAACAGAAAAAAGAGCATAATTAGAGGCATAAATTTAATAGCGGCAATCCGATTTAACCACCCACGTTTATATTTAAGATTCTTCGGATTCTTTTTACAAATTTCGTGTATATCATTAATACGATTGGTTTTAATCATCTTGTCGTATCCTGTATTTTGCCATGTCTTCAGGGTTACACCCATATTAGTAGGTCCACCACTGTCGGAAGGGTCATCTACATATCCTCCTTCCCAGAAACAAATGAAAGAGACTAAATCTTTAATATCTGCCATAACTATGCTACATTTTTAAGTTTAGTAACGATTCTTTCAAGAATTTCTTTCTGTTCCTTCTGCAATTGGAGCAATTCGTCAAGCACCCTCTGCTGTTTTTCTATTATGTTGTTCACAATGCGAACAAACCATTTTATAAAGAAAAAGAACAGGGTTGCCGAATAAACCAAATAAGTAGCTCCCGCAACAATAAGGAAACCGAAGTCGGCAATTCCCTTGCCGACTTCTTGTGGATTAAACACGGTTTCCATAGTTTACACAGTTATCTTTTTTATCAACAAACTGTTTAGCAAATCCGCTTTGGGCTTAGTTTTGACCATTACCCTGTAATCACCGGGTTCGAGCATCGGTATAACGAAACTCAATTCTTTCGGGAACACGCGGGAGTAAACAACAGCTCTCACAGCTATTTCCGGATTATTAACCGGAACGAAGAACACACCTTGTGTCAGATCATTCTTATCAAAGAACAGAAATTTGCCGTTGACAGTGCCGATACCACCCGGTGTTACTGTTGAATCAACAGAAGAAGTAGCAGCATCAGTGAACTTCTTAACCAACGGCTGATAGGTTGCAATGTCACGTTTTTCAAGATGAAATTCTGCTGATAATCCACGTAATTTTTCTCCCGGCAGAAAACGCGCATTCACCTGATGCCTTGTCGAATCGAAACTGTCATCACTGCTTGTAAAAAGTCCTTTAATCGTAGGACGCACACGAAACAAAGAAGTTGATACACAATGTCCGTCTTTCAAAAGACCTAATACCGTTTGTGTAAGCTTCTCAAAATAAGCTAATGCCTGCGGACGGGTCAAGCCGGTACCTTCGGCAATCATTACATCAATAACATCGTTCAAAGTCTTGGTTTCCGGACTGGAAACTAATGCCATAAAATTCACCTCTTCCTTTGCTAAGGGATTTTCAATTAAATAGTACTTCAACATAATAAATAAATTTTTAAATGATTAATAATTTTAGGAAATATCTCAAAATAGATTTATCAGAGTCTGCTATTTAGGTCTAAGCGAAATTTATCACAATAGTTGAGCGCTTTACCAATTAAGCATAACGTAGAGAAAATAATTTTTAGATGTTTCTTTTAGTTGATTATCACACCTAAAGTCTCACAATAAGTGTAGACGTGACGAGTGATTTAACGTTGCAAAAATAAGGGGGATATTTTACAAAGAGGCGACACCGTTTGTCGGATATGCGACATGAATTGTCGGATAAGCGACACTATTTGTTGGATAAGAGAAGAATGTGCAAATTTTTCAGTTAAAAGACGCAACTTGGGACAGCCACGCAGTGGCTCCTGACTTGTTCCTTTTAGTAATGAACTTTCTTATCTATATACTTGTTTGTAACAATTTCTTGTTGAGATATAAAATCGTAAATTGTCATTCTATAAATAGTAAATAAAAGTGACCTTGACTGGTGAGCCATGAATATAATGTGTCATCAGTCTATTTCCAAATTCAAATTTTTCTTTAACAGACTCAATGCAGGGTTTTTCTCTGCCATCTCTTTGTAAATTTCTTCAGGATTTTTCTTTGTTCTTTTCTCAGTTACCTCGATAGTCTTAGTAACAAATGTAATCGAGGAATTTTTTAATTCGTTGCGAATATGATTGCTAATATTATTTAATTCCTTTTTGAAATCGTTTTCCTGATATACATTGCTGAAAGTTAGTTCATATGTGTGTTCAGCTATTTGCTTAGGAATATTCATATTAATATAACTCACAATATTTGCTTTTTTAGGGACATTACGACTGTAATTTTTCCAAGCTTGTTCAAGTTTATCAAGTGTATATAGCTCGTTTTCAGTAATAACAGGCTCTACTGCAATCGGCTCTTCCTTCTTTTGTTCTGATGGTCTGTTTAATATGTTTGAAATTGAAATTGACACCGGACGATTAGTCTTTGCAGTCTCACTTTGACTTACCGACCCACTAACAGCTTGTTTCTGATTAGCAGTTGATATTCCGGCATTTGCAACTGCCGGAGTTTGTGAGGTAAGAGTAGCCGTAGTATCCTTTTTATCTGTAGTTTGTACTATTGATTTCAGCTCCGGCTTATGTTCTTTCTCAGTTATTGAGTTTTTTTTTTCGATTAAGATTTGAGAAATCCTAATCAAAGTTAGTTCAACTAATAAACGCTTATTCTGACTGTTTCTATAATTCAGATCACAATCATTATTTAATTTTAGAGCCATAAATAGAAAATCGACAGGACAAGCTTTTGCCTGTTCCTGATATTTTTTACCAATATCGGCACCAACTTCCATCAAAATGACCGTTTGAGGATCTTTACAAACTAATAAATCGCGAAAATGTGTGCTTAATCCTGTTACAAAATGATGAGCATCAAAACCTTTGTTTAAAACCTCATTAAATATCAATAGTGCATTGCTAACATCAGAACGAAGAAATGCATCAACTAAACGGAAATAAAAATCATAATCTAAAACATTAAGATTTGTTATAACATCTTGATAATTAATTGTATCACCACAGAAACTAACCAATTGGTCGAAGATAGACAGTGCATCACGCATACCGCCATCACTTTTTTGTGCAATTATGTTTAGAGCGTTATCATCTATATTGACATTTTCTTTTTGAGCCACATATTTAAGATGATTTACAGTATCAGCTACAGTAATTCTATTAAAATCATAAATTTGACATCGAGAAAGAATAGTAGGCAAGATTTTATGTTTCTCTGTTGTAGCAAGAATAAATATTGCATGTGCAGGAGGTTCTTCAAGCGTTTTCAGAAAAGCATTAAAAGCCCCTTGAGATAGCATATGCACCTCATCTATAATATATACACTGTATTTTCCTATTTGTGGTGGAATTCTAACTTGGTCGATAAGCGATCTTATATCATCGACCCCATTATTGGAAGCAGCATCAAGTTCGTGTATATTGAAAGACCTTTGCTCATTGAACGACACGCACGACTCACACTGATTACATGCTTCACCTTCAGATGAAAGATTCTGACAGTTTATTGTTTTTGCAAAAATACGTGCACAAGTTGTCTTACCTACACCACGCGGTCCGCAAAACAAATATGCATGTGCTAATTGTTTATTTTGTATTGCGTTTTTGAGTGTTTTTGTTAGCGATGACTGTCCAACAACTGAATCAAAGGTAGTTGGTCTGTATTTTCTTGCAGATACTATGAAATTTTCCATGAATAATAATCTTCTTTAATTTGCAAAAATAACAATTATTAGCAATATATTAGAATAAAAAAGCTACTTGTTGAAAATTTTCTTATTAGAATTGATTATCTTTGTCGAGTTTGAAATAATTTGAAAAAATGCAAATTAAGTTTAGTGGTTTTTTAAAGTTCATACGTCTAATATTATTGAATAAATATTCTATAGTAATAATTGGTTTTTTAGTCTATATTACTTTTTTCGATGAATATAATTGGATTGAGAAACGTAAAAGAGCTGTTGAAATTAAAAAATTAGAGATGGAGTATCAGTTTTATTTAGATGAAATTGAGAACAATAAAAATACGATTTATAAGTTAAATAGCGATACTGTCTTCTTAGAGAAGTATGCAAGAGAAAAGTATCATATGAAAAATGACGATGAAGATGTGTTTGTTTTAAAATAAGAATTTTTAAGCATGACTTTTAATAAATTGCTAAATACGAATAAAAATACATTACAATATTTAAATGCAACCGGTATAGCCTTGGTTATAATTGGATCGGTTGGTCATTTTTTTGATTTATCGGTTTTTAAATATTTGTTTGGTTTAGGTGCATTATTAGTCGTTGTTTTTAATTTGTTTCGAATTTTCAAAGAAGCAAACACGGATTTCAGACAGAAACGTTTGTTCAGGATAAATATTATGATGAGTCTACTGCTGATACTCGCAACTTATTCTATGTTTGACGGAACAACTTTATGGATGGCAATAATTCTAATTTATGCTTTAGTAGTGTTAATGATGACTTTTAGAACGTAATATATAAATACAAAAAATAATTAATGACGACAAAGAATATCTATACGCGTGGACAACTGACATGGTTAGTAGTTTTAAGAGTTTTAATAGGGTGGTACTTTATGTATGAAGGACTGACTAAGATAATGACACCAAATTGGACGTCTTATGCTTATCTACGTGATTCTCAAGGATGGTTTGCTCCGTTTTTTACGATGTTAACAGATAATGCTTGGGTTATGTCAACTGTTAATGCAATTAATATGTATGGACTTACTATTATTGGATTATGCATGATTTTAGGTTGTTTTGTGCAATTTGCCAATATTGGAGCCATAGGTTTACTAAGTTTATATTATTTGTCCCATCCTCCTATGCTTGATGTTCATTATTTAATCCGACCCGAAGGTTCATATATGTGGGTTGATAAAAATTTAATAATGTTAGGTGCAATAGCCGTTTTGATGTTATTCCCTACATCTAAATTGATTGGGCTCGATAGATGGATTTTTAGAAAATGTAAAAAATAACAAACTGGATATATTATAAGTAATAGTAATAAAATGTCAGATAAAGAAATTGTAAATAATGAAAATGAGAACCAAAATTCTCATTTGAATGTACCAAAAAACGGCAGAAGAGAAGCGTTAAAAACCTTAGCTACAATACCTGTAATCGGAGCAATGGCTTATGGCGTGATTAAGAAGAAAAATCAGGAATACCGAAATAAGAGGGTAGGTAATATTTTTGCTTTTGAAACTACCCCTACAGTCATGGATCGTCAGCCTGACGGTCAAACAATACGACTTGGAATTATTGGATTTGGAATTAGAGGGTCACAGTTGATGCAGGCACTCGGCTTTGCAACTCCTCAACATATTGATCATCTCAAAGATTTAGCAAAACAGGATGTACAAAATACCAGATATAAAGATTTTCTTGAACAAGAGGATTTAAATATTGTAGTAAATGGCGTATGTGACATTTTTGATGTATATGCTAAAGAAGCTGCAACTGCCGGAGCTAATAAAAATAGAGAAGGTTCAGAAGGTAAATTTGCAAACCTACCGGTGATTTATAAAAATTATAAAGACTTATTGGCTGCTAAGGATATCGATGCTGTAATAATTGCAACGCCGGATCACTGGCACGGTACAATGGTCATTGATGCTGTAAATGCAGGTAAACACGTATATGTAGAAAAACCTCTTACATGGACTGTCCCTGAAACATATTTAGTCGCAGATGCAGTTAAGAAAAGTAATGTGATATTTCAATTAGGTCATCAAGGGAGACAAATTGAAATCAATCATCGTGCAAAAGAAATAATTAAAAAAGGTTTGATTGGAAAAGTTACTCTTGCCGAAGTAAGTACTAATAGGAATGATCCGAATGGTGCATGGGTCTATAGTATTCATCCTGAGGCTAATCCATCAACAATTGACTGGAAACAATTTGAGGGCAATCCAGTACGTATAAAAGAATATCTCGATTATATGACTTCTGTCGGTGCGACAAAATATGTTGGTCCGGACTCTCGCGACAAATTTAGTCTTGAACGTTTCTTCCGTTGGAGATGCTGGTGGGATTATAGTACAGGTCTGAGTGGTGATTTACTTACTCACGAATACGATGCTATGAATCATATGCTCGACTTGGGTATTCCTGCTTCTGCAACATCTTCAGGAGGTGTCTACTTCTTTAAAGATGGTCGTACTGTACCTGATGTTTTGCAGACTACTTTTGAATTTCCTGATAGAGATATGACTATGCTTTATACAGCTACATTAGCAAGTCAATATAATCGCCCAAGGAAAATTATGGCAACTGATGCGACAATTGAGCTTGGAAGTACGTTAAATGTTACAATAGATCCGCAATCGGAGTTATATAGAGAGAAGATTCAACAAGGGATTATTAAGGCAGGAGAGCCATTCTATCGTTATGCATCAGGCAAAAGTATCGATGCTTTATCGTCGGCAACTGAAATGTATTTTGCAGAACGAGGATTGCTTTTCTCTTATGTCGAAGGGAAACGTTATAATACAACTTATCTACATCTTCGCGAGTGGATTGAATGTATCCGTCAGAAAAAACAGCCTTCGTGTGGAATAAAAGAAGCTTTTGAAGAAGCAATGGCGGCTCATATGGGCACGAGAGCTTACTTGGAAGGTAGAACAATGTATTGGGATGCTGATAAGCAGGTGATTACGAGAGGATGAGGGGAGTTTAGAGTATGGAGTATGGAGTATGGAGTATGGAGTATGGAGTATGGAGTGGGGAGTTGGAGTAATTGGGATTAGTGAATAGTGGTAAAAGGGTCAATAGTCTATAGTCTATAGTCTATAGTCTATAGTCAATAAACACTAAACATTACACGTTAAACACTAAATATTAAACCATTGACCATAGACTATCGACTTTTGACCATATATAGAATATTTATTTTAAAAAACATATTAATTATTAATCATTTAAAAACAATCTTATGTCATCAGAAATGTCAAGAAGAAAGTTCCTAAAAGCGAGTGCAATTTCCGCAGTTGGTCTGACTGTTGTGCCTTCGTCTGTTTTAGGAAAGAAAGTAAACAAAGTTGCTCCAAGCGATAAACTTAATATTGCAGGTGTTGGAGTAGGTGGTCGTGGTTTCCAAGTCTTAAAAGATTTGCAGAGTCAAAATATAGTAGGGCTTTGTGATGTTGACTGGAAATACAGTGCACGTGTGTTCGATCATTTTCCCGGTGCGAAAAAGTATTATGATTATCGTCAAATGTATGACGAAATTGGAAAAAGCATTGACGCAGTTATGGTTGCAACAGCCGACCATACTCATGCTATTGTAGCTGCCGATGCTATGACAATGGGTAAACATGTATATGTGGAAAAACCATTAACTCATACAGTTTATGAATCAAGATTGCTGACTAATTTGGCAAAAAAACATAAGCTTGCAACACAAATGGGTAATCAGGGTTCTTCAGCAGAAGGTGTTCGTAAAGTATGTGAATGGATTTGGAATGGTGAAATTGGTGAAGTGACTAAAGTTGAGGCATTTACCGATCGCCCAATCTGGCCACAAGGTTTAGAAAGACCTACTCAAGTTGATCCGATTCCCGATACATTTAATTGGGATTTATTTATAGGACCTGCTAAGATGAGACCTTTTAATCATATCTATACTCCTTGGAATTTCCGTGGATGGTGGGATTTTGGTACAGGCGCTCTTGGCGATATGGCTTGCCATATTTTACATCCTGTATTTAAAGGTTTAAATTTAGGTTATCCTACCAAAGTTCAAGGTAGCTCTACATCTTTATTGACAGAAAGTGCTCCTAATGCTCAAATGGTAAAATATGTATTCCCGGCACGTGATAATATGCCTAAAGTAGGAATGCCGGAAGTTGAAGTTTATTGGTATGATGGAGGTCTGCAACCAATGCGTCCTGCAGGTGTACCGGCAGGTAAAAATCTAAATGATGCCGGTGGTGGAGTAATTTTCCATGGAACAAAAGACACATTGATATGTGGATGTTATGGAGTTAATCCTTGGTTGGTTTCCGGTCGTAATCCTGAAGTTCCTCAAAGAACGCGTGTTATTACCGAATCTCATCAAATGGATTGGGTGCGTGCATGTAAGGAAAGTCCTGAAAGCCGTGTAGAAACTGCATCTCCATTTAGCGAAGCCGGACCATTTAATGAAATGGTTGTAATGGGTGTGCTTGGAGTTCGTTTACAAGGATTAAATCAAGAGCTGCATTGGGATGGACCGAATATGCGTTTTACTAATATTCCGGAAAATGCTACTATTCGCACTATGATCCAAGATGGTTTCAGTATTAAAGATGGTCATCCAACATTTAATAAAACTATGACAGAGCCGACAAATGCAATTGCTTTTGCAAATGAGCTTATAAAACACACATATCGTGAAGGTTGGAAATTACCTGATATGCCATAATTTTTAATAATCAATTAATAAAATATCATTATGAAAAAAACGTTTTATTTTTTAACAATAATTTTCGCAAGTATGAGTATAGTTGCTTGTGGTAGTGCTTCAAAAGAAAAAAGCAAAAAAAGTGAAGCTAAAGCAGAGAACAGTGAATGGATTACTATGTTCGATGGAACAAGCTTAGATGGTTGGCGTGGTTATGGCCGCACTGACGTTCCGGGTGCATGGTCGATTGAAGATGGTGCATTGAAAATCAGCGGTTCCGGTCAGGGTGAAGCCGGTAACAAAGATGGTGGCGATATTATCTTTGACAGAAAATTTAAAAATTTCGAACTAACTTTCGAATGGAAAGTTTCAAAAGGTGGTAATAGCGGTGTTTTCTATTTATCCCAAGAAAAAGAAGGTCAACCTATTTGGAAATCATCTCCCGAATATCAAATTTTGGACAATGTAAATCATTTGGATGCTCGTTTAGGTAAAAATGGTAATCGTATGTCTGCATCTTTATACGATTTGATTCCGGCAGTTCCACAAAACTCAAATCCTTTTGGAGAGTGGAATACAGGTGGTATCATCGTTTATAAAGGTACTGTTATTCACATGCAAAATGGCGAAAATGTTCTTGAATATCACTTATGGACAGATGATTGGAAAAATATGGTGGACAATAGTAAGTTCAAAGGATGGGAAGATTTCATCAATGCCGGTGGAGAAAATCAAGAAGGTTATATAGGATTCCAGGATCATGGTGATGATGTTTGGTTTAGAAACATAAAGATTAAGGTTTTAGATTAATATCTTGAAGTAATTTTATTAGCACATTAGTTTCTTGTTTGTTAAGCAACATGCATTCTAATGTGCTTTTTAATTATACATTAATAATCAAATATAAAGAGAATGTTAAAAAAGAATTTAATAATAGTTACTGCTTTACTAATAAGTGTTTTAGTAATGGCAGGGGGAAAGACTAAAAATAAAGAAATATTTATTCAGTTGTATTCTGTAAGAGATGATATCAATAAAGACTTTAAGTCTACTTTAGATGAGATAGCAAAAATTGGATATACTGGTGTTGAGGCAGCTAATTATAATAATGGTAAATTTTATAATTTATCACCAGAAGAATTTAAAAAAGAAGTTGAATCAAGAGGTATGCAAGTTCTATCTTCTCATATAAATAAAGGGCTAAACAACAATATTGCTGAAACTGACTGGAATGATGTGTGGAATTGGTGGGATACTGCAATTAAAGCACATAAAGATGCAGGTATGAAATATATGGTTGTTCCCGCAATGCCTCTATTTAAATCTTTAAAAGACTTAAAAGCATATTGCGATTATTACAATCAAATCGGCGAGAGATGTAATAAGGCAGGTCTACGTTTTGGCTATCATAACCATGCATTTGAATTTGAGAAGGTTGAAAATGAAATAATGTATGATTATATGCTTAAAAATACCGATCCTGATAAGGTTTTCTTCCAAATGGATGTGTATTGGGTGGTAAGAGGAGGAAAAAGTCCGGTTGATTATTTCAAAAAATATCCCGGTCGTTTTTTAACTCTACATATAAAGGATGATAAAGAACTTGGACAAAGTGGAATGGTTGGATTTGATGCAATCTATAATCATGCGAATGTCGCAGGTACAAAATATATGATTGTAGAAGTTGAACATTACGATTATAAACCACTGGAAAGTGTGAAATATAGTTTTGATTATCTACAGAAAAATGCGTTTGTAAAGAAATCGTATTCAAAGTAGATTGAAGTATTAAGCTAAAAAAAAGTCCACAATATTAGTGGACTTTTTTATTATCTATCATTAAAAACATTATTTCTTTTTACCGTACCTTTTGTTTAAAATATCAGTAATTTCTTTTGTGATATCGTATGAGTCATTAGCAAGCAAAATATTATCACTGGCAGTATTACTCAAAATCATTTCGTATTTTTTATCTTTGTTGTAGTTTTTCAAAAAGGTGTAAACTGAATCTCTTAATTCTTCATTTACCTTTTGTTGTGCATCCATAAGTTCTTGAGAGAGCTTACCATTGAGTTGTTGTAAGTCTTGTTCTTTACGCATTAATCTTGCATGCTCTTGTTCAGCTCTTTCTCTGCTTAAAAAAGCATTATTATCTAATTTGCGTTGAAACTCAGCCATTTCATTTTGCAACTGACGGGCTTTTACATTCAAATCTAAACGAGAATCTTCTTGTTTCTTCATTAAAGCCTCATTGGATTCTTTTGCAAGCTGATAATTAAGCAGTAATGAGTCTACATTTACATATGCTATTGGTAAACTTACACTTGATATGGAATCATGTCCTGAAAATATCCCATTTGCTTTGTGGTTTGTTTTATTTCCTAAAACTAAAATGAATAATACTACAACGGCAACTATCAAAATTGCATTTGAAATGAGTAAAACGTTTTTCATAAAAATTGTTGATGTTTAAAAATTCTTTAGCATATCATCTACCATTTGTGTGGCAGATTGTTTTTTATTGATTTTCTGAGCTTCTCTATCCTGAGTTGTGGCACAGGCTATGCCCCTGTCTTTTAATGCTTTATTGCCTCCGATATGTATATTTGGAAAAGTTCCTCCTTTAACAAAGAAAATTCTTATACCTAACAAAAGGACTCCTATAAATAATAATATTGATGATATTATAATTGCTTCTAACATATAATTTTATTTGAGATGACAAAGATACTTTTAATTCATGTACAATGATAAAAAAGCATTTCAATTTTCAATATTTGAATTTTTTGTTACAATAATTAACAGTTAATCATTGCCATTCAGATGTTGGTGCACAAGTGCATACTAAGTTTCTATCACCATATGCATTGTCTACTCTGCCTACATTAATCCAAAATTTGTTCAATTTAACCCACTCAAGAGGATATGCAGCTTTTGAACGTGAATATTTATGATTCCATTCGTCAGCCGTAATTTCATATTCCGGATGAGGTGAGTTCTTTAATACATTATCAGTTTTATCGGCTTCACCACTTTCAATCTCTTTAATCTCTTTGAAGATTTGTAGCATTGTTTCGCTAAATCTGTTTAATTCGGCTAATGACTCGCTTTCTGTAGGTTCGATCATTAAAGTTCCATGTACAGGGAAGGATAGAGTGGGAGCATGGAAACCGTAATCTATAAGTCTTTTAGCTATATCGGTTTCGTTTACTCCGGAATTGTTTTTAAAGTTTCTACAATCTAAAATTAACTCATGACCAACACGTCCTTTACTTCCTTTATAGAGAACACCGTAACTTTCATCCAACAAAGCAGCTAAATAATTAGCATTTAAAATTGCAATTTGTGAAGATAGTTTTAAACCGGCTTCTCCAAGCATTCGTATATATCCGTATGTAATCGGTAGGACACCTACACTTCCGTATGGTGCAGCCGATACAGTATTTCGTCCAAATGCCTTGTCCGGTAAAAATTCTTTCAAATGTTCAGCTACACATATTGGTCCGACACCCGGTCCGCCGCCACCATGTGGTATAGCGAAAGTTTTATGTAAATTGAGATGACACACATCAGCTCCGATTGTGCCGGGATTAGTCATGCCGACTTGAGCATTCATATTTGCACCATCCATATAAACTTGTCCGCCATACTGATGAATTACACTGCAAATCTCACGGATGTTCTCTTCGAAAATTCCGTGTGTCGATGGGTAAGTAATCATACAACCAAGCAAAACATCTTTATATTGAATAGCTTTTTCTTTCCAGTCAGCAATATCAACATTGCCGTTTTCGTCACATTTTGTTACAATTATATTCAAGCCTGCCTGAGCTGCACTTGCAGGATTGGTTCCATGTGCAGATGAAGGAATTAGAACGGTATCCCGCTGAGTTTCTCCCTTCGAAGCAAAATATTCCCGTATTGTTAATAAACCGGTAAATTCACCTGCTGCACCTGAATTAGGCTGTAAACTGCATGCAGCTAATCCGGTTATAGTAGATAGATATTGCTCTAAATTTTCTATTAATTCATTATAACCCTCAGTTTGATCTTTTGGTGTAAGTGGATGAATACCATTAAATTGAGGCATACTCAACGAAAGCATTTCAGATGCAGCGTTTAATTTCATCGTACATGAACCGAGAGAAATCATCGAATGAGTTAAAGATATATCTTTTCTTTCCAACCTTTTTATATAACGCATCAATTCTGTTTCGCTACGATAAAGATTGAACACATCCTGAGATAAAAAGTCAGTTTTTCTCTCTAATGTTTCATCGAATGACACAAATAATTCAATTTGATCTTCTGATACATAAACAGGTGTATTTCCCACAGCTTCAGCAAAAATTTCGATTAATGTATTAATCTTTTCTATATCAGTAGTTTCATCTATACTTAAACCTATATTACCATTTTCAAAATAATGGAAATTAACCTCATAATTTAAAGCTATTTTCTTAAAATCTTCCTGTTTTACATTTTCAGGCAAAACTATACGTAATGTGTCGAAAAACTGATTGTTAGTTTGTGAAAATCCGTAAATCGGTAATAATTCGCTGATATAATTTGCAATACTATGAATACGTAATGCAATATTTTTTATACCTTCTGCACCATGATAAACAGTGTACATCCCTGCCATAGTTGCTAATAAAGCCTGAGCAGTACAAATATTAGAAGTAGCTTTTTCACGTTTAATATGCTGTTCGCGTGTTTGCAAAGCCATTCGCAAGGCGGTTTTACCATTTACATCTTTACTTACCCCAATAATTCTACCTGGCATTTCTCGCTTATATTCCTCTCTACAAGCAAAATATGCGGCTGATGGTCCACCGTAATTCATTGGTATACCCCAGCGTTGAGTTGAGCCAAAAACAATATCAGCACCCCATTCTCCGGGAGGTGTCAACAAAGCAAGACTTAAGATATCGGCAGCAACGGAAACCTTAATATTTTTATCATGTGCTGCATCTATAAAATCTCTATAATCGTAAATATTGCCATCAGCATTAGGAAATTGGACAATTGCTCCAAAATATTCTTCAGTAAGATTAATTTCATCGTAATCTCCAATGACTAACTCGATATCCTGTACTTTAGTGCGTGTTTTTAATACAGCCAATGTTTGAGGAAAAACATTACGATCAACAAACAGTTTACTTACATTTTCCTTAATTTGATCTCTACTGCGAAGATTATACATCATTGTAGCAGCCTCAGCAGCAGCGGTTGCCTCGTCAAGCAAGGAAGCATTAGAAATTGGCATTCCTGTCAGCTCACAAACTGCGGTTTGAAAGTTGAGAAGTGCTTCGAGTCTGCCTTGTGAAATTTCAGCCTGATATGGTGTGTATGAAGTATACCATGAAGGATTTTCAAAGATATTACGCTGAATAACAGCCGGTAATACTGTATCATACCATCCTCTGCCTATGTATGATGTGTATAATAAATTTTTAGAACCCAATTCATGTATATGATCCAAATATTGTTTTTCAGTCATGGGTTCCGGTAAATCTAAAGACTTCTCCAAAAGGATATTCTCAGGAATAGTCTGCGATATCAGTTCATCCAAAGAATCCACCTTAATTGTTTTAAGCATGGCTTCCTGATCTTTTTGTGTTATCCCAATATGACGGTTTTGAAATAATTCATTCATACAGATGTAATTATAAGAAAAATGTAATTGTAAAAATAGTTTTGTAAAAAGCTTTCAAAGATAATAAATCTATTTCAGATTACATCTATTAAAAAATGGTTAAAAGATAGCATAGGTTTCAAAAAACGATTAAATTTGCAGATTTAGAAAAATAAGATACATCAAGAAAGATAAATATTATGCAAATTAAGTTTTTAGGAGCAGCGCGAGAAGTAACAGGAAGTAAACATCTTATAATAACTGATGATGGGAAGAAAATTCTTTTAGATTGCGGTATGTTTCAGGGAAAGGGTATGGAAACAGATGCAATGAACCGTGATTTAGGATTTGAGCCTGAAGAAATACACCATATAATACTTTCACATGCACATATAGATCACACAGGATTGATTCCTTATATGTATAAACGAGGCTTTAGAGGTTCGGTGATATGTACGAGTGCTACAAGAGATTTATGTTCGATTATGTTGCCCGACAGTGGGTTTATTCAGGAATTAGATACAAAATGGTTTAATAAGAAAAGAGTTAGGCAGGGGCTTCCAATCGTATCTCCAATCTATAATGTAGAAGATGCTGAAAAATCATTAGAATTATTTATCAGTGTTGCTTATAATCGAAGGTTTTACATAAATGACAGAATCAATGTTAAATTTACGAACTCCGGACATATGTTAGGCAGTGCGGTTGTAAATCTTGAAATAATTGAAGATGGTATTAAGAAAAAGATTGCATATACCGGAGATATTGGAAGGTCACGTAATAGCTTGTTAATTCCACCTTCACCATTTCCTCAATGTGATTTTCTAATTGCTGAGTCTACATATGGGAATAAGCTGCACGAACCACAAAAAGAAGTAGAGGAGAGATTACTTGGAATTGTTAAGAAAACTTGTGTGGATAATAGAGGGAAGTTGATAATACCATCTTTTTCGGTTGGTCGCACACAAGAGCTTGTATTCTTATTGAATAATCTCTATAATGAAGGCAAACTTCCTAAGATTGAGGTCTTTGTCGACAGTCCACTATCAGTTAATGCCACCGATGTTTTCAGATTGCATATTGATGGTATGAATGATTCAGTGAAATCAGTATTAAAATATGATGATGACCCATTTGGATTTAGTTCTCTTCATTATATTAAAGATATTGAAGAGTCGAAAGCATTGAATAGCTATTATAAACCCTGCATTATTATTTCATCTTCGGGAATGGCTGAAGCAGGACGTATTAAGCATCATATAGCCAATAATATATCAAATCCGGCTAATACTATTCTTATAATTGGTTATTGTTCGCCGACATCTCTGGGAGCAAGAATTCAAGTTCCGAGATTAAAAGAAATATCAATTTTTGGTGAAATGCATCCTGTGAGAGCAACTATAGAACGAATTGAAGCTTTCTCCGGACATGGAGATTATGGTGAAATGATAGACTTTCTTAATTGTCAGGATCATGAAGAAGTCAAAAAGACATTTTTAGTGCACGGAGAATATGAGGCACAACAATTCTATCGTGAGCAGCTTGAAATAGAGGGCTTTAGAAATATTGAAATACCTGCGAGAGGAGATATGTTTGAGATGTAATCAAACAACGAACCCTTAACTTAAAAATTTATAATTATGAATAATAAGACTCAAATATCTAGACAAACTATCACTGACAGAATTTTTACTATACGTGGCGAGCAGGTAATGTTAGACAGAGACTTGGCTGAAATGTATCAGGTAGAGGTTAAAAGATTGAATGAACAAGTTAAAAGGAATATTGAACGCTTCCCAAAGTCCTTTAGATTTATGTTAAATAATGCAGAGAAAAATGAACTGGTCGCAAATTGCGACCGGTTGAAATCAATAAAACATTCAACGGTAAATCCATATGTTTTTACAGAGCAAGGTGTAGCTATGCTCTCAGCCGTTCTTCGTAGCGAAATTGCTGTGAAAGTCAGCATTCAAATTATCAATGCTTTTGTTCAAATGCGTAGATTGATAGGGCAAGAAACTATACAGCAAATAAGATTATATAATATCGAAAATAAATTATTAGAACACGATCAAAAATTTAATAAACTTTTTACAGCTTTGGAACAAAGTGAACTACCACAAAAAGGAATCTTTTACGATGGGCAGGTCTTCGATGCTTATCATTTTATATCTGATTTAATTCGGAAAGCAAATAAATCAATAATTTTAATTGATAATTATGTAGATGATAGTGTATTAACCATTTTCTGTAAACGACAAACAGGTGTAGAAGCAATTATATATACATCAAAAATGAATAAACAAATAAATTTAGATATAGAAAAACACAATCAACAATACCCTGAAATCATTATTAAAACTATTAAACAAGCACATGATAGGTTCTTAATTATAGATAACAAGGAACTTTACCACATAGGTGCATCTTTAAAAGATTTGGGAAAACGGTGGTTTGGATTTTCACGTATGGATACAATGGTTCAAGAAGTAGTTGATAAATTGAGGTAACTATAAATTGTTATCAGTACCTAACACTTTATTCTTAGGTATTGTTGCCTGAAATTCTTTCAAATAGAATGGTTCACAATAAGCTACATCTTCGAATTCCTGATTAATGTATTTCTTTACGGCAGGATTTATCATGTTTTCGGCAAGAGGATGAATATTTTCAATGAAAACAGCATTTTCAAAATTCAATATCGGTTTACATTTATCAGAACCGTTTCCAAAGAAACAAATTTTACCTTTTGTTTCAAATTGCGAATATGAGTAGCGGTCGATTATAGTAGCTTCCGGTTGTCTGATTAGTACGCCATTATTGTCATATACAGCGTCATAAACCTCCATTCTACGAGCATCTATCATAGGAACAAAAAACGAAAAACTATCAGATTTAGTTGCGTTTTTTGCTGCAATCATCATTATCTCAAGCGTACTTACAGATATCAACGGAATATCAAGACCGAAACATAAACCTTTGGCAGTCGACAAGCCGATTCGTAAACCTGTGTATGAACCGGGACCAAAACTAACAGCTACAGCATCTAATTTTTTATTATTTTGTTCCAAAAAATTGAATCCTTCTTGAATAAACACGCTTAACAAAGCAGCATGATTCATTCCTTGAAAATCTTCCTTTTTGAATATACAGTTTTCATCTTCGCTTATAACGATTGAACATATATGGGTAGAAGTCTCGATATGAAGAATAATCATGCTAAATATTAACAGTTTTTTTATTATAAAGTCGCACAAAATTACAATAATTTAGTTTATAAATCATACCTTTGCATGAATTTGGATGATAAAAAGGGTGATATGCATAAATTACGTTTTCAAAGTTTTGCGAGTGGCAGTAGCGGTAATTGTTATTTTCTGGGGAATGCTTCAAAAGGTATTTTGATTGATGCCGGAATAGGTGTGAGAACAATAAGGAAAAATTTAAGAGCTATAGGTTTAGATTTCAAAGATATATGGGGGATTTTTGTTACACACGATCATGCTGATCATATAAGGGCAGTAGGTTCTTTGGGCGAGATACATCACATTCCTGTATACGCAACACGTAAAACTCATGAGGGTATAAATAAAAGTTATTGTGTTACTGAAAAGTTAAATGGAAGCAGAAGATATATAGAAAAAGGAGAAACAATTAACATAGCAGATTTTCAAGTTACATCTTTTAATGTCTCACATGATGCTACCGATAGTGTCGGATATGCTATTGAGTATTTAGGGAAAAAGTTTGTTGTTGCTACAGATTTAGGCTTTGTGGGCGAAGAGGCATCTTTTCATCTTAGAAATGCCAATTATATGATTATGGAAGCAAATTATGATGAAAAAATGCTTGAAACCGGTAAATATCCTGCCGACTTAAAAAGAAGAATACGTGCTAATACAGGGCATTTAAGTAATGATCAGGCAGGAAAATTTTTAGCAGATAATTATCAGCAACATCTTGAAATGGTGTTTCTTTGTCATTTAAGTAATGAAAATAATCGTCCCGAGATAGCATATTCAACTGTAAAGGATTACTTAGAAAAGGCTAAAATACATATTGGGGAAGATTTACAGTTAATAACACTCGACAGGTTTGAGCCTACCGAATTGTTTGTGTTGGAATAATTAATTATTAATCGACAAATAATCTATATGATTGCTTGTTAAATATTTAAATCAAGATGTCTAAAAACATTGTTATTATCCCTACTTATAACGAGAAAGAGAATATTGAAAACATTATCCGTACTGTCTTTGCTTTACCTCTCGATTTTCATGTGTTGATTATTGATGATGGTTCGCCTGATGGAACAGCTTCTATAGTAAAAAACTTGCAAAAGGAGTTTGAAGCAAGTCTACATATGGTAGAAAGAAAAGGCAAATTAGGCTTAGGAACAGCATATATTGCAGGTTTTAAATGGGCATTGGAGCGTGATTATGAATATGTTTTCGAAATGGATGCCGATTTTTCTCATAACCCACATGATTTGATAAAGTTACATTATGCATGCAGTTCTGAAGGGGCAGATGTAGCAATCGGTTCTCGGTATATCAGTGGTGTTAATGTTGTAAATTGGCCTATGAGTAGGGTGTTAATGTCGTATTTTGCCTCAAAATATGTCAGATTTATACTTGGAATGAAAGTAGCCGACACAACAGCCGGTTTTAAATGCTACAGAAGAGAAGTTTTGGAAACAATAGAATTGGATAAGATAAGATTTAAAGGTTATGCATTTCAGGTTGAAATGAAATTTACTGCTTATAAGTGTGGCTTTATTTTAAAAGAAGTGCCAATTATATTTATTAACAGGGAATTAGGTACATCCAAAATGAGTGGAGGAATTTTTGGCGAAGCATTTTTTGGTGTAATCAAACTCAAAATTGAAAGTTGGAGTAGGAAGTATCCGGAGAGAGTGATTGGTGATTAGTGATTGGTGATTAGTGATTAGTGATTAGTCAATAGACCATAGGCTATAGAAAAGATAATTAAATTTCAAAAACAAATATGTCAGTTTTAATAAAAAATGCTGAAATAATAAATGAAGGTCAACGTTTTGTTGGCTCTGTCCTGATTGAAGATGAATACATTAAAGAAGTATATTCAGGTAATGCTATTCCGGACAATATGATAGTCAATGAAATCATTGATGCTACAGGTATGATTTTGATGCCTGGAGTAATAGACGATCAAGTTCATTTTAGAGAGCCGGGTCTTACTCATAAGGCTGATATTCACACTGAATCCATGGCTGCTGTTGCAGGTGGTGTTACATCATTTATGGAAATGCCGAATACCAATCCTCAGACAACTACAATTCAAGAGTTGGAAAACAAGTATTTGATTGGTGCTGAGAAATCATTAGCTAACTATGCTTTTTATATGGGAGCAACTAATGATAATATTGATGAACTAAGAAAATTAAAACCTTCTCAAACCTGTGGTGTTAAGGTATTTATGGGATCTTCAACAGGAAATATGCTTGTTGATAACAGGGAAACTTTAAGTCGTATTTTTGCTGAAATCCCTTTTTTGATTGCTACACATTGCGAAGATGAGGATACTATTCGGAAAAATAAATTAAAGTATATCGAACAATACGGTGATAATCTCCCTGTGCAATTTCATCCGCTGATACGAGATGCTGAAGCTTGCTATAAATCATCTTCATTTGCAGTCGAACTTGCTACAAAATATAATGCTCGACTACATGTATTGCATTTATCAACTGCTCGTGAAATAGAGTTGTTTAATAATAAATTACCTTTAAAGGAGAAAAAAATCACTTCTGAGGCTTGTGTGCATCATTTGTGGTTTTCTGATAAAGATTATGCAAAATATGGTAATAAAATCAAGTGGAATCCTGCTATTAAATCGGAAGATGATAAGCTGAAATTGATAGAAGCTTTAAAAAATGACTTGATAGATGTTGTTGCTACCGATCATGCACCACATCTTGAAAGTGAAAAAGAAGGTAATTGTTTAAAAGCTGCTTCGGGCGGACCGTTACTGCAATTTTCGTTGTTAGCAATGCTTGAAATGGTTGAAAATGGTACTTTTACCATAGAGCAAATCGTAAAAAAGATGTGTCATGCACCTTCTGATCTATTTAGGGTTGAGAAACGAGGCTATATTAAATCTGGCTATTATGCCGACTTAGTTTTGATAAATCCCGCAGTTCAAACACATGTCACCAAAGATATTATCTTGTCCAAATGTGGGTGGTCACCTTTCGAAGGAGATGTGTTTAAACATTCTATTGCTAAAACATGGGTGAATGGTAAGTTAGCTTACAATAATGGTAAAGTTGAGGAGAATATTAGGGGCAGGAGATTAATGTTTAGTGATTGGTGATTGGTGATTGGTGAATAGTCAATAGTCAATAGTCAATAGTCAATAGTCAATAGTTTGGAGTTTAGAGTGTTTTGACCATAGACCATAGACTATAGACCAAATTGACAAATTAGCACATTAATCATATTAGCATATTATCACATTATATTATATATGAAAATCAAACTATTTATTATATATTTATTAACAGGTTTTTTGTTTGCATGTCAAAATAAACCTGAATATATTAAAAACAGTGGAGCTATATTCGGCACTTATTATCATGTAACTTATTTACAACCAGAAGGTAAAGACTTACATGATTTGATTAAAGATGAGATGCATAAATTTGATATGTCTTTGTCGACTTTCAATCCTAACTCAATAATATCGAAGATTAACAACAATGAAGATGATGTTCAAACTGACACTTTCTTTAATGCAATGTTCAATGAAGCAATGTCAGTTTCAGAAAATACAAACGGTGCATTTGATATTACGGTTGCTCCTTTAGTAAATGATTGGGGGTTTGGCTTCGGAAATCAAGAGCGAAAACAAGAACCGGATGTAAAATCTATTCTACCTTATATTGGTTATCAGAAGGTTTCATTGAAAAATAATCATATTTTCAAGCAGGATGAAAGGATTATGCTTGATGCAAGTGCAATAGCCAAAGGTTTATCTTCTGATGTTATTGGAGATTTATTGGAAGCGAACGGTTGTGATAATTATATGGTTGAAATAGGGGGAGAGATTGCATGTAAAGGTCTAAATCCAAAAGGTGAAAAATGGGTAATAGGTATAGATAAGCCTATGGATGAATTTCTGAATGTTGGACATGAGTTACAGACTACACTTGCTATAACTGATTGTGGATTAGCAACATCAGGAAATTATCGACAATACTATTATAAAGATGGTAAAAAATATGCTCACACAATAAATCCAAAAACAGGCTTTCCTGTCGATCATAACTTATTAAGTGTAACTGTAATAGCACCGACTTGTATGAGAGCCGATGCATATGCTACTGCATTTATGGTTTTAGGTGTAGATAGTAGTTTAGCGGTATGTAGGCGTACACCTGATCTTGAATGTTATTTGATTTATTCAGACAATGAAGGTAAGTATCAAGTAGTTTATACCGATAATTTTGAAAAATACTTTAATGAATAATATCAAATAATTTTATTTATCAATTAAAAATAATTACTTTTGCAGTCCGTTTTTTTATGAGAACATACATAGTAGCCATATTAGTTTTATTTTTTTCGGTATCATGCAGTGAATATCAGAAAGTCCTGAAGAGTAATGATCCTGAAGTCAAGTATGATAAAGCCGTTTATTATTTTGAAAAAAATGATTTTATGCGTGCTTCAACTTTATTCGATGAAATATCAAAGTATTATAGAGGAACGGAAAGATCTGAAAAAGTTCTTGTGTATTTGGCACGCTCATATATGGGGCAAAAAGATTATTTCACAGCAATTGAATATTATAAAACTTACGTAAAAACATATCCAAAGGGTACATATATCACAGAGGCTCGGTATATGATTGGATATTGTTATTACAAAGATTCTCCCGATGCTCGTTTAGATCAAACGGCAACACATGATGCAATTAATGCACTTCAGGAGTTTATAGATGTCCATCCCGATAGCGAAAGGGTGCCTGAAGCAAATAAGCTACTCGACGAATTAAAGAATAAATTGGTGTTAAAAGAACTTTTAAGTGCCAAGTTATATTATAATCTTGGTAGTTATTTGGGTAATAATTATTTGTCATCTATCATAGTTGCACAGAATGCTTTAAAAAACTATCCTTCAAATAATTATCGTGAAGAATTATCTTATGTTATTCTACAGTCTAAATATCAACAGGCTCTGATGAGTGTGGAAGATAAGAAGACTGACAGATACAGAGATACAATCGATGAGTATTATAACTATACTAATGAGTTTCCACAAGGAAAATATAATAAAGAAGCTTCAAAAATTTTTAACGAAGCTAAGAAAGTTGTAAAAGAATAAAAACATATATATATGGATTTCAAAAAAAACAATGCTCCGTCAAGTACTATTTCTCGTGATATGAATGTCTTAAGTGCAGAAATAGGTAATGTGTATGAAACCGTTATGGTTATTGGAAAACGTTCAAATCAGATAAGTGCCGAAATAAAATCTGAAATTGATAATAAACTTCAAGATTTCAATCATTCATCTGAGAATATTGAAGAGGTTTTTGAAAATCGTGAACAAATTGAAATGTCAAAGTATTTTGAAAAACTACCGAAAGCTGTATTATTAGCAACTCAAGAGTTTATCGAAGACAAAATTTATTATAGAAATCCGTTAAAGGATAAAATGAAATAAATTACTCTCACATTAAGCATTTTAAGGTCATAATGAATGTTCTTTTCTAGAACAATTCATCATGACCTTTTCTTTTATCATGGTTTTTTGAAAAAATCATGTAAATTTGCATACTATTGATTTTTAAAAATTACCATTTATGTTGAAAGGGAAAAAAATAATTGTTGGTGTTACCGGAGGGATAGCAGCTTACAAAACAGGAATGATAGTTCGCCAGCTTATCCAAAAAGGTGCTCAAGTAAATGTGGTTATGACACCATTAGCAAAGGAGTTTATTACACCATTGACTATGGCTACACTTTCTAAAAATCCTGTTTTAGTTGATTTTTTCAATCCTGAAAATGGTAGTTGGAATAGTCATGTTGATTTAGGTTTGTGGGCTGATGCTTTCCTAATAGCACCTGCAACAGCAAATACTATTGCAAAAATGGCTACAGGCGTAGCAGATAACTTGTTGCTAACTACCTATCTATCGGCAAGATGTCCGGTGTTTGTTGCTCCTTCTATGGATTTAGATATGTTTGTACATCCAACAACCAAGCAGAATATTAACACTTTACGCTCATTTGGGAATTATATAATCGAACCAACAGTAGGTGAGTTGGCAAGTGGTTTAGAAGGTAAGGGCAGAATGGAAGAACCTGAAGTTATAGTGCGTTATATCAACGATTATTTCTATCCTCAGGATATGAAAGGTAAAAAAATTCTGATAACAGCCGGACCAACATACGAAATGATAGATCCTGTACGTTTTATTGGTAATCATTCTTCAGGAAAGATGGGTTTTGCTTTGGCAGAGAACTGTATCAGGAGAGGAGCAGAGGTTACTTTGGTTTGCGGACCGGTAAGTTTAAGTACGTCTTACAGAAATATCGATAGGATAAATGTTACTTCAGCAGAAGAAATGCATAAGATTGTAAGTAGCAAATTTCCTGAAATGGACGGTGCTATTCTTGTTGCTGCCGTTGCCGATTTCACTCCTGTGAAGCAAGAGAAATTAAAAGTGAAAAGAGGTAAAGAGAATTTTGTGATTGAATTGAAACCTACTTTTGATATAGCTGCTGAATTGGGAAAAACGAAGAAACATGAACAGTTCTTGGTTGGTTTCGCTTTAGAATCAGATCATGAAATTGAGAATGCCATCAACAAGATGGAAAGAAAGAATTTTGATTTTATTGTGCTTAATTCTTTGCGTGATCCTAATACAGGCTTTGGTTTTGATACTAATAAGGTTACTATTATTCATCGTTCGGGAATGAGAAAAGATTATGAACTAAAAAGTAAACTTGATGTTGCTGAAGATATTATTAAAGAAATCAATACATTAATCTTTTAATGATATTTGTAGAAGAACTTATTAAATAAAATGGTAGTAAATCAAATAAAATATTTGTTGACTTTCATGCTCTTAATAGGGCATGGTTTATTAGCTCAAGAATTGAATTGTAATCTGAAAGTAAATTCAGATATGATTCAAGGTTCTAATAAATCGATATTTACTACATTGGAAAAATCAGCTTCTGATTTTATGAACAATCGGAAGTGGACAGATTTATCATATTCTGAAAATGAGCGAATTGAGTGTAATATAAACATAGTTGTTGCAAAGCTTGAAGATGACGTTTTTACTGCTGAAATACAGGTGCAGTCGCGCCGACCGGTGTTCAACTCTTCTTACAATACCACTTTGTTTAATTTCAGAGATAATTCCTTTGTGTTTTCGTATAAAGAGTTTGAAGTGCTGGAGTTTAATGAAAATGTTATCACTTCAAATCTTACCGCAGTTTTAACATACTATGCCTATATCATTCTTGGATATGATATGGATTCTTATTCTCGTTTGGGCGGCACTCCCTATTTTAACATGGCTGAAAGAATAGTAAATTCTGCCCAGTCGGTGGATATGCCCGGATGGAGGGCTTTCGAAAGTACAAAAAACCGTTATGCTTTGGTTAATAATCTAACAGATGAGGCTTTTAAGAAACAGCGTAATTATGTTTATGAATATCATCGGCTCGGACTTGATGAGATGACAATTAATATGGCAAATGCACGTGCAAGGATAGCTTCAGGAATTTCAGTGTTGAGAGAGACAAATCGTTCACGACCTTCTGCTATAGTTGTTACAAGTTTTTTGGATGCTAAAACAGATGAGATATTAAATATTTTTAAACGTGCAGAAGATAAGGAGAAACGCGAAGTTTTACAAATCCTGTCTGATGTAAATCCTACTCAAACCGAAAAATACGAATCTTTTCTAAGATAAACCTTACAATATGTTGAAGTCAATTTACATTTCAAACTATGCTTTAATATCAAAACTTAATATTGATTTCGGTCATGAATTAATTGTTGTTACAGGTGAGACCGGAGCAGGTAAATCCATTATCCTTGGAGCATTATCACTTATACTTGGACAGCGTGCTGATAATAAGTCAATACAAAACGAAGATGAAAAATGTATTGTCGAAGCTGTTTTTGATATTTCAGCTTATAAGCATTTACACTCATTTTTTGAAATAAATGAGCTTGATAACGACAGTGAAACTTGCATAATTCGGCGTGAATTGTCAGCAAATGGTAAATCGAGAGCTTTTATCAATGATACACCTGTTTCGCTTAGCGTGCTAAAGGAGTTAAGTTCTAAGTTGATAGATATACACTCGCAACATGAAAATCTGTTACTGTCAAACTCATCTTATCAGATGGAAGTGGTGGATGCAGTAGGCGGTCATGCTTCTTTGCTTCAATCTTATGGTTCAGCTTTTCAGGAGTGGAAAACTTCTGTGACTGCATTAGAAAAGTTACGGAAAGATGCTGCAAAAGCTTCTGCAGAAATTGATTTCATACGATTTCAACATAATCAGTTAGTTGAAGCTAACCTTCAGGAACATGAAGTGAATGAACTCGAACAAGAGCAGGAAACTTTAAGTCATGTTGAGGAAATAAAGCTTGGACTGAACAGTATCAATCAACTTATGGATGGAGATGAGGGTGGATTACTGAAAATAAAAGAATCAGTTTCTTATCTGTCGAAAATAGCATCTTATCTAAATGAAGGAAACAGTAAACTCGATAGAATTCAGTCGACATACATAGAGCTTAAAGATTTAGTTCGAGAACTTAATTTACTGCAAGATACATTAGAGTTTAACCCGTACCGCCTTGAAGAAGTTGAAAATCGCTTGAGCGAAATTTACACTCTCATGCAAAAATTTAAAGTAGATAATATTGATGAATTGATTGCTAAAAGAGACTTATTTGCTTCTCAGTTGCAGCACATTGAATCATTTGATGAAGAGATTAAACTTTTGGAGGATAGGGTAGAGGATAGATATGCGAAAATGAAAGAATTGTCGGATACCTTAACTGCTAAGAGGAAATCACAAACGCTGGTCATCGAGGATTATATGATTGAAAAGTTGGCACTACTCGGAATGCCAAATGTTCAATTTAAAGTAAATGTACATCAAACTGATATTTATACCGACACAGGAAATAATCAGATAGAATTTTTATTTTCAGCAAATAAGAATCGCAATATGCAACGTGTTGAAGAAGTAGCATCAGGCGGTGAAATATCGAGATTAATGCTAACAATCAAATCTATGATTGCTAACAAATTAGATCTGCCTACAATCATTTTTGATGAGATTGATACCGGTGTTTCAGGTGAAATAGCAAATAGAATGGGCGAAATAATGTTGAGTATGAGTAATGCCATGCAGGTTATTGTCATCACACATTTACCACAAATAGCTTCTAAGGGATTTCATCATTATAAAGTATATAAGGATGAATCAGGTGCTCAATCTGAAACTTATATCAAGAAACTATCTGCAAATGAACGCATTTATGAAATAGCCACAATGCTTAGTGGCGAAAACATTACAGATGCTGCTATGCAAAATGCTAAGGAATTGCTTAAAAGATGATGGTTACGCATAATTGGAAGAAACATCTTATGATACAAACTGAAATAAAAGTATAAGAAAATAGAAATATACACTATCTTTGTAAATACAAATCAGTAATAATGCGTAAATATACTTTCTTAAATCATATAAAACAAAAGGTAGCTTCAGCTAATCCAACTGCTAAAGTCATACTTTTTGGCTCACGCGCGAGAAATAATGTTCATGGTGAGTCAGATTGGGATTTATTGATCTTATTAGATAAAAAAAGCATAGATAATTCTGATTTCGAGAATATAGCTTATCCTATTATTGAGTATGGCTGGAAGAACGGCGAGCAAGTAAGTCCTAAATTATATACTCTTACAGATTGGGAGAAGCGTAGTTTCACCCCATTTTATAAAAATATTAAAAAAGAGGGTATTGTTTTATGAGTTTGACAAACGAAGAGAGAAAAGCAATAATTGAGTTGAAAGTTAATAAAGCTCAAGAAACTCAAAACTACCAACTAATTCAACTTGTACTCACTCTAAGTTTTTTACAATATTTTGGAACGCTGATAACGCTGATTTTCAAACGCTGATTTATAATCCGTATATAATCAATATTGCTTACTCTCAATAGATTTTTCAAGCTTTTTCTTCTTGTTGATTGTTATTGTAAAGCGTCAAAAATCGCTTCATCTTTTCGATATCCTCTGACTGCATTATGCTGAACATACGTTATGTCAATTATCGTAGCAGAGCATAATTACCGAGAAAGTTAATAGCAATGTGCTTCAAAAACCCGCACAAATCTTCTTGTAAACGGAAACAGTTTTTTAAATCATTTTTTTTTTAAGTTAAACAATAGAGTTAATTTGGTTTAACTCTTGGATAATTTCTTGCGCAAGAATAATAAATAATTTTAATGAATTATTATTTTTTTTTGATATATTTGCAAATTATATTATGCACCTAAAAAATTATTAAAAGTGTACAATGTGTGTATAGGGTATCATGCTATATACACTTGGATTGGGTGTCGGGTGATGGTATAAATGAGTTATCGGTCAGTGTAAAAAGACAGCCAACGCACATTCAAGCACATTTGGTTTTGCCCGACACACAAAGCCCGCCCCATCGCAAAACCAAAAGAGCTTGAATTTTTTCAACGCACGGACGACAGAAATAAAAAATAAATCGTAACTTTGACGAATATGTCAAAACAATATAGACAAAATGAATTCATTTGGTGAATATTTACGAAGCAGACGTGAACAACTGGGACTTCCACTCAGAAAGGTTGCAGCCGAACTCGACATTGACACTTCTATTTTAAGCAAGATTGAGAGAAGTGAACGTGCAGCGACAAAAGAAATGCTGTCGACACTGGCTAAGACCTTGGAAGTTCAAGAAAAGGAAATTGAAATTCAATTCATCAAAGCATTTATTTTATCAGACTTAGGAGAATTAAAATTTTTGAAAAGCGGCTTGGAAGAAACGCTGAACATCATTAAAAGCCGCAAGTAAATATGAGCATAGACAATAAGATAGACCAAACAGACTTAACTTTCTTCACCAACGAAGAAGGACATACTTTATTAAGCAGATTTAAATCAACACTTAAAGACACGCAATTATTTGACGTGTTAGTCGGGTATTTTAGAGCAAGTGGATTTCATCAGTTGTATGACGCATTAGAACCCGTTGAGAAAATTAGAATTCTTGTTGGCTTAAGCGTTGACAGAGATTCATACGAAATGATGCAATACCACGAGCAAAGTTCAACTATTGACTTTGAATCACATCAACGAACTAAAAAGCGATACCAACAAAACTTAAAAGAAGAGATTGAAAACAGCAACGAAAACGACAACCGACTTGAAATAGGTATTCGCAAGTTTATTGAGTTTCTGAAAACCGACTGCCAAGACCCTGCAATGGACAAGGCATACAATGGCAATGGTAAAAAACTTGAAATACGAGCCTACCCAACCAAAAACATTCACGCTAAAGTTTATATCGGGAAGTTTAAGCCCGAAGACCGTGACTATGGATTTGTTATAACGGGTTCAAGTAATTTTTCCGAATCAGGTTTTGTGGCAAACAGAGAGTTCAATGTTGAGCTAAGAAGCAAAAGAGACGTACTTTTTGCCGAAAACCAATTCAACCAACTTTGGAAAGAATCTGTGGACATTTCAGAAGATTTTGTTGACACCATTCAAAACAAGACTTGGCTCAATGACCAAATCAAACCTTATGAACTTTATCTGAAACTGATTTATGAATATCTGGAAGAAGACATCAATTTGGCTGACGAATTTGAGCCATTCCTTCCAGATGGGTTTATGAAATTGAAATACCAAAATCAGGCAGCTATTCAAGCCAAAAAGATTTTGGAAACATACAATGGTGTTTTCTTGGCTGATGTGGTTGGTTTGGGTAAAACCTTCATCACTGCTTTATTGCTTCAACAACTGCAAGGTAGAACCTTGGTTATTTGTCCGCCAGTATTGAAAGACTATTGGAAAGATTCACTTTTTGATTTTGGTATCAGAAGTTTTGAAGTAGAGTCTTTAGGTAAGTTAGAACACATTATCAAGAAAGACTTGGAACGCTACGATTATATTGTAGTAGATGAAGCCCACCGATTCCGAAATGAAAATACACAGTCTTATGCCAACTTGCTTGACATCTGCCGTGGCAAGAAAGTGATTTTGGTAACGGCAACACCTTTGAACAATACCGTTGATGACATTTTTGCTCAATTGAAATTATTTCAAGCACCCAAAAACTCAACTATTCCGGGCATTTCGAATCTTGAAAAATACTTTTCAAATTTCAGAACACGTTTAGCCAAACTCGAAAAGACCGACCCTGAGTACAAGAAACTCATAAAAGCCATATCAGACGATATCAGAAATAGCATTTTGCGGTATGTGATGGTTCGCAGAACCCGAACAGACGTAATGACCTATTTCAAGCAGGATATGAAAATGCAGGGATTGACTTTCCCCAACTTGGACAATCCGCAAAAAATCGTGTACAAATACGAAGGTGAGTTAGAAACCATTTTCAACCATACCATAAAAAAACTTCAAGAGTTTACTTATGCCCGATATACGCCATTGCTCTATTATATCGGAAACAAAGCGTTGAGCGAATTTGAAATGCAGCAGCAACGAAACGTGGGTGGCTTTATGAAAGGCATTTTGGTAAAGCGATTGGAAAGTAGTTTTCACGCATTTCGCCAAAGCGTTGACCGTTTCATTACTTCTTATGAGAAGTTCATTGCTATGTATCAAAATGGAACGGTTTACATCAGCAAGAAAGTGGATGTGTACGACCTGATAGAAAGTGACAACATTGAACGTCTTGAAGAATTTGTAGAAGATGAGAAAGCACACAAATACGATTCGCAAGATTTCAAAAAGGAGTTTATTGACAAATTGAAGTTTGACCTTTCCATCTTGCAGGAAGTAAAAACACTTTGGCAAAAGGTAAATTCTGACCCCAAGTTGGAAACTTTCATTCAGGAACTAAAAACCAAAGCATCACTGAAAAGTAACAAATTGGTCATCTTCACCGAATCGAAAGAAACAGGAGATTACATCTACGAAGTACTGCAAGACGAGTTCAAAGGCAAAGTGATGTTTTATTCCAGCACAGGCGGTAGACATACCGATAAAAAACTTACTTCAAACCACACGGTTTCAAGAGACATCATTACTTCCAATTTCGACCCGAAACACAAAGAAAAAAGAGACGACCTGAAAATCCTGATTGCTACAGATGTGTTAGCGGAAGGTATCAACTTGCACCGCTCCAATGTGCTTATCAACTACGATTTGCCTTGGAACCCGACACGAGTTTTGCAACGCGCAGGTCGTGTAAACCGTTTGGGCAGCAACTTCCCAAATGTGCATATTTTCAACTTCTTCCCTACTTCACATTCTGACGAACATCTTGGCCTGGAAGTGAACATCACCAACAAAATCCAAATGTTTCACGACATATTGGGTGAAGATGCGAAATACCTGAGTGATGGTGAAGAATTCGGCAGTCAGGAACTGTTCAATACCTTGAACAGCAAAACCGCCTACACAGGCGAAGATGGCGAAGGCGATTCTGAATTGAAGTATCTGGAATTGATGCGAAAAATCAGGGACGAACAACCCGACTTGTTTGAGAAAATTAAAAACCTGCCCAAAAAGGCACGTTCAGGTTTCAAGAAAGAAAGTATGGATGATGATGCTTTGGTAACTTTTTTCCGAATCGGAAAACTCAAGAAGTTTTACATCAATCAAAGCGGAAAATCAAATGAAATTACCTTTTTTGATGCCGTAAAAGAATTGGAATGTAAACCTGACACCAAGCGTGAAAACGTTCCGAACGAATATTTCCATTTGTTGCAGACCAACAAAACCCGCTTTGAATTAGACACAACCGTAGGTGATGAACCTACCAAAGGAAGTGGCGGACGTTCAAACGCCAAATACATTGAAACCCGATTGAAAGACAAATCTTTCAAAAACTTTAAGGGGTTTACTGATTCCAATGACGAGTTTTTAAATGGTGTACGTGAAATGCTGGCACAAGGCACGATTGCCAAGAAAACAGCACAATTAATCAAGACCGAATTGGAGAAAACCACCGACCCGCTTCAAATATTGCACATCCTGGAAAAGCACATCCGCTATGTGGCCATTGAAGGAACACAGAACGCCAAGAAATTCCAAAAACGTGAAGTCATCCTTTCAGGATACCTAATCAAGTAAATAGTATGGACAAGAGAACAGCACAAGAACTCATAGAAAAAACTTTCAATAATGCTTTCAACGAAGAGCAGTTTACTGTTTTTGCCAAAAACCTGCTGAACGACTTTGAAGACAAAGACAACCGATACAGTGGAAACCTGATTTGGGACGACTACAAGGAGCACATCAATACCTACAAACGCATCGGCAAATACATTGACCCTGATGGCGAAGCGTTGGACGTGCTGATGGTAGAAGTAAAGAGCGTGAACAAATTGGAGCGGGCAAGAACGGCACTCCGAAATTTCGTCATCAAACACCTGAGCAGGTTTGAAAAAGATTATGCTTTGGTGGCTTTTTACAGCAAGGAAGATGAAGGTGCAGATTGGCGATTTTCATTTATTAAACTAGAATACCGTTCTGAACTGGACGAAGAAAAGGGCAAAGTAAAAACCAAAAAAGAATTTACCCCTGCCAAACGCTACTCGTTTTTGGTGGGCAAATACGAAAAAGCCCATACTGCCAAAAATCAGTTGTTGCCTTTGCTGCAAAACATTTCCAACAACCCCACCATTGAAGAATTAGAAGCTGCCTTTAGCATTGAAAAAGTTACAGATGAATTCTTCAACCAGTACAAAGACCTTTACATCAAACTTTACGAGCATTTTGAAAATGACCGCAAAGTAAAATCTGCCATTGACCAGGCAGGAATAGACAATGCCCGCTTTACCAAAAAGCTATTGGGGCAAATTGTGTTCTTGTATTTCTTACAGAAAAAAGGCTGGCTGGGTGTGGCTCAGAATGCCCGTTGGGGAACCGGCAAAAAACGATTTGTGCAGGAACTGTTTGACCAAGCCCAAAAAGAAAAGGTCAACTTCTTTAAAGACAAACTGCAATACTTGTTTTATGAAGCCCTTGCCAAAGAGCGGGACAATGTAAATTCATATTACAAGCGTTTTGATTGCCGCATTCCGTTTTTGAATGGTGGTTTGTTTGAAGCGGATTACAACTGGCAGGAAGCCAATATCACCACTCCTGAAAACCTATTCCGCAATGATGAAAAGAACAAAGCAGGTGATGTAGGCACGGGAATTCTGGATGTATTCGACCGCTACAACTTTACCATCAAAGAAGATGAACCTTTAGACAAGGAAGTAGCCGTGGACCCTGAAATGTTAGGGAAGGTTTTTGAAAATATGCTCGACATCACCGAGCGTAAAAGCAAAGGGGCTTTTTACACCCCAAGGGAAATTGTGCATTATATGTGTCAGGAAAGCCTGATTCATTATTTAGACAATGCCCTGAACAGCGGAACAAGCAGCTATCAGGAATTGGGTTCAGACCAAACCAAACTGTTTGGCGGCAGCACCGACAAAAAAGGAAATCTGAAAATAGAACTGGAGCATACCGACAATATCCGTGTTCCGAAAAAAGATATCGAAACCTTTATCCGTGAAGGGCATTTTGCTTTGGAAAATGACGAACGGGTAGCTACCAAAGGCGAAACCAAAACCTACCAATACCAACTGCCCGAAAGCATTCGCAAAAATGCTGACTTGATTGACCAAAAACTTAGCAATATTAAAATTTGTGACCCTGCCATTGGTTCAGGGGCATTTCCTGTGGGTTTGTTGCACGAGTTGGTCAATGCAATGTTGGTTTTGAAACCGCATTTGAGTTACGACTATTTGACCGAAAAACTGAAAGGCTTTGGTTTTGCCCAGCGTGAAAGCATCAGCGATAGCCGCTACATCTACCGACTGAAACGCCACATCATACAAGAAAGCATTTATGGGGTGGATATTGACAGCTCTGCCATTGACATTGCCCGTTTGCGTTTGTGGCTGAGCTTGGTGGTGGACGAAGACGACTTGGACCCGATAGAAACGCTTCCTAACTTGGATTATAAAATAGTAGCTGGTAATTCTTTGATTGGTCTGCCTGATGGTGCTATGCGAAACTTGGTAGTTGAAGCCGAACTGGAACAGCTTAAAGAAAAATTCTACGACATCACAGACGAGAAAGAAAAGAAAGCCCTACGCCAACAGATAAACACCAAAATACGCGAACTCTTAGATTCTGCTGAACAGTTTGCTGGTTACAAAATTGATTTTGATTTTAAACTCTTTTTCTCGGAAGTATGGCGGGAAAAAGGGGGCTTTGATGTGGTGATTGGGAATCCGCCTTATGATGTTTATGAAGGAAAGAAATCTGATGAAATACCAACAATTAAGAAAATCAATATTTATGACATTGCCAAGTCGGGTAAACTCAATGCATACAAACTCTTCCTGGCTAAATCAATAACGATTTTAAACGATGGCGGGATTTTTAATCAAATTTTTCAAAATTCATTTTTAGGTGACAATTCAGCAAAACTTCTTCGTAAACATTTTTTAACTGAACAAAAAATCATCAGAATTGACTCGTTTCCTGAACGAGACGATTTAAACAAAAGGGTCTTCGTTTCTGCAAAAATGAGTGTTTGCATTCTATTCTCACAAAACAAAAAAAGTACTAAGTATGACTTTCCATTATTTGTTTGGAGTGAAAGATGGATGGAGAATTCATATTCTTCAATATTTAGCAATAGAGAATTACTTGCTTTTGATAAAGAATCGTACGTTATTCCTTCAGTTTCACAAGCTGAAAAAGACATATTAAACAAAGTGTATGAAGTTAAAAGATTTGGCAGCACTGTAAACTGCTATCAAGGTGAAATAAATCTCTCAACAAACAAGTCAATAATTGTTCAAAAGGCTAATTCAAATACAATGCCTTTAATAAAAGGGGCAGGGGTTCAAAAATGGTATTTACCTGAAAAAATGAGCCAAGGTGTAGTTGAGTATTTAATTCATAGTGAATATTTAAACCAAAACAAAGGAGAGAAAAGCACACATTTTAATTTTTCAAGAATTGTTATGCAAGGAATCACGGGAGTTGATGAAAAGCATAGGATAAAATCAACAATTTTGGAAAAGGGATTCTTTTGTGGACACTCAATCAATTACATCTCACTAAAAAATGTTTCAGATTTATTAGCAAAATATTATTTGTCAATTCTAAATTCAGAATTTTCAAATTGGTTTTTCAAGAAATTCAGCACGAACAGCAATGTAAATAGCTATGAAATTCATAATCTTCCTTTGCCGAATTACTCTGATAGGTTCTTACCTCTCTCAATTGTCGCATCATATTTATTGAACAAAAGAAATCAGATTAAAGATGTGACATTTAATTTTTACGAGCACCTTATTAATTCTATTGTCTATGAATTGGTGTTTCCCGAAGAAATCAAATCGGCAGGGAAAGAAATCCTAAAGCATTTGGGAGATTTAAAGCCCATCACAGAAGATATGAGCGAAGAAAAAAAGCTTGCTATCATCCAAAGTGAGTTTGAGCGTTTGTATGACCCGAATCATCCTGTTCGCTTTGCCATAGAGACCTTGGATAGTGTGGAAGAAGTAAGGATTATTAAAGAAGCACTAAAATGAAAGGATACAATACCAATTTAGCTTCTGAGTATTATGTGCTGTCTATGCTTTATAGGCAAGGCTTTGATGCCTATATCACCTTAGGCAATAAAAAAGGAATAGACATCATACTCAACCTTAATGATGAAAAACAACTCACCATTGATGTAAAGGGACTTCAAGGCACAACACTCTTTCCGTTGGATAATGTGGACGACCAAGCCAACAAACCCAATCATTTTGTCGTATTTCTTTCTTTTTTAAATAAAATGGGTGACCCTCTGGTACTTCCTGAAATCTATGTGCTTCCGCATAATGACCTGAAAGAATTAATGTATCACAACCCAAAAGGAAACAGGAAAGGAATTAACCTTTCTATGCTTCGTTCAAAGGCAGAAGCCTATCGGAATAATTGGGAAATATTTAAAACGGCATGAGTAAACTAAGCAATAAAATAGAAGCCCACGACCGCTCCATTACCGAAGTATTGGACGATAAAAAGTACACCGTTGATTACTTTCAAAGGGAGTACAAATGGGAAGAACGCCACATTGAGCAGTTGGTATCAGATTTAACTTCATCTTTCCTAAATGAATACAGACCTGATCACAAACGCAAAGAAATTGAAAACTACAATTCGTATTACTTAGGCCCATTTGTAGTAAGTGTGAAAGATGGTCAGCGAAGTATTATTGATGGTCAGCAACGCCTCACTTCTTTGACCCTGCTTTTGATTTACCTTAACAACCTTCAAAAAGAACTGGGAATATCTGAAAAATTAGAATCCCTGATTTTCTCTGAAAAATACGGTGAAATTTCGTTCAACATTCAGGTTGATGAACGTATTTCTTGTATGGAATCCTTGTTTAATAAAGGAGAATATGAACTAAAGGAATCAGATGATGAGTCCACTTTCAATATGGCAGCTCGTTATTCCGACATTGAAAAGGCATTTCCCGAAGAAATTAAAAACAGCGTTTTGCCCTTTTTCATTGACTGGTTAAAATACAATGTTGTATTGGTGGAGATAATTGCCTACTCAGATGAAAACGCATACACCATTTTTGAAACAATGAATGATAGGGGTTTAAATCTTACCCCGACGGAAATGCTTAAAGGCTTCATATTATCCAAGTTTGAAGACAGCAAGAAACGGCAAAAAGCCAATGAACTTTGGAAAACATCAATGCAGGAACTGCATAGCTATGACAAAGACGAAGACCAACGTTTTATCCAGGCTTGGTTCAGGGCACAATATGCGGAAACAATCAGACCCGGTAAAGCAGGTTCAAAAAATGAAGATTTTGAAAAAATAGGAACACGTTTTCATAGTTGGTTTAGAGACAACTTGGATAAAGTTGGAATCGAACAAGACGATTCAGAAGCTTTTCAAATATTTATTGATAAGGACTTCAAGTTCTTTTTGAATGCTTATAAGAACGTTTTAACCGCTGAGAGAAAACTATCCGAATCACTGCAACACATTTTCTACATCAAAAGATGGGGTATTGCGAACTCGCTTAGTTATCCATTGTTACTGGCTTCATTGAAGCCAAGTGATAATTCAGAAACTGTATTGCAGAAAATGGATTTAGTTGCTCGGTATATCGAAGCTTTTGTTGTTCGCAGGTCGGTCAATTTCAGAAAGTTTGCCTCTAGTTCGATTCGGTATACAATGTACACGTTGGTCAAAGAAATCAGAAGAACTGAAATACACGAACTGAAAGCAATTTTAAAACGCAAATTGGAGGAAATGGAAGAACCTTGGTCAGGTATTCAAAACTTCCGCTTGCACGGTCAGAACAGGGTTTTTGTAAAATTCTTACTATCTAGGATTACATCTTACATTGAGCAGCAATCAGGATTTAACTCATCCTTTGAGAAATATTATCATAATCCTGGGGGTAAATCTTTTGAAGTGGAACACATTTGGGCTGACAAGTTTTCCAACCATAAGGATGAATTCGAACAGGAATCAGACTTTCAAGAATACAGAAATCGAATAGGTGCTTTGGTGTTATTGCCAAGGGGCACGAATCAATCGTATGGTGCCAAACCATTTAGTGAAAAGTTAAGTCATTACATCAAGGAAAACTTATTGGTTCAGAGTCTTTGTCCGCTTACCTATAAAAACAACCCAAATTTTCTTTCAATGGGAGCCAGATTGAATCTTCCATTTCAGGCGCATGAAGAATTTAAAAAGGCTGATATTACAGAAAGACAAAAACTTTATCGATTAATCTGTGAGTCTATTTGGGGAACTGAAATCTACAACAATGAAGATTAAGAAAGTAGAAATAAAGGATTACAAAGCGTTCTATGGCTTGAATGAGTTTAACGTAGATGGCAAAAACCTTTTCATCTATGGCGAAAACGGAAGCGGTAAAAGTTCGTTTTATTATGCTTTGAAGGACTTTTTTCAGTCTTCAACCGAAACATTGAGTTATGATGAAACCGAAAACATTTTCCTTACCAAAGCCCAAAAAGGAAAAGGTTTTATTGAAGTAACTTTTAATCCCGATAAAGACGGAACTGCCACAGATGCAACATACACCGTTAAGAAGACTTCCAAAAACACCTACACCTCAGGAGATACGAGCATCCGTGATGCCATCAAACTCAAAAGTTTTTTGACTTACAAACACTTGCTCTCCATTCATCACATCAAGAAAGATAAAGAAATTGACTTGTTTGAATTGTTGTTAAAAGGAGTTTTGAAACATTTTAAAAGTGTAGCCATCACAGGCACGAAAGAATTGGGCGAACTATGGGATGATGTAGAAATTGCCATTGCTAAAGAAACCAGTCAGGCTTTTAACATCACTGCCAAGAAAAAAGAAGTTGATGAAGCCATTGACAAATTCAATACGGCATTTAAAAAACTCTTTGATGCCAATAGTATTGAAAACATAATGAAGTTTGCCCAACCCATTTTGGACAAATTCGGACATAACATTGAAATAGAACTGAATTATACACAAGCCAGACCCAATGCCAAGTATGATGGACTTGAACGCAACCACGTAAGAGCCAAAGTGAAATACTTGGGAAAAGAGATTCCTAAGCCACATATTTTCCTGAACGAAGCAAGGCTTTCAGCTATTGCCATATCCATTTATTTAGGGATGGTCAAAAGACACGTTCAAGGCATTCCCTGCAAGGTGCTTTTCTTAGATGATATTTTTATTGGACTGGACATTTCTAATCGTTTGCCATTGCTAGAAATTCTGAATACCGACTTTTCAGCTTATCAAGTTTTTATTACCACTTATGACAAACCTTGGTATGAATTTGTGCGGACAAATTATCTGAACAGAAACCACAAATGGAAATGCTTTGAGATTTATGCAGGTCGAACAAAGAAAGGCTTTACAATTCCTGTTGTAAAAGAAATCAAAGGTCCAGGTAACAACGACCATTTAACTCACTTCATTCAGACATCAGAAGACTATCACAACCAAGGCGACAACAAAGCAGCAGGGGTTTACTTGCGTTCGGCATTTGAAGCCATCTTAAAGCAATTCTGCTTTGGCAAGGTAACTGTGAAATTCACAACAGACCAAAGTAAACTGAAAGCAGACGAATTCTGGAACGCAACCAAGAAATACATAACTGCTCATCCAAGTCCAGCTAACTACAACTTGACACAAAACACCAAAGACGAAATTGACATTTTATTGCCTTTGGTATTAAACCCGTTAAACCATAACGACATCAACAAAAACGAACATAGTAGCGAAATCGGACGGACAGTAAACATTTTAAAGACACTAAGAATAGAACTAAATGTATAAGCCAACCCTTCACAGCAACACAATTACTCACGGTTGGTTTATTTTTAAAGGTGTTCGTGAACCGAAAGCGGTTTGCCAAGCCGCACCAGCCAACACTATAAACCAAGCTTGGCAAAGAGTGTGTCTGTCCCACCGCACCACCAAGCCGACCGACAAACTAACGGACGAAGAAGAACACCGAACCGATAACAAGCGGTTTGGCACAAGGCGGGGTGTATGCCCGCAGAAAGTCCTGTCGGACTTTCAAGCGTTCACACCCGCGCGAACATTTGTGTTCCCCCGCCCTGCGCCAAGCCGCCGACCGTCAAACTGTCTAAAAACCCCACTGCATTACTAACCCATTGATTTT
>ERZ778021.909-NODE-909-length-41730-cov-6.040504_pt1 | contig 41730 bp, 54 predicted proteins | sample MGYA00375751_ERZ778021 | MGnify/ENA primary metagenome ERZ778021 (study PRJEB29350, sample SAMN05389814) | bioreactor metagenome | isolation source: Thiocyanate stock bioreactor | place: South Africa: University of Cape Town | collected 2013-08-29 ... | reverse complement strand
TCCTGCGCGATGGCGGCGAGCACGCCGCCCTTGGCCGTGCCGTCGAGTTTCGTGACGACCAGGCCGGTGAGCTGCAGCGCATCGTCGAACGCGCGCACCTGGGCCAGGGCGTTCTGGCCGGTGTTGCCGTCGATCACCAGCAGCACCTCGTGCGGGGCCGAGGCGTCGGCCTTGGCCACCACGCGCTTGATCTTTTTCAGCTCTTCCATCAGGTGCAGTTGCGTGGGCAGGCGCCCGGCGGTATCGACCAGCACCACGTCCTTGCCGCGCGCCTTGCCGGCCGACACGGCGTCGAAGCTCACGGCGGCCGGGTCGCCGCCGTCCTGGCTGACGATCTCCACCGTATTGCGCGTGGCCCACACGCCGAGCTGCTCGCGCGCCGCCGCGCGGAAGGTGTCGGCCGCCGCCAGCAGCACGCTCTGGCCATGGTCGGCCAGGTGCCGCGTGAGCTTGCCGATGGAGGTGGTCTTGCCCGCGCCGTTGACGCCCGCCACCATGATGACGGTGGGCGCCTGCGCGCCGATCACCAGGGGCTTTTCCAGCGGGCGCAGCAGGTCGGCCAGCGCGTCGGCCAGCAGCGCCTTGACGGCGGCGGGCTCGGTGGCCTTGGCGTCCTTGACGCGGCGCTTGAGGTCGGCCAGCAGGTGCTGCGTGGCGCGCACGCCGGTGTCGGCCATCAGCAGCGCGTCTTCGAGTTCCTCGTACAGCGCTTCGTCGATCTTGGTGCCGGTGAAGACGGTGGCGATGCTGCCGCCGGTCTTGCGCAGGCCCGTGCGCAGGCGCTCCATCCAGCCCTGGCGCGCACCGGCGGCCTCGGGCTTGGGCGCGGGTTCGGGCGTGCCGGGCGGCAGATCCGGGGCAGGGGTCGCGGCAGCAGCAGGGGCGGGCGCCGCCGTGGTCGGGGCGTCAGCGGGCGGCGGGGGCGTGGGGACCGCAGGTTTTTTCTTGAAAAAGCTGAACATTGGCGAGTTCTTAGAATCCTGCATTCTATGAAACGCGCATTGACCCTCCTGGCCCCCGCCGCCCTGGCCGCCTGCCTGGCCAGCCCGCCCGTGCTGGCGCAGGCCCCCGCCCCTGTTCCCCCCACTCCAGCGGCCGCCTCCGGCGCCGCGCAGCAGTTCACGCTCAAGAACGGCATGCAGCTCATCGTGCAGCCCGACCGGCGCGCGCCCACGGCGGTGCACATGGTCTGGGTGCGCGTGGGCGCCATGGACGAGGTGGACGGCACCTCGGGCGTGGCGCACGCGCTGGAGCACATGATGTTCAAGGGCTCCAGGCGCCTGCAGCCCGGCGAGTTCTCGCGCCGCGTGGCCGCGCTGGGCGGGCAGGAGAACGCCTTCACCAGCTGGGACTACACCGGCTACTACCAGCAGATTCCCGCATCGCGCCTGCAGGACGTGATGCGGCTCGAAGCCGACCGCTTCGCCCACAACCAGTGGCCCGATGCCGAGTTCACGAAAGAGATCGAGGTCATCAAGGAAGAGCGCCGCATGCGCACCGAGGACAACCCGCGCGCCCTGCTGATGGAGCAGCTCTACGCGGCCAGCTACGTCGCCTTCCCGTACCACCGCCCCGTCATCGGCTGGATGGGCGACCTCGACGCGCTGACGCCCAATGACGTGCGCACGTTCCACCGCCAGTGGTACGTGCCCGGCAACGCCGTGGTGGTGGTGGCCGGCGACGTGCAGGCGGCGCAGGTGCGCGCCTGGGCCGAGAAGACCTACGGCAGCATTCCGGCGCGCGCCCTGCCGGTGCGCAAGCCGCGTCCCGAGCCCGCGCAGCGCGGCATCCGGCGCGTCGAGGTCAAGGCGCCGGCCGAGCAGGCCTACGTGGCGCTGGCCTTCCACGTGCCGCGCATCGCCCGCGTCGATGAGGGCATGGCCGCGCAGGACCGCGATGCCCTGGCGCTGCTGGTGCTCTCGGCCGTGCTCAGCGGCTACGACGGCGCGCGCCTGGAACGCGCGCTGACCCAGGGCGCCGGCCGCGTGGCCGACAACGCCAACAGCGGCGCCTCGGTGCTGGGGCGCGGGCCCGGCCTGTTCCTGCTCACCGGCGTGCCGGCCGCGGGGCAGAGCGCCGAGGCCGTGGAGCAGGCCCTGCGCGCGCAGGTGGCGCGCATCGCCCGGGACGGCGTGGAGCCCGCCGAGCTGGAGCGCGTGAAGACGCAGTGGATGGCCTCGAACATCTACGAGCGCGACTCGGTCATGAACCAGGCGCAGCAGCTCGGCAGCTACTGGGTGCTGGGCATGCCGCTGGACGCCGAGGACCGCCTGCTGGCCCAGCTGCGCAGCGTCACGCCGCAGCAGGTGCAGGACGTGGCGGCGCGCTACTTCGGCGATGACGCCCTCACCGTGGCCACGCTGCGGCCCCAGCCGCTCGACGGCAAGCAACCCCGCCCCGCCTCTGCCCCTGGCGCACGACTGCACTGAAGAACACCATGCAAGCTATTAAAAAGAGAGCTGCTAGCGCTTTGCTGGTATGCGTTGGATGGCTTTTTTCCTCGCAATCCGCGTGGGCGCTGCTGCCCATCGAGCATTGGCGCGAGCCCAGCGGCGCGCAGGTCTGGCTGGTCAACAGCCCGGGCATTCCGATGGTGGACGTGCAGATCGCCTTCGACGCCGGCAGCCGCCGCGACCCGGCCGCGCAGGCCGGGCTGGCGCAGGCCGCCGCGCTGATGAGCGCCAAGGGCGTGCAGGCGCAGGCCGATGCCCCGGCGCTCGACGAGAACGCCCTGGGCGAGGCCTGGGCCGACCTGGGCGCGAGCTTCGGCGCGCAGGCCGACCGCGACGGCTACAGCTACGCGCTGCGCTCGCTCACCGACCCCGCGCTGCTGCAGCGCGCCGCGCGCCTGGCGGCGCGCCAGATCGCCCAGCCGAGCTGGCCCGAGCCCGTGTGGGAGAGCGAGCGCGCGCGCTGGAGCGCCGCCATCAAGGAGTCGTACACCCGCCCCGGCCCGGTGGCGGCCAAGGCCTTTGCCACCGCGCTGTACGGCAGCCACCCCTACGGCCAGCGTCCCAGCGAGGACACCCTGGCGCGCATCGGCGTGGCCGACCTGCAGGCCTTCCACGCCCGTGCCGTCGCCGCCTGCCGCGCGCGCGTGAGCATTGTCGGCGCGCTCGACCGCGCCCAGGCGCAGGCGCTGGTGCGCGCACTGCTGGCGCTGCTGCCCGAGCGTGATCCGGCGGACTGCGCCCCGCTGCCCGCCGTGCCCGACGCGCCGCCGCTGGCGCAGCCCGAGGCGCAGCGCATCGCCTTTCCCGCCGCGCAGGCGCAGGTGCTCATCGGGCAGCCCGGCATCGCGCGGCGCGACCCCGACTTCCTCGCCCTGCTGGTGGGCAACCACATCCTCGGCGGCGGCGGGCTGGTGTCGCGCCTGACCGAAGAGGTGCGTGAAAAGCGCGGCCTGAGCTACAGCGTGTACAGCGACTTCTCGCCCGGCCTGAACGTGGGCGGCTTCGTCGTCGCCCTGCAGACCCGCCCCGACCAGGCCAGCCAGGCCCTGCAGGTGGCGCAGCAGACCCTGGCGCGCTACGTGCAGGACGGCCCGACCGAGGCCGAACTCCAGGCCGCCAAGGACAACCTGATCGGCGGCTTCGCGCTGCGCATCGACAGCAACCGCAAGCTGCTGGGCAACGTCAGCAACATCGCCTGGAACGGCCTGCCGCTGGACTACCTGGAGCACTGGACGCAGCGCGTGCAGGCCCTCACCGTGGCCGACGTGCGCGCCGCCCTGCAGCGCCACCTGCAGCCCGGGCGCATGGCCACCGTGGTCGTCGGGGGCCAGCCTTGAGCCGGCCCGCCGCCGCGCGCACCGGCGCCGCGCCCCGGGGCGCGGGCGAGGTGCGCATCATCGGCGGCCAGTGGAAGCGCACGCGCCTGAAGGTGCCCGACCGCCCCGGCCTGCGCCCTACGCCCGACCGCGTGCGCGAAACCCTGTTCAACTGGCTCGGCCAGGACCTGACGGGCTGGCGTTGCCTCGACGCCTTCGCGGGCACTGGCGCTCTCGGGCTGGAGGCCGCCTCGCGCGGCGCGGCGGCGGTGCTGCTGGTGGAGCAGGAGGCCGCGCTGGCCGCCGCGCTGCAGCAGCACCAGCAGCGCCTGCAGGCCGCGCAGGTGCGCGTGCAGCGCGGCGACGGCCTGGCCGCGCTGCGCCAGGCGCCGGCGGGCAGCCTGCACCTGGTGCTGCTGGACCCGCCATTCGACGCCCTGGCGCTGTTCGCCCCGGCGCTGCAGGCCGCCGCGCAGGCGCTGGCGGCCGACGGCTACGTCTACCTGGAGGCCCCGGCCGCCTGGGACGATGCCGCGCTGGCCGCCTGCGGCCTGCGCGTGCACCGCTACCTGAAGGCCGGCGCGGTGCACGCGCACCTGCTGCGCCGTGTTGCCTGAACTATTGGTTTGATAGCTGCCAGCGCTTTCTACATAAGGGCTGGAGCCGTTTTTTGTTCTGAAAAGAGATTGCCATGCCCCACGTCATCGCCGTCTATCCCGGCACCTTTGACCCCATCACGCTGGGCCATGAAGACCTGGTGCAGCGCGCCACCCAGCTGTTCGACGAGGTCATCGTGGCCGTGGCCGTGGGCCACCACAAGAAGACGATGTTCAGCCTGGACGAGCGCATGGCCCTGGTGCGCGAGGTGGTCAAGCCGTGGCCCCAGGTGCGCGTGGAAAGCTTCGACGGACTGGTGCGCGACTTCGTGCGCGCCCACGGCGCCAAGGCCATGGTGCGCGGCGTGCGCAGCGTGACCGACTTCGACTACGAACGGCAACTGGCCGGCATGAACCGCCACCTGATGCCCGACGTGGAAACCGTCTTCCTCACGCCCAGCGACCAGTTCGCGCACCTCTCCAGCAGCTTCGTGCGCGAGATCCACACGCTGGGCGGCGACGTGCAGGCGCTGGTGTCGCCCGCCGTGCTGCAGCGGCTGCGCGCGCAGGTGCCGGCGCAGCCGCGCTGAGAGCGTGGACACGCTCTGAGCGCAGCGGCGCGGTCAGCCGTGCACGATCTTGTGCCGCACCGCGTACATCACCAGCTCCGCGTTGCTCTCCACGCCAAGCTTGCGCAGGATCCGCGTGCGGCTGGAGCTGACCGTCTTGACGCTGATGAACATCCTGCGCCCGATCTCCGTCAGGGAAATGCCCTGTGCGATCAGCAGCATGATCTGGTGCTCCCGCGCCGACAGCCTGTGGTGGGGCGGCTGCTCGCCGCCCATCTCCGGCTGCAGCAGCAGCCGCTGCGTGGCCGCGCTGGAGAGGTAGCGGTTGCCCGTGGCCACCTCGCGTATGGCATGCAGCAGCTCCCTGGCCTCGGCGTCCTTGGTCAGGTAGCCGCTCGCGCCGGCCCGCAGCGCCACGACGGCGTACTGCTCTGCGGGGTACATCGACAGCAGCAGCACGGGCAGCTTGGGAAACTCCGCGCGGATCGACGGCAGCGCCTCCAGGCCGCTGCGCCCGGCCATGCTCACGTCCAGCAGCACCACGCTGAAGTTGGCCTGGCGCAGCTTGGTGACCGGAGGTGAGATAAAGAAAGAGTGGGCGGCGCGATAAATGGGATTTTGGGGGCCGTACCGGGGAATAGTGGGATGGCAGTTTTGCAAGTGTCTTGCACACCACAAAAATAAAACCGTCCTCTATTCGGTGGCGCTACCCCATGGCTCTAGACCCGCAGCAAGTGCGGCGCAAGCTAGAGCTACTGTATGAGACGGCGCCACAGGCTTGCCGCTCGTGCGACTCTTGCCGGTTACCCAGTCTTGATAAGTCGCTGACGCAACTCCGAGGAGACGCGCCGCTTCGCGAGCGCTTATGCCCATGTGCGCCTGCCAGGCGCGGAGGGCTCCGGGAGTCATATTACAACTCCGCCCGCACGCGGTTTTCCCACACATCTGGGCCGCCCAGCAACTGCGCTATCTGCCGAGCGGTAACCCAGCCGGTCGATTGCTCAGTACGGCCCGTATCCGGCAATGCGCGCGAGAACAGCATGTAAGCCTCGCCCAGCCACAGCGCGGCATCCAGACGCGCAGGGCTGTCGGACGCAGCTTGGAACGCCTGGGCGGCTTGCAGCATTGCTTCCACGCCATCGGCGGCCTGGGGGCTTTTAAAGTAGATCGGGAGGTCTGTCGCTTGCTCGGCCAAGACCGCGACCTCTGCAACGATTTCGGTGATGTTCATTCGACGCTCCACGCGCGAGATGATCCAGTCCGTCAGCGTCATACCGGCGGCGCGGCTTTCGCGCACCCAGCGCGCCTTGACGGCGGCCTGGACGCGCAGGTGAATGATGGATTCGGTCACACGAGACCGGCGAGTTCGGCCAGACGTGCGCGGGTGATGATTGCGGGGTTGCCAGGGCTAACCCAGAAGGCCTCGCCGTTGTACGTGCCCGCGCCGCGCACCAGGCCGAGATTGTCAGCGATCTTGTCTGCTTCGCGGATGGTCTTGATGACGTTCATGATGTTGCTCCTATCAGGATGCCCGGTTCCGCCGGGGCGGTGGCAATCAGTCTCGATCACCATGGTTCGTATTGTGCCTCAAAATGAGTGCATTGCAACCGCCGCTGTAAATTATTTGCGGCCCGCCTGTGACAGCCACTCCAGCGCGCGCTCCACGATCTCGCTCCGATCCTCATCGGATAGGCCGAGGTAAGGCCGGGCCGGGATCGTCACGGATTTCGCAACGTGCCCCCGGAACATCAGCACCTTGGCCGCCCGGGGCTTGATAGTAGCCCCGAACTGGTGGACGGCCGCATAGGGCAGGTTGCTACCGATCTCGACCGTTCGGTCACCGACAAGCTGCCATGTCATTTGCCCGCGCAGGTATCCGTTCAGAGTCAGGATGCGGTTCTTGTTGCGGCGCTTCTCCCGCTGATACCAGGGCTGCAACGCGGCCCAGGCGGTGCCATCGGGGGCCGTTTGGGTCTTGAATCGTGCCCGCGTCGAGCGCAGACCGTACTCCCCCAGCTCGGCGAGCAATGGCGATGGATCGTTGATGGCGTCAACCAGGCCGGACAAATGCTCTATCGCGGCCGTGCCGTCAAATCGTGCGCCAGCCATCACGCATCCTCGCGGTACTGGCGCCACCGATCCCGGCCGGGCGCGTACTCAAACCCGGGGTCGATGCCCGAAGGCACGCTGACCACGCGCGGCCCGCCTGGGCTGTACTTGCCGATCACACGCTCCACCCATGTCACCTCGGGCGCACGATCCGGCCCGCTCTTGCCCATGCGTGCCAGGTCGCGCGGCCACAGGCCGATCACTTTGCACTGGCATCCCCAGCCGTTCGGCGGGTAATGCGTCTGCCACCAGGGATCATCACGCGCCAGCACCATGCCGTCCCAGGATTTGTGCTGGTGCCGTGGGTTCTCGACCCAATCGCTGTGCTCGTACCTCCAGAAAGGCGCAGCCTGCAACTGCTCCCAGCGTCCCGCCGCATAGCTGGTGTTGAGGTTGGTCTCATAAATGACGCGCGTGCGCCAGTCCCGGCCGCCGTTGTAGTCCCAGCCGTAGCGCGCCACGATGGCGTCGAAGTCGCGGCGGAATTCCTCCAGCGTCGTGCCCTCGGCAATGGCCTTTTCGATGGCCTCCCGGAAGTCACGCACGATGGCGTCGCGGTTCGCCCCGGCCACCATAAACGCCCATTCGTGCTCCGCTGCGTAGACATCCGTCCAGGCCTGCGTGGGCATGTTGAGCTTGCGCCGAAAGAACTCAATCATTTCCCGGAACGGCAAGCTGCCGTAAGCCACATCAGCCATTGCCCGCCGCCTCCTGCAGCACCTCGTAGCGGCCTGCGAGCTGCGCGGCGGCCAAGGCCTCAGCCATCGCCGCCGCGTACTGGTCAAGCGTCATGTCCGGGGACAGCGCCGCCAGGCCGTCGCGGATGTCCTCCAGGCTCGCCGCTTGCTCTACAAGCGCGCGAATCTGCTCCACCCATGCCGCAGCAGGCGCGCGTGCAGCAGCGGCGAGCTGGGGCGCCATGGCTGTCTGAGGGCTCGCTGCCGCCAGCGGAGGTTGCGCCGCAGCAGCAGCCCAGCCGAGGCGCAAAGCGAAAGGCGGCACCATGCCTGTGGCCGCCGCCATGTCGTTGCCCCACGCGGGCGCCGATTCGGTGGCGCGCAGAACGGTCTGGCCTTCCTCCGGTTGCGGAATGCCCAGCTTTTCCTGCGCCCACTGCACCGGGATCTGCATCCCCACATTGACCAGCTTCGGCAGCGCATCGGAGAACGCCACCATGTCCTCAGTTTCGCCCACGTTGAGGCGGAACACCGGGCAACGCCGCATGCCATCGGGCGCAAGCCCATTCAGGGTGGCCATCGGGTAGAGCAAGTCGCGCGTGAGCGTGCTGCAAAGCTGCCTGATGTCCGAATCGCGCAGGTCTTTGCGCACCTCGTTATGCACGTTGCCGAGCGCGTTCGTGCTGCTTTTGCCATCGGCGCCGCTGGTCAGCGTGCCGCCCAGGATGACTTTGGACTGCGTGCGCTCGCACCAGTTCATCATCAGCTCAAACGCTTTCGGGTCGCCCGTGGCCGCGTCCTTGAAATCCAGCTCCATGCCCGTGGGGACGATGCCCGCCGCGTTGTGCCCGATGCCGACGAGCGCGCGCAACAGCGTCATCTTTTCCTTGTCGCTGGCACCGGAGGGGTACTTGCCGATCCGTATCGGGATGCCGTAAATCTCCAGGAACTCCGCCAGGTCGCCCACGCTGTAGTTTTTGAAGAGATACGGCCAGACCAACTGCCGGAACATCGCCGATCGCTCCAGATAGCCGCTCTTCGTCTTGTGCACGTGGGTCACCCAGCCGAACGGCTGCAGCGGCTCGCCCACGCTGCCATCAGGCCCCACCGTGTTGGTGCGCAGCCGCAGCTCCTGCCGGTAACCACGATGCACGCCAAACCAACTCTGCGGCCTGTGCGTGATCGACTTCGGGAGCCAGAATTTTTTCTTTTCCCACTCAATCTCGGAGCAGGAAAAGCCCTTCCCAATGGCGTCCGTCACGTCGAAAAGCACGTCCTCGAAATCGGGAATCTCTCCCACCAGCTCAGCGAGCTGCTCCGCGTCCCGCTTCTCCCTGCTGCTTGGGTTGTCGGGTGGCACCACGCTCCAATCGACGATCACCGCGCGCCGCCGCTTGCTCAACTCGGAGCCTATGTGGCCGTCCTTTTCCTCCATGTCCTCATAAAGGTCGAACTGCGCCTGCAGGTCGCCCTGCTCGGCCTGGTCGAGAATCTGCGCGAGCTTGCTCGGCGTGAGCCCGCGTGTGGGGTGCGTCTGCATATCGCGGCGCAAGTGCTGGTGCTGCGCGGTCTGTGGCTCTTCCAGGGTCTTGCCAATACCTAGCGCCTTCGCCACGCGCGAAAGTAGTTTTGCCATTGCTGCTCCTCACCAGCCGCCCGGCTCGGGCATGGGAAAGTCCAGATCGGCGTGCGAGCTGGAGACGTTGTCGAACCCGCGTGCATGCATGGGCACAGGGATGTAGTCGATGGCCGCGCTCAGGTTGAGCGTGGCAAACCAGCCCAGGGCGAGCATGGAGGCGCCGTCGCCGTGGCGGTACAGGTCGGGGTCTTTGACGTCTTTGCGACGCGCCTTGGCCACCATGGGGATGCCATCCACCTCTTCGATGGCGCGCAAGTCCTGCGCCATGTTGGGGTCGGCGGCAATGTCGATCATCCCGTCCTCGAAGCCCTGCACCAGCTTGGGCATCCAGGTGCCATACCAGCCACGGTTGAACTTGACCTGGTGCACGTGCGTGTGGCCGAACTTGTCGGCAGTCTCTTCGGCCAGGGTTTCACCGTTGCCGCCCGCGTCCATGGCACCTCCACAGCGGCGTGGCAGGCGTTCGATGGCATACCACGTGATCTGCTTTTGCTGGGCATAGGGCACCTTGTGCATTTCGATGACCAGCGGTACTTGGCGGCGCATGCCTGTAGTGAGCGCCGTCGCGCCCCAGATCGAAAAGTCACGATGCCGCGCGTAGTCGTGCGAAAAGACGTGGCGCACGTCCTTGTCCAGCCGGTCCAGGGCCGGGGCGAGGTAGCGCTCAATCCAGTCAGCCACCCACGCCGCGCGCTCGCCCGGGCTCTTGAGCACAAAGTCGTCATCCAACGTGAGGCGAAGCACGCTGGAGTCAGGCAGCACCATGGCCTGTTCGATCCACACACCGGGCAGGCATATACCGTTGCCGTCGCGCGGGATGGCGTCCAGCTCTTCCCGCATTGCCGCCTTGCGGGGGCCATAGCCGCTGCGGATGCGGGTGTACCAGGCTTGCTTGCCTTCGGCCGTTGGCGTCTCGCCCTTCATCCAGCACACGCGCTCGTAGAGCCCGTTCGCCACCGCGTCATCGAACGTGACGGTGTACACAGTGGCATCCGTGCCGTACAGGCCCGCCTCGATGTCCCTGCAGAACTGCGCAAAGGGGTTCTTGCGGCTGTTGTGCGAGCTGATGACCGTGATGCTGCCGCCCCAGATAAGCAGAGCGGTCGCGGCGTCGATCACGCCCTGAACGTCCGGGTGGAACGCGGCCTCGTCGATCACCACGTCGCCCTGCAGGCCGCGAATGTTCGCAGGACGGCTGGACAGCGCGCAGATTTGGAACCCGCTGGCGAAACGGATGCGGTACGCCAGGATTTGCCGGGTCTCGCCGGTCTTCGGGTCCTGGTCCTCGAAGAGGAATTCTTCGATGCCCGACACCTCGCCCTGCGCGCGGGCGATCACGCGGGCGAACTTGGCGCAGTACCCGATGGCCTCCAGGCCCTTTTCCTTCGTGTCGCCGATGTAGTAGACGTTGCGCCCGCCCGCTGCGGCGCTGGCCGCTGCGACCAGTGTCTTGCGCAGCATCACCGCGAAAGTGATGCCGGTGCGGCGCCCCTTGGGCACGGCCACGATGGAGTGGTGCAGCTTGACGACTTCGCGCTGATGCAGCATCAGCACGCCCTCGGCCACCGGATTGAAGTTGGCCGGGATGGCGCGGGCGCGCGGCGGCAGCTCGTCCCATTCGACGACGCGCAGCGTGCTGGCGAGCGGCTTGACTGCGGCGTTCATCAACGCACCCCGAGGAAGTCCTTGATCCAGAAGTCGAGCTGCTCCTGGCTCATGCCCTGGCTCTTGGCGATCTTCTGCAGGTTGGCCTGCTGCTCTTCCAGCAGCTTGCGGCGCGCGGCTTCCTCCACCTTCGCCTGGAACTCTTTGAGATTGATGCTGCTGCGCGTGAGCGTGGCGATGTTCTTGGCGGCCTTGCTCAGAACCTCCACGCGCTTTTCGTGGTCGATCTTCTCGCTATCCTCCCCCTGCTCATCGGCCTCCTGCAGCATCAGGATGGCCTCGAAAAGCTCCGTCTGCACCATCGCCGTCAGGGCCTCGCTGCGCGCGTCCTTGTCGTCGCCCGCGTGAGCCTGGATCAGCTTCGCCGCCTCGGTGCTGGCGCGGATGGCCGACAGGCGCCGCTCCAGCTTCTGCCCATAGCGGCCTACCGCCGAGCGGCTGGGCAAGTCGCCCGCCGTCGCGGCAGCGGGAAAGCGCCCCTGCAGGTCGGCGATCAGCTCATCCAGCGTCATGCTGCCCGAAGCCAGCATGGCCTGGATGTACGCCTTGATCTCCGGGTCGAGCCGGTCAATGCTGCTCTTGCGGCCCATGGCTCACCAGTACTTCTCGGGCCGGGCAATGCCAGGCTCGCAGGGGATGGTGTACTCGGCCAGATCAACGCCGATGCGGGTCAGTTCGGCGAACCACCGGCCCGAGGGCTGCTTGTCCACCTGCACCAGTTGCCGGTCGTGCAGGTAGTCCATTTCGCGCCGCAGTTCCAGCGGCGTGGCGTCCGGGTATTCCGACTGGGCCACGGACAGGATGGGGCCTTCATACGCGCCAATCGGGCGGGCGTTGTTCAGGGTCAGGATGATGAGCCACCGCAGGTTCTCGCGGCGGATACGGGCGGTGTCGATAGCGGTGCTCATAGGCTCCCTCGTTCTTTCATGGATGCGCGCAACTGCGCGTTGTCGATCTTGGTTGCCAAGCCATCGAGCTTGGCCTCCACGATGGATTGGCCGCGCACGTAGTCCTCGCGGCGCACGTAGTGCAGGGGCAGATCAGCCTGGAACTTCAAGAACTCACGCTCCAGATTCGTGATGCCCTGGGCCTCCAGCTCGCGGGCACGCTGCAGGGCATCGAAGCGCTCGTTGGTGCGGGCTTCCTCGGCCGCCCGCTCAACCCGCATGGCCTCGAAGCGCTCGGAAATGCGCTTCTCAAACTGGCCCGCAATGAGCTTTCCCGCGCCGAAGATGATTGCGGCGAAGCCGCTGAGCAGCGCTGCGCCGAACCCCACCAACTGCCAAAAATCAGCTTGTACCGTCACAGATTCCCCTTCCTCTCCCGGCGCGACTGGCACGCCACACAGAACTGAACGCCCGGCACGGCACGGCGCCGCGCATCGGGGATGTCCTCTGCACAGGCCTGGCAAAACTCAGCCGAATCGGCCACCGTCTTGCCCACCAGGCCAGCGCGGCGCGCGTGGTCGCGCAGGGCATCGGCAAGCAGCTCGGCTTCGCGCGCCTGAGCGCGGTCGATGTCATCGGTCAATGGCGCCTCCTGTGCCCGCACGGCATACGTCGCGGGCGAACTGCTGCAGGCCGATTACCTGGTCGCGGAGCCCGTCAGCCTCTGCAGCAAGCTCTTGATATGCGCCGCTGCTCTCTCCGAGTAGCTCTCGGGCGGTGGCGGCTTCGCCAACGCAGGCGGCAAGTCCGGCATCTCCTGCCGGGTAGGGATCGGGGCGGGCGTTGAGGCGGGCAATCTCGGCGCGCAGGCCGCGCACAGCAGCGGCAGCAGCAGCGTCACGAGCAGCCCGCGCAGCCTCGCGCTTGGCGTCTTCATGGGCGGTCCTCTCAAGGTTACGAAACCTGGTGGCGTTGTCGCGGGCGGTGGCCTGGCTGCGGGCGTCCTCTTGCGCATCCCAGGCGGCTTGCACACGCGCTGCGCCCTGGGCATCGCCCTTGGCGATGAGGTGCGATTCCCACAGCTTCACGCCCGCGATGGCGCCGAGAATGGCGGCCGCGATGACAAGGGCGCGGCCGTTCATAGCCCCGGCCCCCAGGCCGCATAGCGCGGCTGGATCAAAACGAGGATGCGGTGGGGGTAGCCCAGGTTCTCGGCGCAGTGCACGGCAGCGCGCCGGGCCTTGCCGCATGCCGCATCCACCTGAGCCAGCGTCGGCCGCACCGCCCCGGTAGCCGCCGCCTCCGCCTGCCAGTGGCCCAGCCCGCCGTTGTATGCCCGCAGGGCAACGTGCATGCGCTCGCGCGGCGTGTAGTGCGCGGGCGTGCGGTCGTAGAGCCAGCGGTCGTAGATGACCAGTGCGCGCAGCGCCCAGGCCGGGCTAAAGGGCTGCTGCGCGGCCAGTGCCGGATCAATGCCCGCGATCCAGCGCGAGGTGGCGGGCATGAACTGCGCCAGGCCCTGGGCGCCCACGCGCGAGACAGCATCAGGGCGCCAGGCGCTCTCTTGGTGCACCTGGGCCGCAAACACGGCCACGGGCGCATCAAGCCCCCAGGCGGCATGCGCCGTGCGCACCAGCAGCGCGCGGTGCTGCTGCGCTGCCTGCGGCACCTGGGCACGCGCAGGCAGCACGAAAGACAGCAGCGCGCACGCCAGCACCAGGCCCACGGCGGCGGCCAAATCCTTGAGCACCTGCCGCATCACAGCCCCATGGCCACGCCGATGACGACGCAACCGACAACGACAGCACGGCGCAGCATGGCCGCCGTGAACACCGGCTCGTAGCCGCTGACAACGCGGTAGTCGGCGTCCCCCTCGGGCTCGGTCGTGCCGCGCCGCCAGTCGCGCTCAAGGTAGCTGTCGGGGCGGGCGTAGGGGAAAAGCGCGCGGTCGAGCCAGTAGCCGATCACAGCCGCCAGCGCAATCAGCGTCAGCTTGTACAGTGCCACCGGCAACTGCACCGGAGACACCACGGCGATGCATGCCAGCAGCACCACCGCGAGGATGAGGAACAGGCTGTTGCGCGGGGCGCGCAGCCACAGGGGGATGTGAGGTCTGATCTGCATGCACGGCAGGATGCCGCGCAGGTGCAAGATGGCGTGAGTAAAGCGTTTTAGTTATTGAAGGGCGCAGCCAAACGCCACCATGGCCGCATGAAACCCATGCCCATCAATCGCCTTTCTTCGGCTTCTTCTTCCCCTTGGAAGCGCCGCCGCGCCGCGCAGGCTTTGCAGGCGTATTTAGACGCAAAAGTGCGTCTAGCTTCTCAGGAGGCAATGCAAGCATCTCTTGAGCGATCTCGCCTTCGGTCGCAAAACCTAGCCAAGATCGCATCGCTTCTTCCTTGCCTGGAGGCGCGTTCTGCAGCAGCGCGGCATTCAGGCTTACCGTAGCCGTTGCCTGTTGCAGCGTGCCGTCCATGCCCTCGCCGATCATGGATTCCATGTGGTCTACAAGCGCCCCCAGGATCGAAGCCGCACCGGCCTCACCTTCGGCCTGTAGCCCTTGCTGTTGAGACCGCAGCAACGCCAATGCATCCGGCCTCTTGCTGACCGGCAACGCGACGAACAGCGTGTCGATGGCTTGCCTCTGCGCTTCCACCGTGGCCTCCAGCGCTGCCATGTTTGCCTTGATCTCGATAAGCTCGCGCAGGATGTACGCCAGTACATTGGCAGGAGATGGGAGATTGCCGTCTTCGCTCATATCTATCAGGCCTCGGGATCAAACTAGATGCGGGTCGGCCATGCGCTCACACGCAGGGTGCAGCCAGAGCTGGAATTGTTCGTACAGGTGGGATTCGTCTCGGGAAGGGCTCATAAGGGCTCCTTTGGCATTGCCTACTCGCAGCGCAAGGCCGCAATCTCCCGCTCAAACTTCTGAATCGCCTGGCCTCGTTCAATGTGCTGGTACAAAAGTCCTGTCAGCTCCTCCTTGCCCATGAACTGCAGCACCGCCTCGGCACTCTTGTGAATCAGTTCCTCCAGCGACTTGCGCGCATCCTCAAGGCAAGCCGCCACCTGCATGCCTTGAATCTCGCGGCGCATCGCCTGCAGCGTAGATGCGGGCACGGCCAGGGCAATGCGGCTGGTTGACATGGCCAGGCGTTCGGCATCAATCCAGCGCTGGTACATGGCCAGCAGTGGCGCGGCCTGCGGCGGCCCCTGCAGCTTGGCGTTTGGCTCTATGGGTTTTGGGGGTGGGGGCGGCCTGTGCCCCACATAGCCCGAATTGCCCCAGGTTCGCACCTCTTCCCTGCTGGTGCTTTCTGGCGTGCAGAGAGTGTCTTGGTACACCACCCTGCCATCCGGCCCCTTGCACTTGTTCACCGCCCAGGCGGGCGAGGCCGCCAGCAGTGCAGCCGCGAGCAAAAAGCGGACGTACATGGGGCTCACCTTATTTGACGTGACCGTCATTGGCCGCTTGGTGTGGCCTTATTACCGGGACACGCTGCACGAGCGGCCTTGTACTCATTCATGGCCTGCGCCGCCTTCTCGAAGGCTGGCATTGAAAGGCTGTTGCCTGCGTCGCCGGTGTTCTGCATGAACGCTAGGAACCCATCCACTGTGTGCGTCATGCTTGCAACCAGCGCCGCCTTGCCTTGCGCCAGGCATGGTGGGGGTGTCATCTGCTCGGCCTCTCGTCGGATGGTTTGAAGCGTCGCAACCGGGCCAGACAAAGCGATGCGCCCAGTGCTGTAGGCCACCTTCGCGGCGTCCTGCCATTTGGCTTCCAGGGCGTCTGCTGCTGCCACTGCCTGCCGAAGCTCCTCAGCCGCCGCGCGCGCCTTGGCTGACCGATGTTCGCTGTATTGCCAAGCGCCAATCACTGCGGCCAACACCGCCAGAAGAATGAGCCACACATTGCCCTGTTCGCGGTGTGATTTGACGGTTTTCCTGTGCATTTCCCCTCCTGTGAACGCCCGCGCCTACAGCAACGCGAAGCCTGAATCATTCGCCGCCTCACGCGGCCTTCGGTTTGCGGGCGGCGGTGCCCGGTTTCGCTGCCGCAAAGGCTGCGGCTTCGATGATCTTTTTCCCTTCCTCGCTGGTGGCCTCGTAGTTCTCCATCAGTGCCTGGGCACGCCGCGATAGCGATGGTGCTGGCGCTGTCACAGGTGCGGCAGTAGCGCCTCCCTGGCGCTGGCCGGTGAGGATGTAGAGCGCATCCACGCCTATGCCTGCGAGCGCAGCAAGTTGCACCGCAGTAGGAGAAGAGACGCCCTTCTCCCAATCGATCAGCGTGCGCTTCTTCGCTCCTGCTGCTTCAGCGAAATCAGGCTGGGTCATTCCGAGCCGTTCGCGCTCAGATTTCAAGCGTTCTCCGATCACGCGAATATCCGCACCTTTCTATTGCTAAGTGCAGATTTCCGCACTATAGTTGCACTCAACACGGCAAGAACTGCCGACACCTAAACAAGTTGAGTGAAAGGGTAGCAGATGCATCCAGAGGAAATCAAAGCGGCGCTGCGCATCAAGGGCATCACGCTCACGGCGCTGGCGCAAGAGCTGGGGCTGTCGCGGTCGATGGTCACGCACGTCATCCACGGCCACGCCCGGTCGGAGCGCGTGGAGAAGCGCGTGGCCCAGGCCATCGGCAAGCCCGTGACCGCCCTGTGGGCCGCGCCCAAGCGCCTGCGTCGGGTAGCTCAAGGGGCGTCGGCATGACACCCGCATTGCGCGCCCTGCGCCGCCGGCTGAACGCGGCGTCCTACGACCTGCTGTGCGAGGAAATCTCCCGGCTGGATGCTGAGTGCGAGCGCCTGCGGGCCGAGAACGAAAGCCTGAGCAGCCGCCTGTCCTGGGCCGAGGACTGCGCCGAGCACTGGCGCGAAGACGCCATCGAAGCCATCAACGCCCAGGCCGAAGCGCAGGGCGGCGTGGTGGGCCTCACGCAGGCCGGTCAACTGGTGGTGGTTTCTGCATCGGGAGTGCATGCATGACCCGCGCAACCAACTACACCAACGCCACGCAGCAGCGCGTGCTGCGGCTCATTGATCTGCTGGCCGGGCACGAACTGCAGGGCCTGACACCGACCGAGATTGGCCGTGCGCTGGGCAGTGCCGCACCGCTGGTGACGCGCGACCTCGACAACCTGCGCACCGCAGGCTGGGCCGAGCTGCACCCGGGCGGCAAGACCTGGCGCCTGGCACCCCACGCCATCCAAATCAGCCTGCGCTACGCCGCCGGGCTGCAAATGGGCGCGCAAAACCAGCGCGACACCCAGCGCCGCTACGGCACCCCACCAGGCCTAGCCCCAGACCACTACTAAACCCATAGCGCCCTACGCTTGCTGCACAAGCCCTGCAACCCAAAAACACTGAAAGAACGCCATGAAAGACCACACCGACCACGCCACCCAAGACATTCTGGATGCCACAGAAAAACGCGGGCGCAAACCCCTGGCTGCCGCCGTGCCCGTAGCCCCTGCGCTAGACATGGCCCCCGTAGCCCAGGCCGTGGCCCTGCTCGATGAGCGCGCCAGCCGCGTGCGCGCCGTCGCCCTGCAAATGGGCTACCAGTTGCCCGGCGATGGCGTGGATGCCGACCTCATCCAGCGCGACATTGCCGCCAACATGCGCCGCAGCGTCGAGGCCTGCCTGGAAGTGGGGCGCGGCTTGGCCGTGCTCAAAGAAGCCTGCGAGCACGGGGAGTTCATTGCTCGCTTGGGTGTCTTGGGTATAGATCGGCATGTCGCAGCGCGATTCGCGCTTGCTGCTGCAAAGTTCTCAAATGTGCCGCCAGCGGCACATTTGACCAAAGCCATAGGCAGCCAATCCAAGCTGTTCGAGCTGCTGGTGCTCGATGCCGACGAAGTGCAAGAGCTGGCCGCCGGTGGCGAAGTGCGCGGCCTGGATGCCGACGACATCGCGGGTATGACGCGCAACGAACTGCGCGCCGCGCTCAAAGCCTCGCGCGACCAGCTGGCCGCCAAAGACCGCGTGCTGGCCGACAACGCCGCCAAGATCAACGAACAGGCCCAGGCCCTGGAGCTGGCGCGCAGCGAGAAATTCACCCCCGCCCCTGGCAGCGTGGCGCGCACCAAGGCCGAGGCGGCGCTGCTCAAAGAGGTGTTCGCCCAGTCCCTGCGCATCAATGGCCGCATGCGCGCCCTGTTTGCCGCAGTCGATGGTGCCCTGGCCAGCACCGCCGCCAGCGAAGCCGTGCAGCAAGCCGCACGCGCCGCCGTGCAGCACCTGGCGCAGCAATTCGCCGACATCGCCCGTGAGTTCGACATCGCCATCGACCTCGACGAGCGTATCGAGCCGCCCTGGACTGCCGAAGACGAAGCCGCCCTGGCAGCGCTGGCCGCCAAAAACGCCGCCGAAGACAAAGCCGCGCACCGCCCCACCCACTAATGCCAGCCGCCCCTACCACCCCCACCAGGTCACGCCATGGAGACACTGCGCATGGACATCCTCATTAACGCTGCCCACGAATGCGCAGCCGCTGCGCACGGCGAACGCGGCGCCGTCGTCGAACGCGCCGCCCGCGTGCTCAACCTCTCGCCCCAGCGCACCCACGCCCTGGTGGCCAAAACCGCGCGCAGCCTGGGCTTGAGCGCCCCGCGCAAAAAGCGCGCCGACGCGGGCGACAGCGCCATCAGCGCCGCCGACCTCGACGCCATTGCCGGAGCGCGCTGGAAAGACATGCGCAACGGCAAGCGCATGATTCCGCTGGAGGAAACCATCAACATGCTCTACCAGGCGGGCACCATCAGCGCCCGCCTGTCCGCCAGCCACGTCGCCCGGCTGCTGCGCCAACATGGGCTGGACCTGGACAGCCTCACAACGCCCTCGGCCCACGTGCGCATGCGTACCGAACACGTCAATGCCGTGCTGGCGGTCGATGCATCGGTGTGCGTGCTCTACCGCGCCCCCAGCGGCGAACTGCGCCTGATCGACGAAGGCGGCGTTCACTACAAAAACAAGCCGCACAACCTGGTGCCCGTGCTCGACAAGCTGCTCACCCGCTTCGTGGCGGTGGAGCACGCCAGCGGCTGCATCGCCGTGCGCTTCTACGTGGGCGGCGAAACCACCGCCAACTTGCTGGACTTCCTGATGTGGGTCATGACCCAGCGCCACGACGCAAAGGGCACGCCCATGCCCTTCCACGGCGTGCCGTACATGCTCTACAGCGACCAGGGCGGCATGTTCAAGAGCGGCCCCGTGCGCAGCTTTTGCAGCGCCATGGGCATTCGCCAGCAGTGGCATGCCCCCGGTAACAGCCGCGCCACGGGCAGCGTCGAGGTCGCGCAGAACATCGTCGAGCGCGGGCTGGAGAGCCGCCTGCGCTACATCGACCGCGCCAGCCTGAGCGTGCCCATCCTCAACGCCCTGGCCGAGACCTGGATGCACGCCTACAACGGCACCCGCAAGCACGGCCGCCACGGCATGACGCGCTACGCCCTCTGGAGCACCATCGCCAGCGAACACCTGCGCCTGGCCCCGCCCATGGAAATCATGCGCGAGCTGCCCAGCAGCCTGAGCGAGGCCCGAACCGTCAGCGCCGACATGCAGGTCAGCTACCAAGGCACGCCCTACAGCGTGCGCTACGTGCCCGGTGTGAGCCCGCGCGACAAGGTACTTGTGTGCGTCAACCCGCTGGCAGCGCCCGCCGTGCGCGTGGGCGTCACCGACCGCGACACCGGCGAAATCATTTGGCACGACGTGCGCCCCGTGCAAGAGGGCTTTGCGGGCTATGACACCAGCGCACCCGTGCTGGGCAAGGACGAATACAAGGCCATGCCCGCCACGCCCGCCGACGAGCGCCGCGCGCGCATCCGTGCCCAGGCGTATGCCCAGGGCGGCACGCCCGCCACCGCCACCCAGGCCCAGGCTGCAGAAAAGGCAGGCGCCACGCCCTACCAGGGCCAGTTCGACCCCTTTGCCGACCTCAAGGCCAAGGCCGCCAGCCTGCCGCACTTCCTGCAGCGCCCCGGCACACCGCATGAGGTGGCCGCCACCAGCGTGGAGCCCGAGCGCATGTCGATCGCCGCCGCCTGCCAGCGCATGCGCCAGGAGCTGGGTGACGACTACGACACCGGCACCTATGCATGGCTGTCGGAGCGCTACAGCGAGGGCGTGCCCCGGGACGTGGTGCAGCGCCTGATTGATGCCCGCCGCCAGGCGCTGCAGGCCAGCGCTGCCCCCAGCGGCCAGCCCGTGGGCCTGCGGGTCGTCGGGAGTGACCTGTGATGCCCGCCGCCGCCTCGGCCTCGGCCGCCATCCCCTGCATGCCGCCCCTGGCTCCGGTGCTGCAGCAGCACGAAATCACCCAGGCCGAGTTCGCGCGCGCCATGGGCCTGTCCACCGCCGCAGCCTGCCGCCTGGTCAAGCACGGCCTGCTGCCCGCACGCCGCCCCGGCGACGTGCGCCGCCGCGCCCTGGACTGGCTCAAGGCACGCGGCGTGCCTGCCCAGGCCCTGAAACAAGTTGACCCCGCCGAGTTGCACCCCGGCGAGGTCGCCCTTGAAGCCCAGCAACCAACCGAAACCCCAAAGGAGGAACCGATGTTAATCCCTGAGCCCATCCTGACCCCGCCCGCAGTGGAGCAGTTCAAGCTGCACCTGCGAAACCCTTTCCATGGCGAAGTCCTGCAGGACGCCGATATGTTCACCAGCGGTGAAATCGGCTACATCCATCAGGCCGCCTGGCAGGCCGCCATCGGCGGCGGCGTGGTGGCCGTGGTCGGCCAAAGCGGCGCGGGCAAGACCACCATGCTTGACGCCATGCGCGAGAAGATCGTGCGCGAGCACCTGCCCGTGGTGTGCATCCGCCCCAGCGTGGCGGCCATGGAAGACAGCGAGAGCCGGGGGACACCCCTGCGCACCGCCGATCTGTACATCGCCATCGCCTACGCCCTGGACAAGAAGGCCCGCGTGCCGCAGAACGCGCAGCGCCGCAGCCAGTTCGTGCGCGAGTTGCTGGAAGAAAGCACGAAGCAGGAGCGCCGCCACCTGCTCATCATTGAAGAAGCGCACGCCACCCCCACCACCACGCTGAACCAGCTCAAGCGCCTGAACGAAGAAATGCGCCTGGGCCGCCGCTACATGCTGGGCGTGCTGCTCATGGGCCACCCCGAGCTGGAGAAGAAGCTGACCCGCCATGACGTGCGCGAGAGCATGCAGCGCACCAGCATCGTGCGGCTCAATCCCCTGGGCGCGCACCTGGGCGCTTACCTGCAGCACCGCGCCAAGGCGGCAGGCCGGGCGCTGGAAGAGTTCATCACGCCCGAGGGCATCGACGAGCTGCGCACGCGCCTGACGGTGGAGCGCGGGCAGAACACCGCCCCGCTGTCCATGCTGTACCCGCTCAACGTCAACAACTGGATGACGCTGTGCCTGAACACCGCCGCCGCCCTCGGTGCCCCGCGCATCGACCGCGACGTGGTGCGCGTGGCGCAGCCGGATGTCATGCCGCAGGGGGTGTAGGCCATGTTCATCTTCCGCATCCGTATCACCATGCAGGACGGCAGTTGGGGCCGCTGCACCGGCCTTTTCACCACGGCCTGCGCGGCGGTGCGCACGGTCTTGTCCGACTTCCCCGGCGCGGCCAGCGTGTCCGCCATCTGCCAGCGGGGTGGTGCATGAAAACCCCTCGCCACCATTTCGCACCCGGCACGCTGCAGCAGATGCCCACGCGCGCCCAGCGCCTGCGCGTGACGCTGGCCGTCGCCCTCTGGTTCGCCGCCATCGCCCTGGGCGTTGTCGCGGCCATCGTGTGGGGGGACGCACTGTGACCGACATCACCTGTCCCGCCTGCGGTGCGATCTTTGACATCGTCGTGGCATTCCAGAGCGAGGAAGACCGCGCCGCCTTCGATCGCCTGGCCGCCAGCGTCACGCCGCTCAAGGCCCGGCTGATGCACTACATCGCCCTGCACCGCACGGCCAAGCACCAGCTCAAGCTGCGCAAGCAAGCGGCCCTGCTGCTGCAACTGCTGCCCGACCTGGAGCGCCAGGCCATCACCTGGAAGGGCCGCGACTGGCCCGCGCCGCTCACAGCCTGGACGCAGGCCATCGACCAGATGCTGGAGCGCCGCGACGCGAGCACGCTGGAGCTGCCCCTCAAGGGCCACGGCTACCTCTACGCCGTCCTGGCGGGTATGGCCGACAAGCACGAAGCCGCCCAGGAATCCAAGCGCGAGGAAGACGCCCGCCTGCGCCCGCGCCGCGACACCGTGCAGGTGCGTGGCCAGGCGCTGGAGATCGGCGCCGCCCTGGACGTGGTGTACGGCGGCAAAGACCCGGCCCTGGCCGCAATCGAACAGAGAGAACTCAACGCCGCGCCCATCCCCGCAGACCTGCGCGCGCGCATGCGGCAGATCAAGAGAGGCCAGCCATGACCCCGAAAGAAAAGAGTGCCGCCGCCATGTCCCTGGCCGAGCGGTTGACCGAAATCGCCGCAGCCCAGCCGTCGCACGGCATCGCGCTGGACGGGCTGTTGCTCGCCTACGCGGCCGTCGCCATCGCGCACCCGTGCTGCACGGCCAAAGCCGCGCACGCCCTGCGCGATGCCGCCGAAACCATCGCCCCCCACACCGCCGCCCAGGGCGCGGCACACGTTCACTGAAAGGAGCTACCACCATGGCAACACTTCAAGAAATCCAGCAACGCGCTACCGCACTGAGCGAGTGCCGCGACATCCTGTCCACCCTGTTCCTCACGCTGCAAAGCGGCCTGGATACCGTCAAGAACGGCGCCATGCCCGAGATCAAGCGCGTGGCGCGCAAGGTCGCCAAGGAACACAACGAGCTCTTGGCACTCATCAAGGCCAACCCTGAGCTGTTCCAGAAGCCCCGCACCCAGGTTGTCGAGGGCATCAAGTTCGGCATGCAGGTGTCGCAAGGCTCGCTGGAGTGGGCCGACGACGACAAGGTGTGCGAGCGCATCTTCGCTCTCGCCAGTGCGGGCGAGATCCCGGGCGAGCAGGTGGATTTGCTCGTGGCGATCACCAAGAAGCCCGTGGCCTCCGCCCTGCGCCAGCTCTCGCCCGAGCTGCGCCGCCGCCTTGGCGTGCGCCTGGAGGGTGACGGCGACCAACCGCTTATCAAGAGCGTGGACAGCCAGATCGAGAAGGCCGTCACGTCCGTCATCAACGCGGCCATCAAAGAGGCCCAGGCCGAGGGGGCGTGACCATGGGCAGCATTCAATCCACAAAGGCCGCCATCAGCTACAAGACGGCGGGCCAGCGGCCCACCTGCGGCAACTGCAAGCACGTCACCGAGGTCTTCGCCGATCGCGCGCCGCCCTACGACAAGCTGGGCTGGGAGTGCCGCCGCTACGGCTTCGCCACCACGGTGCAGGCCATCTGCGACCAGCACCAGGCCAAGCGGCAGATCGGCGGTGCCGCATGAAGGCGGCGGTGCTTTTTGCGCGCCAGGACAGCGTGTACAAGACGCTCGCGGGCGTCGATGTCTACGATGCTGCTCGCGATGCGCGCACCTACGATGGCCCCTGGCCAGTGGTGGCGCATCCGCCGTGCAGGGGCTGGGGGGCGCTGCGTGCCTTCGCAAAGCCCCGCGCCGACGAGCGCAATCTTGCGCGCCTGGCCGTGGCCCTGGTGCGGGAGTTTGGCGGCGTGCTGGAGCATCCCGAATTCAGCACCCTATGGTCTGCCCAGTCCCTGCCACGTCCCGGCGAGCGGGACAGCTACGGCGGCTGGACGCTGGCGGCCCCGCAGCAGTGGTGGGGCCACCGCGCCGAGAAAAACACCTGGTTCTATGTCTGCGGCTGCGAGCCGGGAGCCATTCCGCAGATGCCGCTTGTGCTCGGCAGGGCAACGCATGTCATCGCTCAGTGCAAATCGCTGCCGGACGGAAGCCGGGTGACAAAGGGCCACCCCAAGTGGCGCCCGGAAGTCACGAAGGCCGAACGCGAGCACACGCCCCCGGAATTGGCGCGCTGGCTTGTGGAGCTGGCTTCGCACTGCGGAATAAAGGTTTCAGCATGACCCGCGCCAACATCCCTGTGAAATGCACGCGCTGCCGCCACTGCTGTATGGAGTCGGAATGGCTTTATGTGCGAACGAAGCGTTATGGCGGGTGCAAGGAAAAGACCTGTCCGCGCTGCGGCTGCAAAAGCTACTACGACTGCACCCCGCAGGTGGCTTGGTGCTGGCCGTCCGGCTTGATCGAGATCGGCGACGCCATGCCCGCAGACAACGCCGATGGCAGCGGCGCCATTGAGGTGGCGCGCGGGCCGAAGTACGCGCTCAAGGGTCAGCTCTCGGCGGTGGCACGACACGCCTACAGCCTTGGGCAGTTGCTTGTGCCTGGAGTTCCAGAAGCTGAAACCCAGGAGGCCAAGGCCGATGCCTTGGGTGCCTGGTTGGACTGGTGCGGCAAGCCCAAGAGCCGCGACGGCGTGACGTTTTCGAGGGCCGCATCATGACCCGCATCCTCTCCGCCTTTGAAGCCGTGCGCCCGCGTGGCACCGCTACCGCGCCCGCAGCCGTCACCAAGCCACACAACCGGGGCAAGGCCCCCAGCCCGCTGCCCGGCAGCCTGGCCCAGGCCCCCGTGGACGTGATGGTGATGGACCGCACCGGCAAGCGCATCGTGCCGCTGCAGCCGCGCATCAGCAGCGCGGCAATTGAAACCAGCGTGGCTTACCGCGCATCCGAAGACCGCCGCCAGGCCATAGCGAAAGCGAGTATTTGATGTTCAAGAACTTGATCGTTTACAGCATCGTGTCGCCCTGGCCCGTGGGCCTGGGCGAAGTCGAGGCCGCGCTGCAAAAGGCGCTGTTCCTGGAATGTGGAGCCACGCAGGAGCAGTCCAGCGGCTTCGTGCCGCCGCGCGGCGAAGACCACGGCCTGCTGGCCGAGGGCGTGGGCGGGCACTGGGTGCTGCGCTACATGACCGAGGCCAAGGTGCTGCCCGCCGACGTGCTGGCGCGCAAGGTGAAGGAGAAAGCCGCGCGCATCGAACAGGAAACCGGCCGCAGGCCGGGCAAGAAGGAAAGCCGTGAACTCAAGGACGAGGCTCGGCTCGACCTGCTGCCCATGGCCTTCACCAAGCAGGCCGCCATGTGGGTGTGGATCGACCCGCAGGCCCGCACGCTGGCGCTCGACACCAGCAGCCAGGCCCGCGCCGACGAGGTGGTAAGCCTGCTGGTGGAGCTGTTGCCAGGCCTTGCCCTGGCGCTGCTGGATACGCAGACCGCGCCCCAAGCCGCCATGGCGTACTGGCTCAAGACGCAGGAGTCCCCCCCGGGGTTCAGCATCGACCGCGAGTGCGAGCTGAAAGCCACCGACGAAGCCAAGGCCGGGGTGCGCTACACGCGCCACCCGCTGGACATCGGCGAGGTGCGCGCGCATATCGAGGCTGGCAAGCTGCCGACCAAGTTGGCGCTGACCTGGGACGACCGCGTGAGCTTCGTGCTGACCGAAGGGCTGCAGCTGAAAAAGATCAGTTTCCTTGACACGGTGTTCGAGGGCCAGGCGCCAGACGACCAGGGCTTTGACACCGACGTGGCCATCGCCACCGGCGAATTGACCAGGCTGATCCCCGAACTGGTGGATGCGCTGGGCGGCGAAGGCCGCACCGCCCAGGCCGCTTGATACGGACAGGAGCCCCTGAAATGCCTTCCAAACCGTTCCAAACCGCAAACCCAGGGGGTTGCACCTCCTGCGGCGCCGGGCCGCTTAAAACGGCCCTGGCTTTTCGTGTGCTCGCGCTGTCGGTCGCGGGTGCGTTTTTCGGCGTGCTGGGCGCGCTGCTGCTCGCCATGCCCGCGCTGCCCGGCTGGGGCTTCGGTGCCTTCGCGCTCAGCAATGTGGCCTGGCTCACGGCCAGCGCTTGGCAGCGCCAGTGGCCCCTGCATGCCCAGCAGTGGGTGTTCCTGGTCTGCAGCCTGCTCGGGCTGTGGAACTGGTGGCTTGGGCCGCTGTTGCTGGGGTAGATCAATGGCAAACCACATTGCAGCCATCCACACGCTCAAGGGCAAGCTGGGCCTGAGCGACGACGACTACCGCGCGCTGCTGGTCAACCTGACGGGAAAGAACAGCAGCAAGGCCCTGGGCGTGCAAGAGCAGGCCCGCGTGCGCGACCACATGCAGGCCCTGGGCGAGCGCCTGGGCGTGCTCAAGCCAACGCGGCAGCGCTCCTTTGCGCAAACCCGGGCCGCAGCGAGCCCACGCGAGCGCAAAGTGTGGGCGCTGTGGAACCAGCTCCACCGCGACGGCGTGATCCAGAACCACAGCGCGCCCGCGCTCAATGCATGGGTCAAGCGGCAAGTGGGCGTCGATGCCCTGCGCTTTTGCAACACTGCCCAGCTCGACTCCTGCATTGAGGGCCTGAAAGTGATGCACGCGCGCGGGAGTGCCGCATGACGATGCCAGCACGCCGCTTGACTGAGGCCGAGGCCGCCGTGCTCGCACAGCACTTGCCAGCAGGGCTGACCGAAGAGATGCGGGACGTTGCCTGGTGCCTTTTTGAAGCCATGGCGCTGCTCGATTCGCGCGCTGGGGCTCAGCAGCCCGGCCCCGTGTGGCTGGGCGTGCTGCACGCTATGGCGCGCGTTGCCACTGCCCAACTGCAACACCTGGCCGCAGAAAAGGGTGGCAAGGCCATTTATCTGGCCAAGGGCGTGGCTGCGTACCTGTCGGCACGCGATCTACAGATGTGTGGCGAGTTTCGGGGGGACAATTATGATTTCCTCGCCCGCAAATACGGGCTGACCGAGATGCGTGTTCGGCAGATCGTGAACGATTGGCAGAAAGAGCAGTTCCGCGTGCGCCAGGGGCGCCTGCCTGGCATTGACGACTGAGCCCCCAGCGCTGGCGTGCAACGCGCCAGCGTTTTCTAAAGCGTTTTAGTTCACCTCAAACGCCCCCCGCCGCGACCATCGCGGCATGCCTTCCCCCAACACCCTCCGTAGCGCTGTAGCTGTCGCCGCCTGCACCTTCGCCGTGCAGGCGGCGGGCGCTGCCGATGGCCTGATGCGCCGGGTGCAGTTCTTTCCAGCCGGTGAGTTCCGCAGCGGCGACACGCGGCCCGAAGAAGTGCCCTCGTGGCGCATCGACGCCGCCAGCGCCGCGCTGGTGATAGAGCGCTTCAACGCCCGCCGCAAGCCCCTCGTAGTCGATTACGAGCACCAGACCCTCAACAAGGAAAAGAACGGCCAGCCCGCGCCTGCTGCGGGCTGGCCCAAGTCCCTGGAGTGGGTCGAGGGTGAGGGCTTGTTCGGCCTGGTCGAAATGACGGCCCGCGCCGCTGCTGCCATCGATGGCAAGGAATACCTCTATTTCAGTCCGGTGTTCGCGTACTCCAAGACGGACGGAACGGTCCTTGAAGTCTTGATGGGCGCGCTCACGAACGATCCCGGCATCCAAGGGATGCAGCCGGTTTCTCTCATGGCCGCCGCCACGGCCGCTTTCCTTCCGTCACTACAGGAGCCCTCCGTGAATCCTTTGCTCAAGGCCGTGCTGGCCGCCCTCGGCCTGCCCGAAACCACTACCGAAGAAGCGGCCACCGCTGCGCTGACGGCCCTCGGCCCGCTGCAGTCCCTGCAGTCGCGTGCGGCCGTGGCAACGGCCGCCTGCACCGCGCTGCAGCTTTCCGCTGATGCCTCCGCCGATGCAGTCACCGCGGCCTGTACAAGCCTGCGCACGGCCGGTGCGCCCGACCCGGCCCAGTTCGTCCCCGTGTCCGTGGTGCAGGAGCTGCAGACCAGCATGGCCGCACTGTCGGCCAGCGTGCATGCGCGCTGCGTCGAAGACGTGATCGCCCCCGCGCTGGGCGACGGCCGCCTGCTGCCCGCCGAGGAAGGGTGGGCGCGCGATACGGCAAAGACCCCCGCAGGCCTGGCCTCGCTCACGTCGCTGCTCAATGTGCGCCAGCCCATCGCCGCGCTGACCGGCACGCAGACCGGCGGCAAGGCGCCCGTGCCTGCTGCTGGTGCACACGGCCTGACGGCCGACGAGCTGGCCGTGGCCGCCGCCTGCGGCATGACGCCCGAGGCCTACGCCAAGGGCAAGTAACCCACCACCCCAAGGAAAAGCGACATGACCGCACTCACTAAAGACCGGCACACACCCGAACGCGACGGCCGCCTCGTATCCGATCCCCTGGCCGCTGGCGTCGTGATCTATGCGGGGGCCATGTACGTCCTCGACGCCAGCGGCCACGCCACGCCCGCCACGGCCGCAGCCACAACGCCGGTGCGTGCCGTGGCACGCAAGCGCGCCATGTATGCCGCAGGCGACTACGCCACGGACGGCGCGCTGGGCGTGTTCCGCTTCGACAACAGCGCGGGCGCCGACGAGATCAAGCCCGCCGACATCGGCGCCGCGTGCTACGCGGCCGACGACCAGACCGTCAAGAAGGCCGGTGACTGCCGCGCGGGCACGGTCTTTGACGTGGACCCGACCGGCGTGTGGGTGCGCGTGGGCGGCTGATAGATCAACAGGAGAACACCAGCATGGAAATCAACAACGCAAACCTCAAAGCGCTTTTCGTGGCGTTCAACGCCGCATTCAAGGAAGGCCTGGGCCAGGCGGCCAGCCAGTATGGGCAGATCGCCACCACGGTGCCCAGCACCACGGCCGCCGAGGAATACGGCTGGCTGGGCCAACTGCCCGGCCTGCGCGAGTGGCTGGGCGACCGCGTGGTGCATGGCATCGGCAACCACGGCTACACCATCAAAAACAAGTCGTACGAGCTGACTGTATCGGTGCCGCGTACGGCGGTTGATGATGACCAGTACGGCGTGTACACGCCGCTGATGACCGAGATGGGCCGCGCCGCAGATGCGCATCCCGACCAGATCGTGTTCGGGCTGCTCAAGGCTGGCCGTACGGCGCTGTGCTATGACGGCCAGCCGTTCTTCTCGACGACGCACAAGGTGCTGAACGAGAAGGGCAAGGAGGTTTCCGTGTCGAACCTCTCCGACGACGGCAACAACGGCCCCACCTGGTATCTGCTGGAGACGCGCCGGGCGCTCAAGCCGCTGATCTTCCAGGATCGAAAGAAGCCGAACTTCGTGGCAAAGACGGCCCCGACCGACGACAACGTGTTCAACAGCGACAACTTCGTGTACGGCGTCGATGCGCGGCGCAATGCGGGCTTTGGCTTCTGGCAGCTCGCCCACGCCAGCAACAAGCCGCTGACGGCGGAAAACCTCAAGGCCGCCATCACGGCGATGGAAACGCAGACCGGCGACCAGGGCCGTCCGCTGGGTATCTCGCCCAACATGTTGGTGGTTCCGAAAGCGTTGCGTTTCACCGCCAACCGGCTGCTCAAGTCCGAACTGGTCAACGAAGGCGGCGTGCAGGTCAGCAACGACCTGGCGGGCACGCTGGAGCCGCTGGTGGCCGACTGGCTGTAACGCGCGCGGGTAGCACCATGGCCTACATCACCCATGCGGCCCTGGCCGACAGCCCCGGCGCGCTGGAGCTGTCGCAAGTGGCGACCGATGAGCACCGCTCGCCCGTGCGGGCCGAGCTGCTCAATGCGCTGCTTTGCGGGCAGGACACAAGCGCCTGGCCGCCCGATGACGTGGCCGCCGCCGAGCGCGTGGTGCAGCGCATCGACGCCGCCGTGGCGGATGCCACGGCGATGATCGACGGCTATCTCGCCAAGCGCGGCTACGTGCTGCCGCTCAACCCGGTGCCCGGCCTGGTCACGGCCTGGTGCCGCGCCATCGCGCGCTACATGCTGCACAAGGACCGCCGCGCGCTGGAGGCCACCGACCGCATTGCGCGCGGCTACACCGACGCCCAGCGCCTGCTGCAGCAGACAGCAGACGGCAAGTTCAGCCTGGGCGCCGAAGACGTGGTGGCAAACGACAAGCTGGACGCGCGCTTTGAGTGCGCCCCCAGCGTGTTCAGCCGCCGCGAACTGGGAGCGTTCCGGTGAACTTTGAGCCTTTTGATACTGGCCTGATCGCGCAGCGCCTGCGCGAGCAAGTGCCCGCGCTGCAATTTATCAGCGGCGCTGCGGACTATGCGGCGGTGAAAGAGCTGGCAGATTTCCGTACGCCCAGCGCCTATGTGGTGTTTGCGGAAGAAGTGAACACCGGCAAGTTTCCCGCTACACCGGGGGTGTGCTTCCAGAGCACATCGGCCGTATTCGGCGTTGTGCTGGCCCTTCGGAACTACAGAGAGCATTTCGGCGAACAGATGCACCAAGAGGCACGCCAGCTCGTGGGCGCCGTGCGCATGGCCCTCATCGGCCACAAACCCGCGTCGCATGGTGCATCCACCGTGGGATGGGTGTCCGGGGCTGTGCTGGACTACAACGCGAGCGTGCTGTTGTTCGGTGACAAGTACCAGCTCCACAACACATTGCACAGGGACTGACATGGCCGTGACCAATCTGCTGCCAGCGGGCAGCGATGCCGCTACAAGCTCCAACTTCGTGCTTGCAGGCGGCCAAACCATGACGCTTGCGGGCGCGGCCCGGGGCACCACGTACTGGCGCGCGACTATCGAACGCAGGATGAGCGACGGCGCCTGGGAGCCCGTGGGCTTCCTAGCGTGGGACTTCAAAATGACGACCTTGTACGGCGACGGCGAATACAGAATCAGTCGCCAGCAGGGTCACGGGTGCATCGTCGATGGTGCGAAGACGTAGGGGCAGTGTGATGCTGATGTCTCCTTTCCATATCCTGACCACAGGTGCGCGCAGCCCTGTGCCGGCGCTGCAGCAGTTGCTGGTGTATTACGGTTTTCCGATTGCCTGGCGCGGGCTGTGGAATGCCCAGGCGGTGGCGGCAGAGATTGCACGCTACGCAGTGTGGGTGGTGGGCGATACCTATGGCGACCCGGCGCACGAGGAGATCGCCAGCACGCGCGCAATTGTGACGGCGGTGCGCGCAGCTGGCACTAGGGTGTATGGCTATGTGCCGGTGGGGCAGAACACCAGCGGGCTGACGCAAGCACAGATGTGTGAGCGGGTGGATCAGTGGGTCGCGCTGGGGGTAGATGGGATTTTTCTCGACGAGTTCGGCTTTGACTACGCCAACACCCGTGCGCGTCAAGCGGCGATTGTGGATTACGTGCATGCCAAGGGTCTGCCGTATTGCGCCAATGCCTGGACGGCAGAGGATGTGATGTGCGACAGCGCCACCGAGCTGCCCTGGCCAGCCGATGATTGGCGGCACATCAACTTCGCCTCAGGCAACCCTGGCAATGCACCTCTGGTGCGAGCACCAGGTGATGCGTACATGTTTGAAAACTTTGGCTTTGACCACAATGGCCCGATCAACATATGGGATACGCAGGAGCGCGCAGCGCTGACCACGACGCTGGCCAAGGCCAAGGGGATGCAAGTATGGGCCTTGGCGGTGCTGCCTGAAACGACGCCAGGCACGCTCAATGCAAGCAAGTTGGGCAACCTGGCGACGCTGCCGAATGTGGGGGCATATGTAGCGGCGAATGCCTACCTGTACGACATTGAGGTGGTGGGTCTGGGGGGGTTCAGTTTTGGCTCCAACGGTACGCCCATTGCCACACCCTTGCCAGCAATGGCAGCAACAGCGCAGCCAGCGACAGCACCTGCGGCGCACGATTACACGGCGGGCACGGCGGTTCGCCAGTTTGGCCCGGTGGGGCTGACGGTGACGAACAAGGGTAGCACCCGCAAGGTGGTGGTGACAGGGGCAGAGCCGCCGCTGCTGAAAGGACAATTTCCACCGTCTTGACGCGTGCAAGGCCTGTTTCCTAAAGCGTTTTGCTGAGTACGAAACGCCACGGCGGAGAACACTGAGGGCTCTTACACAGGAGCCCTTTTTTATGTCCACAAAACCCGACTCGCAGCCGCCGCGCGTGCGCATTGAGCTGCTCAAGCCGCACCGCCACGCAGGGCGCGAATACAAGGCCGGTCAATTCCTGGAGCTGCCCGAGGACAAGGCCGACTGGCTGACTGCCCAGGAGGTAGCAAAGCCCGCGTCCGTCGCCCCCTCCACCCCTTCCGCCCCGGCGGCCAAGGCCGCAAAGGAGTAATCCCCCATGCAACCAAGTCAGAGCATTATTTGGGACGGGCAAGGCCCCGTCATGATCGGCCGCTATGACCCCGTGCTGGGCCGCCCGGATACGGGCTACCTGGTGGACTTGTACCGCATTGGCTGCGGCACGAGCAGCCTGACGACCAGCCTGTCGGTGGATCGTTCGTCCATCAAAGAGAGCTGCTCGGGCCAGCGGCTCACGCTCAAGAACTACATCACCGGAAAGAGCCTGGAGGTGGGGCTGACGATGGTGCAGTTCTCGGGGCGCACGCTGGCGGGGGCGTTTTTTGGCGATGCGGTCGCCAAGGAGGCGGGCACTGTGACGGCGGAGGTGCTGCCCGCCCTGCAGCCGGGCGACTACTTCACGATGCGCCATCCCGGCGCAACGAGCCTGGTCATTGAGGACAGCACGGCGGGCACGCCACTGGTGTATGTGCAGGATACGCACTACGTGGCCGAGGATGCGACGCACGGGCGCTATCGCCTGCTGGCGCATCCTGCAGGCCACGTGGAGCCGCTGCGCGCGGACTACGCCTATGGCGAGTACACCAATATCGCGGCCTTCACGGCACCCAACGTGGAGCGCGGCATCATCTTCAACGGGGTGAACGGCGATGGCCAGCGCGCGCGCATCATCATCCCGCGCATATCGCTGAGCCTGGATGGCGACTTTGGCTGGATCACCGACGAGGCCGCAGAGCTGAGCCTGAAGGGTGAGGCGCTGTTCGTGAGCGAGATGCAGAGCGACGCCGACTACGGTGGCTTCATGCGCATCAGCCTGATGTAGCGGTGTAGGCTAGGCCAAATAAAAAACCGCGCCGGGCGTTTGCCTGGGCGCGGTTTTTTTGAGCGCGGATTGCTAGCGGCGCCGCTCGCCATCGAGCCAGTACAGCGGCCAGAACACTAGGCGCCAAAGGCCCCACAGGGCCATGAGAACTGCGGGCGCAGCGATGGCGTAGGCCATTTGTACCGGCCACAGCAGCGCCAGCACGCCGGCCAGCGCCGTGATTTTGGCAAGGGCCCGGTTGCGGCTGCTGGGCTGCAGCAGTGCCAAGGCGGCAATGGCGCATACCAGCAGAACGAAGAGCAGCAGTTTCATGGCTGCAGATATTAAGGCAAGCGGGGAAATATGGCGAACCAGGACATGAAGGCCAAACTGGTCATTGATGCAGAAACCAGCGGCGGCGACGAGGTGAGTGCACTCGCCGACGGTCTGGAGGGTCTGGCGCAGGAGAGTGGCGATGCTGCACCAAAACTGCAGGAACTGGCACAGGCAGTGCGCGCCATTGGCACGCAGAGCAAGCTGGTAGAGGACTTCGCGCGTCTCAAGCGCGAGACTGACACCGTTGCCGCCGCAATGGATGCGGCCAGCGCCAAGGTGGACGCACTGGCCAGGGAAATGGCGCAGGTGGGCGATGCGGCCCGGCGTGCGAGCGATGCGCAAAAGTCTGCTGCGCTGGAATTGAACGCAGCCAAGCAATACCAGACACAGTTACGCGAGGCGATTGCGCAGACGCGAGTTGAACTGCAGCAGAGTAAAGAGGAGCTCAAGCAGGCTGGGCAGGGCCAGGCGATTTACGCCGAGCGTGTGCGCGATGGTGCTGCGCAGCTCAAACTACTGCAGGCAGAGGAGCGGGCGGCGGCTGGCAATGTGCGCCTGCTGGCTGCAGCGTACAAAGAGAGCGAAGCTGCCAGCAAGAATGCGGCCAATGACCAAAAGCGCCTGGCGGCCGAATACGGGCGTGCCGTTGGCAGTGCGGGCCAGCTCAGCGGGGCATTGCGCCAGAGCAACCAGGCGCTGGGCGACACGCGCGTGGCACTACAGGCGGCGGGGGTGGATACCAAGGGGCTGTCTGACAAGCAGGTAGCACTGAAGGCGCAACTGCTGCAGGCCCAGCAGCAGGCCCGCAGCTATACCGAGGCGATCCACCAGATGCGCAGCGAGACGGCGGCGCTGTCTCCGGCCCTGGAGAAAACATTCAAACAACTGGGCATGCGGGGTGTGCAACAGATCACGGCCGAGATTGGACAGCTTCAGGCCGCGATGCGCGGGCTCAAGGGGCAAAAGCTCTTGCCCGAAGATGCGGCCCGGGTAACGGCCGAGCTGCAGCGGCGCATTCAGGCGCTGCGTGCCGAAATGGGAGGTGCGCAGGATGCAGCCAAGGGTGCAGCCAGCGCAGTGAAGGCGCTTGGTGATGGTGTTGATGGGGCGGGCAGCAAGATTGGCGCCGCCGCCCACAAGGCAGTGGCTTGGACGGGGGCGTTCGTCGGCCTGGGTCAGCTCAAGCAGGTGGCAGCGGCCGTGCTGGAAACTGGCAGCTCGTTCGAGCAGTTGGAGCGGCGGCTGGCGAGTATTTTGGGTGGCACAGACAAGGCGCGCGAAGCATTTGCCATGCTCAAGGACTTGGCGCAGCAAACGCCTTTTGATGTGCAGGGTCTGACGGAGGCCTACGCCAAGTTGTCGGCCTTTGGCCTTAAGCCCACGCGCGAGCAGATGCTGGCGATGGCGGATACCGCAGCCACGCTGGGCGGCGGCACGGAAATGCTGGAGGGTGTGACGCTGGCGCTGGGCCAAGCGTGGACAAAGGGCAAGCTCCAGGGTGAGGAAATTCTGCAGTTGGCTGAGCGCGGCGTGCCTGCATGGGATTTGCTGGCGCAGGCTACGGGCAAGAATGTGCAGGAGCTGCAGAAGATGTCGGAGGCCGGCCAGCTCGGGCGCGATGTCATCTTGCAGCTCATCGAGGCCATGGGCAAGAAGAACGCGGGCGCCAGCGCCGATCTGATGAATTCCTATGCTGGCGCGGTTCAACGCGCCCAGGGCGCGCTGCAAGAGTTTTTCAACATGATCGCCCAGTCGGGCGTGCTGGAGTATCTGACGCAGCAGTTGCAGGGCCTGCTGGTGAAGTTTGACCAGCTCAAGGCTAGCGGGGAGCTGGAGCAGTGGGCCAAATCCATTGCCAGCGGGTTCAAGGAAGTTGCCGAGACGGCGCAGAACGTGTTTGCTGCCCTGCAGGCGCTGGAGCCCGTGTTGAAGGTGGTGGCGGCCGCCATGGTGGTCTCCAAGGTCACGCAGTGGACGATGGCTCTCAGTGACGCGGGCAAGGCCGCAGGCGCTGCGGCTGGTGCAAACGATAAGCTGGCCGGTTCGGCTCAAAGGGCCGGTCTGGCCTCCTCGGCAGCGGGCGCCCTGATGCGTCAGGGCATTGGCGCAGCTGCAATCTTGTCTGGCGAGCAGGTGCTGAAGCTGGTGGATGCCATAGGCCAATTGAAGCGCGCCCATGAGCGCGTGGCCGATGCGCAGCAGACCAAGGCCAAGCTCGATGCGGAGGAGGCCCGGCGCTTGCGCGAGATTTCCGAATCAACGGGCGTGCTGGTGAAAAGCATTGAGGAGGTTCTGGATGCGCAAGAGCGCGGCCTGCTGGTGCAAGATGCTGCCACCGGCAAATGGCTTTCTGCAGCTCAGGCCCAGGAAAAGCTATCCGGGGCCGTGAAGGAAACGACGGCCAAAATGGCCGCTGCTGATGCAAGCAAGCTGGTGGCCGAGTTTGAGAAAACCGCCACGGCGGCGGACAAGACAAAGGAGGCCATAGAGCGCCTGGCTGCGGGCCTGAAATTCGGCGATGTGCAAGGCGTCAGCGCTTTTGTAATGGCCCTGGACGAACTGGCAGCAAAAGGCAGGCTATCTGCGAAAGAGGTGGGCGAAGCATGGCAGGAGGCGCTGGGCAAGCTCAATGCGGGTCAGATTGGCGCGCTAAGGGCAAACCTTGAGGAGGCCTCGCGCCAGGGCGTCATATCCGCGCAGCAGTGGGCACAGGCGAACGAACAGGTTCTCGCGGCCAGTTTTGAAAAGCTCGGCGTGAACGCCGCGCAGGCCCTGGGCAAGATCAGCACGGGCGCGCAGGAGGCCATCAACCAGGTTGACCTGGTGGCCGAGTCCGCCAAGGCGGCAGGCGTGGGGGCAAAGGACGCCGCCCGTGCCATCGAAATGGCTTTCGCTGCGGCCATCCCCAAGGCCGACAGCCTGCAGGCCATCGACGCCATGGAGCAAAAGCTCAAGGCCATGGGCGCGGCGGGCCAGTTGAGCGCAGACGGCATGGGCCGCCTGCAATCGGCGCTGGACAAGCAGCGCGCGACCATCGAGGGGCAGATACCGGGCATCCAGAGCCTGGGCGAAGCGCTGCGCCAGCTCGGCGTGAAGCCGCAGGCAGAGCTCAAGGAACTTGCACGAACGGCCAAGGAAGCCTTCGACGTGGTGCAGGCCAGCGGCACGGCCACGCCACGCGAGATCAACGAGGCATGGAAGGCCATGGCCGAGGCGGCGATTGCTGCGAACGATGGCATCGCGGACGCGACGATCCAGTCTCAGGCCCGCCAGCATGGCTTCGTGATTGAGACGGATAAGGCGGGCAAGTCCATCGTCAAGTCGATGAAAGAAGCCGAGGACGCGACCAAGAAGGTGGGCGATGCAGCCAAGGACGGCGCCGATGGCATGCGCGAGATGGCGAGCGCGGCCGACGACTCGCGCACCGCTCTGCAGAAGCAGGCCGCCGCGCAGAACGAGGCGGCGAACGAGGCCGCCAATGCGTGGGCGGATGCCCAGCGCAAGGCGGATAAGTATTTTGAGGAGATGGCGAAGATTGCGCGGGAATCCGGCGCCTGGTCCCAAGAGGTGCCCAAACTGGCCTGGGCCATGTCGGCCGCGCTCAAGGAGCTTGACGCGGCCCAGCGGTCAATGGAGCGCGCAAACCAGGGCGCGGCGCAGGGGCTGGCGGATTTGAAGATGCGGCTGGTTGAGCTGACCGGCTCCGAAGAGGACGCCTCCAGGATGCGCCAGGCGCGCGAAGCGGCCGAACTGCGCTCAAAGATGGCGCTGCTGCAGATCGACATCGAGCGGTCTCGGATTCGCAAGGATGCGGCGGAGGCGGCGCGCCTGGAGGCCGAACTGGTGCTGCTCAAAGAGCAGCTCTCGGTATTGGGGCAAATCCATGCAGCCGAGAACAATGCGCGCCAGGAAAAAGCCCGCGAGGCCGAGCGCCAGGCCAAAGAGGCCGAGAAGCAGCGCAAGGAGCAGGAGGCGCAGGCTGCAGCGGCGCAACGCCTGGAGCAGGACAAAGCGCGGGCGCTGCAAAAGCAAGCCAGCAGTGCGTCGCAGACGATTGGGGATGCAGCAGCGCAGAAGCCAGCGCTCGGCGGTCTGGGCCTGAACGTGACGATCAATGCGAACGGCATCAATGACCCTGTGGCACTGGCGCGCAAGCTTGAGCCGGAGCTCAAGCGCTTGGCGGCGCTGGCGCGCTGAGTTTTAAAACGCTTTAGTCATTGCGCGGAGGCGTGCGGCGGCACAGTCGCTGCATGCCCTCCGTACAGCGCTATCTCTCCGGCCGTGACAACCTCGCCCGCACCGCAACCCTGGCGGCCAGCAGTGTGCGCGCGAGCACGGCGATTGAGCGGGTATCCGCGCGCCGCACGGGCGGCGGACGGGTGCGCCTGGTGGGCAGCTACACGGGCCACGAGGCGGCGGGCGTCGATGTCGAGATCATCTCTGCCGGGGGCGTTCCGCGCGCCTCGGTGCCGCAGTTCGTCGGCGTGGGCAACGGGCAGCTCGCGGTGCAAGGCGTGGACGCTGCCGCAGCGCCGCAGGAATTCACGATTGCGCTGGCCGATTTGGGTGTCCAGACCGCGACGGCGGCGCTCGACGTGCGCGAGGTGCGCATCCGCGCCCGCGCGCCGGGCAGCGGCGGCAATGCCCTGCGTGTCACTGTGCAGCCCGCACTCACGCGCACGGCCACGTCCTGGGCGCTGCTTGCGCCCTGGGCCACCAGCCAGGCCATGCAGACCGGCCCGCAGTGGGACTTCGGCGGCCTGCCGCTATCGCCCAGGGACGAGCTCGACGCGGCGAGCCCGCGCATCGCGTTTGGCTTCGACCCGCAGGTGTACCGGCCCTGGCGCAAGTTCAAGGACGGTGCCTGGCAGTTCGGTCTCTCGCCCGCGCTGCAGCGTGACGTGCCCGCAGGCACGGCGGTCTACAGCGTCACGGGCGGCTATGTCGTGACCGTGAGCGATGGCGTGGCCACCGAGACCTTTGGGGACACGCAGGCCGCCCCGGCGCAAGCCGCCATCGTCACATTTCATGACTTGCTAGTGGCGCTGGGCAACTCGGCGCTGGTGGAGGTGGCGGGCGTGGTGGCCGCTGACCGCACCAGCGGCGGGCAAGCGGCCATCGACGTGCCGCTGCGCACAAGCGCGTGGCTCATGTCCGCGAGTGGGAAGGTGCGGTTACAGGACATAGCCGTGCCGGAGCAAGCACCGACGCAGACGCTGACTGTGCGGTGCATCAATGCAGACGTTGTGGGCAAAGAGCGCTGGAGCGTGTCGGGCGATGTGTCGGGCGCGCTGGCCGTGGCGACCACGGGTGTGCCGTATGCGAGCGCCGCAGCGCTGTTCGGCATCCCTGCTATTGACCCTGCTGCCGTGGGTAGCGGCCAGTGGACCGTGAAGTGGGAGCCGGTGGCGCGCGATGCAGACAAAGGCGAGGTGACGCCCAGCGCATGCCTGCGGCCAGTGAAGTTGGGCCTCGCCGCGCGGCCGCTCACTGTGACGTTTCGGTACGTCAGGCGCCCGCCTGCGCAGTGCGACTGCCGCAAGGTGTCGCCCATCAAAGTTTCCGATAAATGTCTTGGCTTAGGAGGTGACGACATGCCACTTGATTCGGCGCACCAGGTGCGTCTTGCGCGGCTCTATGAGTGGCGCGCTGAATTTATTCGCACGAACGTGCGCATCGCCTCGGCCGACGCGGGGTCGGCTGCGTACGACATGGACCTTGCAGATGGCATTACCAACTCTTTTGCTGCCGCTTTGGCGGACATTTACGAGTCTGTGCCTGCGCTGGCTGAATGGGATGCGGCTTTCGCTGATGTGCCGATCGAGCTGGCCGCATTGAAGGGGATAGAGCAAGGGAAGAATTTAATGCTGCCGGGATCGGAAATTTCCGGCGCCAAGGCTCTTGCGCAGCTACTGCGCAAGTACACCGCGCGCATGGACTACTGCCGCACCTTGGCGGGCATCGTCCCAAAATCTGATTCCAGCACCGGAGATGCGGGCGGGTGCTGGATCGACCACGGCGACCCATTCTGGTGGGTCGATACCGATGGCTACTACCTGCCCGCGTTTACCAACAAAGCGTATATCTCAAGCCGCCGCGACGCGGACGGCAAGCCGTACTCGACGCGCGAGTTCGGGTTCGGGCTGGCCGTGGCGTGCGAGGAGCATCTCAAGATCGGCGACTCGATCACGCTGCGCATCGAATCGGTGGACAGCGAGCGCCCCTACCGCGTGGGCGATGAGGCCGTCCTGCAAACCATCGGCGCGGGCGCGGCCTGGCTGGCCGGAGGCATCGACGGCACGGACGTGCAGACCTGGCGCGTGGCGGGCAGCAGCGCCGGGCTGCTGCCCGACTACATCGTGCCCACGGACGGCACGGCCGCGCCCGTGTACGCGCAGGCCGGGGTGGCGCTGCGGCTCGCGCTGGGGGGCATCCCGTTCCAGCTCGGCGATGCGTTCACGTTCTCGGTCGAGGCCGGGCAGTTCCGCTGGCGCCGCGATGGCGGTGCCTGGTCTGCCCCGGCCGACATTCCCCCGGGCGGCCAGGCAGCGCTGGACGATGGCATGCAAGTTTCTTTCGATGCGGGCGCGGCGCCGTCCTTCGTGCCGGGGGATACCTACACATTCGCGGTGCACCAGCCGCACGCCGCCAGCAATTTGCAGGACGCGCAGGCCACGGCCTGGGGCTGGGACGGCAGCGACGCGACCATAGTGATCGACCTCGGCGCGGTGCAGCAAATCGGCGCCATTGCCCTCGCGCGCTACCAGTTGCCCGAGGGCGCGGCCGTGGCCGCAGAGGTGTCGCAGGATGGCGTGGCATGGTCTGCGCCGCTCGCCCTCGATGTCACGCGGCCGGTGAGCGTGGCCGTGTTCCATCTCGCCATGGCCGCGCGCTTCGTGCGGTTCTCGGTCACCAGCGCGCCGGGCGGCAGCATCGGCTGGGCGTGGTGCGGCCAGCCCCTGGCCACCGAGAATCACGCGAGCACCTGTGAGCGCCTGCGCCGCTGGGCCTCCACGCGCGGCAATGGCCTGAATGCCGCCGCGCTCTACGCAGGTGCAGGGACAGGGTGGAAGCTCGCCTGGGAAGACGCTTTGCTGGAGCCTGACGTGGCTGCGCTGCTGGGCCTGGGCGACTGGGCGCAGGAGCACGATGAGCCGCTGCTGTTCGTGCCGCACCACATGCACGCGGCCGACGCATCGCTGGTGCGCTGGAGCGCCGATGCGCTGCAGATCAGCGACATACACGCCTACCAGCCGGATAACGAGGCATGGCGGCTGATGTCGGGCGCGCTGGACCTGGAGCCCGTGTTCGCATGACGCCGTGGCTTGAGATCGACGCCGGGGCCGATGGCGGCCAGGTCAACCTGGTGCGGCCGGGCAGCGCCGCGCCGCCCGGCCGGGACGGCATGACGCTGCCGCTGCTGGCGGGCCTGTCGAGCATTCAGCGGCCGTTGTCCATCCCGGGCATTGCCGCCGCCCCCGTGAGCAACATGGACGCCACGCTGGACAACGCGGGCGGCAAGTTGACCCGGCTGTGGGGCGAATGCCCGCCGGTGCGCCGCGCCGTGCGCGTGGCGACGCAGGCGGGCGTGCTGTTCGCCGGCATCGCCGTGGGCCTGCAGCTCGGCGGCGAGGTGCGAATGAGCCTGGAGGCCGGGGCCGACCGGCCGCTGTCGGACAACGTGCCGCTGCGCACCAGTGTCGTGTGGGGCGGATGGCGCGACGTGAAGGTGCTGCCCTGGGCCTGGGGCCAGGTGACGCTGACGCCGATCCAGTACAGCGACGACCAGCGCGTGTTCTTCCTGGCCGACCACCCGGTTCAAGGGGTCGATGAAGTCAAGCGCGACGACGTTGCCACGGATGCCTGGGCCTTCTACAACGGCGTGGACAGCACAGGCCGCGCCGTGGCGTTTGTCGAGCTGGCGATGCCGCTGGCCGAGGGCGAGCGCCTGGCGGTGCGCCTGCGCGGGCGCATGCACCCGGACACCGGGCGGCTGCTGCAAACCCCGGCCGAGATCCTGCACGACGTGCTGGCGAACCTGGCGCGCGCCCCGGTGCAGTGGGCCGACCTGGACGACTACCGCACCGAGACCGCGCATATCGTGCTGGGCGGCCTGCTGGCCGACAACAGCATCAGCATCCGGGCGGCCGTCGATGGGCTGCTGCAGTCCTGCGGCGGCGCCTGGGCAGCGGCGATGCCGGGCGTGGCGATCACCTGGCCGCCGCTGCCCGACGACGCGGCGCCCGCGCTGCGCGTGGACAAGCTGACGGCCCAGGGCCTGCAGGCTAGCACCACGGCGGCCGGGCTGCATACGGCCGTACGCGTGCTGTACGACTACGACCACGCGGCCCAGCGCTACCGGCGCGCGATACAGCTCCAGGCGCCCGAGGCCGTGAAGGACTTCGGCCTGCTGGAGCTGGAGTGGCCCGCGCCGTGGCTGCGCACGCCGCGCCAGGCCGAGGAACTGGGCCAGCGCGTGCTGGGCTGGCTGGCCCGGCCGCGCTGGCGCGTGACCTGGCAGCACACTTTCACGGACATTGCCACGGGCGGCTGGGTGGACATCGCGCACCCGCTCTCGCCCATCACAGGCCGCCACCGGCTGGTGAGCGCGGAGCTGGACTTGTCGGCGGCGGGCCTGGCCTGCGCGGTGGAGGCGCCCGTGGGGCCGGTGCCCGAGATTGAGACGACTACGCTTTCGACGGCGTTCGACCCT
>ERZ778021.903-NODE-903-length-41983-cov-5.255724_pt1 | contig 41983 bp, 44 predicted proteins | sample MGYA00375751_ERZ778021 | MGnify/ENA primary metagenome ERZ778021 (study PRJEB29350, sample SAMN05389814) | bioreactor metagenome | isolation source: Thiocyanate stock bioreactor | place: South Africa: University of Cape Town | collected 2013-08-29 ... | reverse complement strand
TGACAGGAGCCTCGACCGAGCCGGTCGACACGTCCGGGCCACCACGTCCACGCTCGGCAAGCACCGTCTCCCCGCGGCCCCACCAGCCCGAAAGACTTCTGCAGCCTCGGCCCCGCGGGATCCTGGTCCGGCGACGCGCTGCATGGAGAACGACAGACGGCCCGGGAGCCCGGGCCGTCGAGCCGACGACGTCGAGCGCCGTTTCGTCTCAAGCGAGTTGACGATAGTCCGCCCGACAGTGTCGGGCGGTTAATTCCTGATAACCGCGAGTCAGTCGATCTCGATGTCGAAATCCCAGGCGACGATGGTCTTGTCCGAGCCCGGAGACCAGTTGAGGGTCCCGTCGCCGGTCGGGAAGACGCCGCGAACTTCGAGCGAGGCGGTCTCTCCCGCGGCCACCTCAGTCGGCAGCGGCCCGCCATGAAGGCCGGTGACCTTGGGGTGGTGGAGGTGGCCGTCCTCGTCGGTGACGGTGAAGTCACGCGGCTCGATCGGGACCGGCCCGTGCGCCTTGGCCAGGGTGACGACGAAGCTCGCCGGACTGGTGGCCGGGACGGGGAATTCCCCCTCCTCGGGGACTTCAGGTCCGACCGCCGTCGCCATGACGCTGCCGTGCGCGAGGTCGACCGCGACGGTGTTGCCCTGGATCGCGAGCACCGGCTTGCCCTCCGAGGCGGTGACGATCCGTTCCTCGGTTTTTTCGGTCTTCGGGAGCCACTTGGGCATGCCGCCGTACTTCAGTTCGTGGTGGACCGGGGCCGAGGGGGTCGAGCCCGAGCCCGAACTGATCAACAGGACGACCGCGACCACCGCGGCGACGGCCAGGAGGGCCGCCGCCGCGGTGCCGAGGAGGCGTGACTGCGGCCTCCTCGGCATCGTCTCGGTGCTCGTCGTCATGCTGCATGCTCTCGATGGCCGCTCATCGATCCGGACCGCTTAGTGCCGGCCGTGCCGATGGTCGTCGCGGGAGTCCCCCCAGCCATGGTGATGACCATGACGCGGCGGGCTCCAATGGTGGTGGTGATGGTGATGCGGCGGGGGCGGCGGAGTGCCGGAGCCCGGGCCGTTCGGAGCGTCGAACACATCGGCGCCGAACGGTGCCAGGCCTTCCTGCGCGGCGTAGCCCAGGTGGCCCTGGCCGTCGAGGCCGGGCGAGGAGTGCCCGACGTTGAACAGGTCCTCCATCGTCCGCAACCAGCTGTAGTGGTTGTAGTACCGCGTGCTGACCGTCCCCGGGCTGATGTAGGGGCTGATCAGGACGCTGCCCGTGTCTCCGCCGCCGGTGGTCGGGTCACCGTAGTCGTAGAGCGGATCGGTTTCGGCGGTCCGGCCGCCGAGTTCGATGCCGCTCACCGGCCCGGTCGTGGCGATCGGTTCACGGTTGGCGTTGACCAGGGTGAACGAGCCGGTCACGGCGACGCCGCCTTCCTGGGACGGTTTGGTCGCCGTCGCCGGGGTGTCGACCACCTTGCCGACGTATGCCCCTTCCGGGATGCCCGCGCCCGTCACCGTCCGACCCGGGTCGGTGGCGACGGCCGAGTTGTCGGTGATCGTGGTGCTGCCGGCAGCGGCGGTCGCGCCCGCGTCTTTGCGCGGACCGGCGATCGCGCTGCCGCCACCCAGGATGCAGGTGCCTTCAGGCAGCTTCGGCACCGTCTGTGCCTTGCAGTTGGCCGGACGGTCGAGGAATGCGTTGTAGCCTGGGCCCGGATACAACTCCTGGCCGTTTTCGCTGTAGGCGAGCGGCGTGTTGGGGCCGGTCGGCTCCCAGGCGACGTTTTCGCCGAACAGGTTCTCGGCCGCGGAGTCGCTTTCGACCGAGGTCTTGGCGTTCGGCGGCACTTCGGTCGAGTTGGCGAAGCTGTTGCCGGTGTAGGTGAAGGGCGGGAATCCCTCGTCGAAGCTGACGTCGATGAGGCCGCCTTCCTTAAACGCCGGCGATTCCTCGATCTCGGGAATCACGTGTTCGAGGAAGATGTCGGCGGCATAGAGACCGCCGGTGTAGTTGGTCGGGGCGTTCGGCGTCGTCGGATTGGCGAAGCCTCCGGAGAGGTTGTTGCCGTGACAGACGGCGTCGTGACCGTCGCTGCAGTTGTTCGGCGAGATCCAGCTGAAGGCCGGGGTCGTCGAGGAGTGCTGCAGGTCGTGGTAGAGGCCGTTCGACGCGTCGAACAGGTTGGCGATGTGCTGCGGGTTGCAGTCACCGGAATTGAGGATCGATTCAAACCACGGGAACGGGAAGTGCTTCGGCACGTACTGGTCGGTGGCGTTGGCACTGCCCGGGTTCGGCTGCGCCGTGCTTCCGGTAGGCCCAGGCGTCGGGTCAGGAGCCCCGCAGTATTCGGTGCCCGCATCGTGTTTCAGAGCGGTCGTTTCTTTGCCTTCGATGCTGTCGGGGTTGCCGAGATCCTGCGCGTAGCCTTTCCAACTCACGTGCGAGGCGTCGAGCTGGTTGAACAGGGTCGGCACGCTCTGCGGGTAGACGCAGCCGTTGGACCCGGCCGCGGCGTTCGGCCCCTGCGCGGAGCCGATCTGTCCGTAGTTCGGATTACTGGACAGCGACCCGGATTCGTCGACCGTCCCCGAGAACTTGTCGTAGTAGGGGCAGTCGGCCTGGGTATCCGGCTGCGTCGCCTGGCCGCTGACCATCGAGACATAGTTGTCGAGGCTGAAGTGACCGGTGCCGTAATAGTTCTTGAGCAGCGCGCCCTGTTTCGGCAGCTGCTGCCAGAGATACGTGTTTTTGTTCAGGCCCGTGAAGCTGGCGTCATAGGACTTGTTCTCGAGGATGATCAGCCAGACGTGTTTGATCTTTCCCGTCGAGAGGCCGGTCTGATCACTGCCCGAGCTGGAGGCGGGCGAATAGCTGGGGGCCGGCGAGTAGCTGGGGCCCGAGGCGTGAGCTCCTGCGGAGACGACCGGGATCAAAGCGATCACTGAAGTCACACACAAGGCCATCAGCAGCATCAATTTCTTGCTCCGAGGCCTCTTCATTTTCGGCTTCCCGCCGTTTCCCGAGCTGGCATCGAGGTTTGCAGGGCGTGTCTTTTTCACAGCCTTCGGCTCCTTCTGGAATGCGAATGGTCCGGTACCTCCAAAACTTCCAGCCCCAGTCGCGGCGAGGTTTAGAACCTGTGAATCAATTGGGAAGAACTTGGGAACCGTCCGGAACCCTCCCTGTGGCAATGAGGTGGCAGGCCGAACGAGACAGCGCGCGACATGAGCACGCAGGCCAGCGAGGGCTATCGCCGGTCGGACCTGGACCGACATGGGTCCCCCCAGCTCCGGAGGCCTGCCTGGCGAGGCTCTCAAGGGCTTCCCCGTCCAGCTCGATATTTGACCTTATGTAGATGCGCGCGTTCCTCGAGGACCGAGAACGAAGTGCTCACCGACTTCCTCAAGGTGGTTCAGGCGTCTGATCGGGCGATGGGTGGCAATGACGGGTCCTCCTTCCGCGCGACCTCGTAGCAGCGCTCGTGAAAACGTCGGACCCCGACCTCATCTCGGGGAGGGGTCTTTTCGATCGTCACCATCGCAAGGCCGTCGCGGACGACCACCACAGATCGGAAATACTGCCGGATGTGACCGCACCCGGCACAGCGCATGCCGGTCACGCGGTTACGAGTTCGTCGTAGAGGACTGCGGCCGGGGTGGGAGTGACCGTGCCGTCCCCGGCATCGATGATCAGTCCGGCTCGCGCCAGCCACTCCACGGCATCGCGGTCCTTCGCCTCGACCCGCAGCGCCGCCGGACGGCAGGCGATGGCCCGGTCGAGAATCGCGAGCTTCTGCTTGTCATCTATCACGAACGTATGTTCGCAAACGTCCGGTCGCGCCACAAGCGGTCGCCGAAGCGACTACGAATCGGTTTCAGGCGGCAGGGCAGGTGCGCCCGCCATATACGCGCATTGATTCTCTACCTGGAGTCAGCCCTTGTCGCCGCGCATGGCATCGTCGACGGTTATCAGCGTCGAGATGTCAGAGCTCGGAGTGCACGGTTCGGCCAGGCGTGCTTCTACCTCCTCGGCGGAGAGCGGCTCCTGGGCCTGCGGATCGTAAGCCGGATCCTCCCAATCGCAGTGACGGCACCGTCCGGCGGCGAGGGCGTAGGACCCGCACCGCGGGCAGCGGCCGAGGTCTTCCCGACCGGCCCGCAGGAGAGTCGCGCTCATCGTCGCGAGGAAGTGCTCGACAGCCGCTACGCCGAGCTCCGCGTCGTGGTGGCGAGCGTTCTTCGCGTGGGTCAACCAGTTGACGAAATCCCACGTCTCACGGGCGACCTTGCGAAGGTAGGAGCGCCAGGGCTTGGCGTCCGCCAGCACCTTCGCGATCAGCAGATTGGTCCAGCCGACCACGTCTGCCCCCTTTGGAGCCGCGTCGCCGTCGGCCACAAGATCATCGCTCGAGATCTCCTCGGCGAAGGAGACCATGCACTCGCGCAGCCGGACCCCGACCGCCTGGAAGTCCTCAGCCTCACGGGCGGTACCGAGAGCGTCCACCGCCTGCTGCCAGCGTCGCCACGATCCGACGATCAGATCGACCGCCCCGCCGGCAACGGGCGGGCGGCGCTCGGCCGCAATACGCAGCGCGAGCCCGACGTGGAAGGTCAGGACCACGTCGCGACTCTTGAAGTCCTCTTGCGAATAGGCGTTCAGCGGGTTCGTCACCGCCCACCAACGCCCGTCGGCGCAGTGCACGTCCCATATGTCGTGCTCGACTCCCCCGACCCGCTCGGTTGCCACCTTCTCGAGGTGCGTGGGCTCACCGAAATCCTGCCACTCGAAGTAGGCCCGTATGTCGTCGCGTTCGGAGTCGCTCGTACGCATCCGGAAATCGTGACAGAGGTCGGGGGCAGTCTCCGGATGATCGGAGGGGCGGGCGTGCATCGGGCCGCTCCAGGTCGAATACGTGCGCTATTCCCGAAGACACCAGCCGAAACCCGGGATTTTGCGGCCATCCGCGATCTGGTCGTCATCCGCGAATCGCCATACGCTCTGTGCCGTGAACGCCTCCGCCAGAAGCATCCGAACGGAGGGTCAGGAGTCCCTACTCGCTGAGTACAGATCGCTCGCCGCCGACGTGGCTCAACAACGTGAGCGCGCGGAGCGCCTCCAGAGTCTCGCCGATGCCGCACGCGCCCAGGCCGAGGCCCAGGAAGCATCCCTACAGGATCTCAGTGAGCTGGTCGGGATCGACCCCCAACTGCGCCTTGAGCATCTGGACGCGCGCCTCGGCGGCCAGCGGCTCCAAGAGATCGCGATCCGTGTGCTCGCCGAGAGCAAGCAGGGCGGAGAGCCGATCCACTACAAGGAGTGGTACCGGCTTCTCCGCGAGGCCGGATACGTGGTCGGCGGCAAGGATCCACAGGCGACCTTCCTGTCCTCGGTCGCACGGTCTCCTCGGGTGCGGTCGGTGGGCCGGCGCTCCGGCCTCTACGTGATCGCCGGAGGCGTCGTTGACGCCTCCGACAAATGAGACTTCCCGAAGCCTCCGACCGTCTGACCTCGAAGAAAATCGGCGGAGCTTGCAAGGTCGCTACTTGTAGATAGAGCAACTACAGAACCCGTCCGGACGCCGGCCTATCGTCGGCGACGATGCGAGAAATCACGACGGCGTACCCGACCACCACCGTCGGTCACGTGTCCGGTGTCGTAGTTCCGGACGAGGGGCCCGACCCGATCCTGCTCCTCGGGGCGGGAGCCTCGGCGATGTCGGGGGTCCCCACCGCGGGACAGCTCGCCGCGATGGCCGCGAAGTGGGCCTATTGCGAGCGGCACAACTGCTCCCGCCAGGATCCGCGCATCACCCGGTCGGACTGGTTGCCCTGGCTGCAGGGGCAGGCGTGGTTCGATCCCGGGGCCCCGATGGCGGCGATGTACCCGCAGGTGGTCGAGCAGCTACTGCGGCCGCGAGAGAACCGGCGCGAGTTTTTCCTCGAGGCCCTCCGCCGACGCGGGGCCTTGAGTCCCGGCTGGCAGGCACTGGCCGGGCTCGCGGCCGAACATCGTCTGCGGACCATCCTCACCACCAATTTCGACGATCTCATCCCGGCTGCGCTCCACGCCCGGCCGGAGATCCGCCACATCGAGTTGATCGAGCGGCCCGACGTTGATCTTCGCCGCCTCTCCACCGATCCGACCTACCCGCAGGTGGTGTTCGTGCATGGGTCCGTGGTCCACTACTGCGACCGCAACCTTGAGGAGGAGACCACCTCGCTCGATCCCGTCCTTCGCGACGCTCTCCGCCCTCTGCTCCGGGACCACCCGCTGATCGTGATCGGCTATCGCGGCGGGGAGCGATCGGTGATGGTGGATCTGTTGCTCGACGGCGCCGACGACGCCAACGACTACTCGCGCGGCATCTACTGGTGCGCCCTGGGCGAAGAGCCCGAGGACCTCGACCCTCTCGTCCGCCAGCTCGCCGATCGGGCCGGCGCAAACTTCCAGCTCGTCCCGATCGAAGGCTTCGACGATGCGATGAGGGTGTGGGCCCAGGCGGGGCAGGAGCGCGCGCCTTCTCCTCGGGTCCTCCCGCGGACCGCGCCACCCGTCCGTGACCTGCAGCCGTCCTCGGTCCCGCTCGAGGACCTCGATTGGGAGTTGATCGCCGACCAACTCGGCGAGTACGCCGGACGCCTGGGCCAGGGCATGCCGGTGGGGGGCGACCGCGACGCGATGACGGCCATGCTGGTCGAGCTCGATCTGGCGACCGAGGTTGACGACGTGATCGTGCCGACGATGGCCGGTGAGCTTCTCTTCTCCCGGGGTGAGCCGACCTCCGCCGAACTGCGCCACGAGGGCGCGGTGCTGCCGGTGCGTGGAAACCTTTTCGTCGTCCTGCGGCGCCTGACGGAGATGGTCGAAGAGATCAACGCCCCCTTCAGACTGAAGGGTCCGGTCTCCCAGGACGTGCGGCGCCACGACCAGGGCGCGATCAAGGAGGTCCTCGTCAACTCGATGGCCCACCGCGACCATGACCGCGACGAGCCCGTCAGGGTCACCTTCGACGGACGTGAGCTCACGGTCGCCACGCCGGGCGGGCTCGTCCCCCCTCTGACCGGGGAGCGACTCGGCGAGCCCGGCGCGAAGGCCTACCGCAACCCTGTCATCGCCGACCTGCTCTACGGCACCGGCCTGATGGACAAGGCAGGGTCGGGCCTTGCCGACGTCAGACGCTGGTCGCGCGACATCGGCGGCGATGCGGAGTTCGGGCCGACCGACGACGACGACGGCTTCGTCGTCGTGCTCAGCGGTCGCGCCGAGCTGCCCGACGCACGCACCGGGACCGCGGATCCGTTGAACGTCGAGCACTTCCTCTCGAACATGCTCGCCGTGCGGATCGAGGCACGGTCGGTCTCGGTCGCCCCCTGCCCGGCGCGGGCCGGCGAGATCTACCAACGCCACGACGGCTGGAGCCTGCCGCCGTTCGTCGTTCACGGCGACGAGCTCTGGAGCTTCTCCGATCTCGAGGATCGCGCCAACCCCCTTGGCGACGAGACGCGCGGCGAGGTCCGCACCGTGGACGTCGCCGAGCTCGAAGGCGATGAAGACGGCCGCCGTCGACTCGTCGAACTGTTGAACCGCACCTTCATCGGCCACGCGGAATCGCTCGGGCTGATGGTGGACCGCGCCCGCCAGCGGATCTGGTTCCCGAGCGAGGAGGGTCGGGAGCGCCGCATCACCTATCAGGGCCGGGTCAAGCGGTCGACCCGCACCGTGACCAAGCCGATCTCGCGCGAGGACGGGCGCGCGCGCCGTTGGGAGCACGAGTCGGTGTCCTGGTCTCTCCGACGCTACGGGGACAGCTGGGTCCTCCACGTCGTGCCCGGCTGGGTGTTCACCAACGACGGCGAGTGGAACATGATGCGTGGCCCGAAGGTCGGCAAGTTCGCGGTCCGCAGGGCCGCGCGCGACTACAACGCACAGGTCTCCCACCATCTCCATTTCTGGCTGTGGGTACTCACGCGAGGCCAGGATCTGGCGTCGATCGACCCGCTCGCCGAGGCGGTCTCGCTTGAGGGGCGGCTGCTCTCCTACGACGTGATCGGCGCCCCTGTCCCGACGGGTCCCCCGACCATCATGCGCGAGGCCGAGGAGATCGACGAGATCGACGAGATCGACGAAGAGAGGCGGGCGGCATGAGCGTCGCGATGCAGATCAGCCACCACGTCGATCCGGAGCTGGAGTTCGGCGAGGGGGACGGCGCGACCCCGAAGACCGGACTCGTCGACTTCGGTCCCTATAGCCTGAGACTCGGCGAGGGGCACCGGCGCCAGCTTCACGTCGCGATCGTGGGTACCCCGGCGACGATCCGCGCCGCCAAGGGCTTTCTCGGCCGTATGCGAGAGGGTCTCCGGTCCGGAAACGACAACCTTGCCCTCTTTCCTGACTTCCCCGGCTTCGAGACTGTCTTCCGGTCCGAGCTGCGGCTCGACATCGAGGGACCGATCAGCCAGGGCAAGCTCGAGGCCGCCATGAATCTTCGTCCGGTGGACGCCTTCGGGGCCACGGACGATCTCTGGGCCGACGCGGTATCGCGCCTCACCGAGCGAGACGTCAGACCCGATCTCGTGATCTGCGCCGTCCCGCGGGAGGTCCGCGATCGGGTCGGGCGGATCGAACGCTCCGTGCCCCGAGACCTGTTGAAGGCGGCCCGACGCGAGGAGGCACGGAGAAGCGCCGGTCAGGGGAGCCTCTTCGAGATCGACCAGCTCGACAGCATCGAGCGCGCCGCCGATCCCGTCGCCGAGGACCTACTCACCCGAGACTTCCGGCTTGCGCTCAAGGCCCGCGCAATGCAGGAGAGGATGCCGATCCAGTTGATGACCGAGCATGCATGGGAGGACGGCCGGTCGAACCAGGACCCGGCGACCAGGGCCTGGAACCTCGGCGTCGCGCTGTTCTACAAGGCGGGTGGGATCCCCTGGCGCGCCCGCCCGAGGACCGAGGAGAGTTGCTTCGTCGGCGTCTCCTTCCACCACCTTCGCACGACGCACCGGCACATCGTCTACTCCTCGGTCGCGCAGGCCTTCTCCTCGGACGGCGAGGGCTTTGCCCTCCGCGGTGAGGCCGAACCCTGGGACGCCCGCACCCGGAACACGCACATGAGCCGCGAGCAGGCCGAGCGCCTCTTCGCCGGCGTCCTCGACGCCTATCGTGATCGTGCCGGCCGTGATCCGCTACGGCTCGTCGTCCACAAGACGAGCGCCTACACCGACGAGGAGCGGGAGGGGATCGGGCGTGCCCTCTCGACCGTCCCGCGTGTCGGGCTGCTGACGCTCCGTTCGGGGGACTTCCGCCTGGTCCGGCAAGGTAGCTACCCGCCGCACCGAGGGACGGCATGCCGCCTCGGTGATGCGCGTTTCCTCTTCACCGTCGGCTACATGCCGGCCCACCTGACCTACCCCGGTCCTCACATCCCGGTACCGCTCGAGGTGCTCGGCGCCGAGGATGATTTCGACGGGGCCGTCGAGGACCTGCTCGCGCTCTCGAAGATGAACTGGAACTCCGCCGCCTCCTTCGCCTCCCTCCCGATCAGCCTCTCGTTCGCGCGTAAGGTCGGCGGGGTCATGGCGGAGATCCCGCGCAACTCCAATCCGAATCCCTCGTTTCGCTTCTACATGTAGGTGGATGAGGCTCGAAGGTCGACGGCCATGCATCTACCCTGGTCGGTGCCGGGTCTGGCTCTACCGGAAATGAACGTGGCGAGAGGGGTCTCAACGATGACCGAGGCGCAGGAAGAATTCGTACAGCGGATGACCGCGTGTCGCGAGGGGATCGTCGACGCCAGCGGAGAACTCGACGCGATGGAGGGCCACGGCCCCGGCGGCGAACACGCGATCGGGGCGGCACTGTCGGCCATCGACGCCGCCATCCAGATAGAGAAGGAATTCACGCCTCGCCCGGCATGACCCATCCGGCCTGACCTGCCCCCGGGCGCGCCGAAAAGACCGTTTTGAACCACACTCCGCCCGACTTGGGCACTGAAGGCGATGTGTGCCCGAATCCCCGCATATCCCTACGTATATCGACGTACATCCGTATCGAGTCCTCAACAGGAACCACCCGATACACCGCTCTAGAATGCGGAATGCGGCGGCGGCACGCCCAACGCCGCCTTGCATCGCACCCAGGAGGTCGGCGGTTCGAATCCGCCTAGCTCCATCGACTCGAACCTCCTGCAAACGGGCACAATCGCTTTCGGCGCTCCCGTTTTAACCACCCCCCTCATTACCACCACTTTTGGGCACTAGTGCCCAAAATCCCGCGGATATGCGGCGATAGGTGGCGATTCCGGGCGGATTACTACTCGCTTGCTTGCGAGACCAGAGCTACGTTCGCGCCGCGTCATCGCCAACCAGATCCCCGGCGGCCTTCGGGGGGCAGCACTCTCGGCCGCCGGGGGTCATGGCGCCTGGCCGTGAATGACCTGAGTCGCCCGAGCTCGGGGTGCGGACCGGTGCCCTGACAGAAGGAGGAACCTGCCTATGGCAGCAGCCAGCCAAGCCCGTCGACCCGATGAGAAATTCATCCAGGCCGAGCGGAGAGCCCTGTTCGAGCTGCTGGACCGCTTCCCGGCCCAGCTTCGCCTCGACGACCTGGCCGGGCGGGTGACCCGCTTCAAGGCCGAGCCCGGCTTCGGCGACACGGAGGAGGTCAGGGAATCGGTCGCCGAGCTCGTCGGCTTCGGGCTCGTCTCCCGACACGGCCTGTTCGTCATCCCCACCCCAGCCGCCCTGCACTTCGACCTTCTGATCGAGGGGTTCTGAGTCATGGACAGCGACCGCAAACCACTGGCGACCATCATCCTGGTCGAGGACAACGCCGAGATCCTCGAGAACCTGAGCGAGACGCTCTACGGAGAAGGCTTCGACGTCCTGCCGGCCGCCAACGCCGAGGACGCCCTCCGCCTCTGCCGAACCAATCTGCCCGACCTGATGGTCGTCGATCTGACGATGCCGGCCGAATCGGGAATCGACCTGGTTCGGAGGATCAGGTCGAGCGACCGCGTCCGCGTGCGCCTCGACCCGAACCTCCCGATCCTCGGTATCGCATCCGTCGGTGCGGATCCGCATCAGACGTACCCGGATCTCAGTCTCAATGACCTCCTGCTGCGACCGTTCGTCCACGAGGAGCTGAGGAGACGGATCGACTCGGTCCTCCGCCGCCGCCACAGCCGGCACGAACCCGTGGTCGAGGTCGGCGAGATCACGATCGACCCGGGAAGGCGGCGGGTCATGGTCGGCGACCGCTACATCAGGCTCTCGAAGAAAGAGTTCACGCTGCTGCGGGTCCTGGCCTCAGACCCGACGGCGGTGTTCTCGAAGGACGAACTCCTGCGCGAGGTGTGGGGCGTCCCGGAGGTCAGCCCGGACGGTTCGAGGACCCGGACCCTGGACAGCCACGCCAGCCGCCTGCGGGGAAAACTCGACCCCGAGCACAAGCGCTACGTCGTCAACTGCTGGGGGGTCGGCTACCGGCTGACGGATTCCGTATGACCCCGCTGACGATCGACCGCGGGCGCCGCGACGCCCTGGTCGAGCTGATGATGTACCGGATCATCGTGGTCGGCGACCAGCGTCTCGACCGCGACCGCGACCGGGGCATCGGCGACGAGATCATCGCCTCGCAGTTCGGCGACGACGGGGCTCTGATGGTCGACCTCGGCTGGCTCGACCGCTGGTGGCTCACGAGGCTCGACCTGCCGGAGGCCCGCAAGGAGCACTTCGAGATCAGGGTCGCCCACGACCGCCTGCGCGGCACGCTGGAACGGGCGCTGGACGACGCCCTCGCGCTCGACGCCGCCGCGATCGGTGCCCGGCCGTGCGTGCTGACCCACGACTTCGGCCTCGCCGCACAGACCTGTCGGGAGCTCCTGGCGGAGCTCGATCGAATGGAGGAGGCAAGATGAGCGCGAAATCGACGGCTGCCGAGGCGAAGGAACGAAAGCCCGCCGCCACGACCGGTAGGAAAGGCCCGGCAAAATCGGGCGCCCGCGGTCGAAGTCCGAAACCGAAAGGCGGCTCGTCTCGACTCCGCCCGGGTGAGCTCGACGGCCTGGTGATCGCCTACATGCGCGATCACGGCGCCGAGCGTCCGTTCAGCCCGGGCAAGGTCGCGAGGGGCATCGGCAAGTCCTCGGGCGCGGTCGCCAACTGCCTCGAGCGACTCGCGGGCTCCAAAGAGATCCGGCGCGTGAGGAGGAAGCCGCGGACCTATGACCTGAAAGAGCCCGCGGGGAAGTCCTGAGATGAAGAACCGAGGACGCCCGGCAAAGGTCCGGGTGGGCGCGGAGGACGACGCCGCGTGGTCCGAACGCGAGGAGGACGGCGAGGCCGGGAAGCCAGCGCTCGAACTGGCCGGGGGCTCGCCGGTGCTGATGCGGGTCGGATCGAATCTCGGCGACGAGCGGGCCGAACTGGGCCTGTCGACCAAACAAGCCGCGGCGCGCGCCAGGGTCACCTTCGGGCACGTCAGGCTGATCGAGAACGGCACTCGCCTGCCTCAGCTCCTCCTCGCCCTGCGGTTGGCCGGCGCCTACGAAAGACCCGTCGACGCGCTCCTCGACGGAGTCTTCTGGAACCCGGGCGAGCACCTGCCGGTGCCCCAGTCGGGACGACCGACCCTGGCATCGGCGGAGGCGCGGCCGAGGGCCACACCGGAGCGCCTGCACGGCTACTTCTCGATCCTGCCCATGCACGCGCCCCTCTTCGAGCGCTCGGCCGCCAGGGTCATCGTCGGCGATCGACGGTCGACGGCGAGGAGGATCGGCCAGAACATCAGGGAGGTCCGCGAGCGACGCGGGCTGCCCCAGACCGGCCTCGGCTTCGAACAGGCGCAGGTCTCGCGGATCGAGCGGGGTCTGCAGGAACCCTTCTTCGACACGCTCGTCGAGATCGCGCGGCGCCTGGAGGTCCCCCCGGGCCTGCTCATGGACGGGATGGACTGGGGTATACGCCCCCTGACGGGGTCCGCCTTCCAGGGTCATCGCGGTCGGCTCTACGAGTACCACTCGAAGGACGGCGAGGTGGCCCGGCTCTGGCGCGCCGGGGCGACCACCACGAGGATCGCCGAGGAGCTCGGCCTCTCGGGCAAAGCGGTGGGCAGCATCGTCGAACGGCTGCGGCGGGAAGGCCGCAACCTCCCGCTCCGAGGACCCGGGGGCCGCGACCGGGAGGACGTCGATCCGGACGGGGACGCGACCGCAGCCGACTTCGCCTCCGAGTTCCTGCTGCGCCGCGGGGAGCGCTCGGCCGAGGTCGAGGCGATCACCGCCGACGAGGTGCTGCGCCTCGTCTCCGCCAAGGTCAAGGAGGAGAGGACCCGCAGGGATCTCTTCCAGACCCAGCTCGCCGAACGGGCCGGGTTGTACGCCACCCAGATCTCCGCGCTCGAGACCCGGTGCAGGGATTCTTCGCTGGGCTTCTACATGCGGGTGGCGGCAAGTCTCGGCGTCACCCTGACGACGCTTACGGCCGGCGTCCGCTGGGACCATGCCCGCCAGAGCTTCGTCGCCGAGCACGTCCCCGCCGCCCAGACGGCGGCCGCACGGATCGCGGCCAACGCCCGGCGGATCCGCCGGGAATCAGGCCTCTCGATCTCGATCATCGGAAGACGTGCCGGCATGAGCGACGGGTACTTCGGCGCCTTCGAGCTCGGCTACCGCACCGCCCGCCCGAGCACCATCCTGCTGCTGGCGGGCGTCCTCGGAGTCGAGCTCGAAACGTTGCTCGACGGGGTGTGCGACTGGTACGTGCGACCGTTGCCACCGGAGGCCCGCCAGACCGTCGCCGAGCGGGCGGCGGCGCGGGCCGAGGACCAGGCGACCATCGTCCGGATGTGGAACGAAGGGGCGACCCTCCCGTGCATCGGCGAGGCGGTCGACATGCAGCCGAAGGCGGTGGCGGCCATGATCGACAGGCTCCGCGGACTCGGGGTCGCCGTCCCCTATCGCCGCCGCCCCCGGAGCGCCTCCGAGCTGGCGCTCCGCATGCGCCGCCGACGATCGGGTTCCGCCGTCGCGGGCCGAGGTCCGGCGGGCACGTTCGGGGATGCCGCCGCCCAGGGCTCTTCCCTCGTAGGGGCCGCCGCCTGAACGGGTCACCGGCTCCCCACCAGGAGGCCGAGATCGAGGTGTTCGACGACGCCGGCGGCGAGCCGGCGGCAGTGGACGAGACCGGACCGGGCTCCCCCGTCTTCGTCCAGCTCGGCTCAAACCTCCGCGACCTCCGCACCGGCGCCGGGATGACCCTCGAGGCGCTCGCCGCGGCCGCCGGCGCGAAAGACCGGGAGGGCGAACATTCTTGGGTCTGGGGGGTCGAGGCCGGGCGCCATCAGACCGGGGTGCTCAGGGCGCTGCGGGCCGCGGGCGCCTTCGACGTGCCGATCGAGCGGTTGACCGAGGGCATCTTCTGGAACCCGGGCGAGGTGGCGGCGAAGCCGAGGGAGAGGAGGTCACCGTCGGAGCGGCTGGCCGGCTACTTCTCGGTGGTGCCCGCGGGCGTCCCCGCCTTCGAGGATCCGGCCGAGACCGTCGTGGTCGGCGGGCGGACCGAGGTTGCTGCCGTCATCGCCCGGAACGTGAGGGAAGCGCGAGACCGCAGACACCTGCTGCAGCGCGAGCTCGGGCTCGCCGACACCGCGGGCGCGGGCCTGATCGAGGCCGGCGAGCGCGAACCGGAACTGAGCGGCCTGATGACCATCGCCCGCTCCCTGGAGGTGCCCCCCTGGTTCCTGCTGCGGGGCATGACCTGGGAGCCGGATCCGGCCACCCGGCCCGAGCCGGGGCGGCGCGGGCGCCGGCACGACTTCCACGTCCACGACGACGCGGTGACGAGGCTCTGGCGCGACGACCTCACCGCCACCCAGATCGCCGCCGAGCTCGGCATCACCGGCCCGTCGGTCGAAGGCATCGTCCGGAGGCTGCGGGCGAGAGGTGTCTATCTGCCGTCGCGCTCGGCGGGGAGGCGGCCGGACGCCGGATTCGCGGAGGTCGAGGAACCAGCAGCCCCGGATGGCGGCGGGGAGACCCAGGAGGCGACCGATGAGCTGATGGCGGTGATCTCCGGCAACCTGCGGGCGCTCCGCCGGGACTCCGGCCTCGGCCTCCAGCAGCTCGCCGAAGCCGTCGAGTCGAACCACTCGCTGATCTGGCATGCCGAGAACCGCGGCGGCGACCTCGCGATGACCACCCTCCTCCGCCTGGCCGGGAGCCTGAAGGTCCCGCCCTCGGCGATCACGGCCGGCATCTCCTGGGACCCGCACCTCGGGATCCTCGTCGCCGCCACGGCGCTGGACCGAGGTCCCACGTCGGCGGCCGCCGCCCTCGGGGCGAACGTCCGGCGCCGGCGCCGGGATCTGCGTCTCTCCCAGGAGGACCTGGCGGCCAGGATCGGCATCTTCCGCAGACACCTGAGCTCGATCGAGTCGGGCATCGCCTTCCCCAAGCCGATCACGGTGCTGATGCTGGCCCACGGCCTGGAGGTCGAGGTCCCGGCTCTCTTCGAGGGAACCTGCGACTGGTATGTCCGCCCCCTGCCGCCACCCGAATACGCCGACGGCGAAGGCCCGCCCTCGAAGGCCGAACGGCAGGAGCTCCTCCTGCGGCTGTGGGGCGAGGGCGCCGGGACGGAGCGGATCGCCGAGGCGCTCGACTCCACCGCCTCCAGGGTCGCCGGCCTGATCGCCGAGATGCGCTCCGTCGGCATCGACGTGCCCTATCGGAACCCTCCACGGAGCCCGGCCGAGCTCGCGGTCCGTCTACGCCGTCGGCGGCGGTTCAGCAGGAATTCGGCCGGGTCGCGGAGGGTGGCGGCCCTGTGTCCCACGTCCTGTGGGCATCCGGCGCAGCTCTCCGACCAAGGAGCCGCGGATACGGATCGATCGCGACAGGAGCCGCCACACGCCCTACAGGGCGATCCGGCCTGACGGCGGCCCGATCCGGCCCCCTGATCCGGGGCCGCCTACCTCTTCCAGGGCCACCGCTTCTCGTCGCTCCTCCGGCGCCGTTCGTCCAGTTCCCGGCTGACCCTGTCCCAGTCGCTGTAGGTGACGTAGAGGCGGTCGAGGATCTCGACGAGGATGTAGGAGACCCCGAAGCCGATCGCCGCGCCGACGAGGGCGCCGGCCAGATAGGGCGACCACGCATAGCTCCCCGCGGCGGCTCCGGCGATGATCAGCACCACGTCGATCGCCACCGTCGCGGCCGCGTAGTCGTCGACCTTCACCGGCGGGCCTCGGCGCCTCGACTCAACAAGGTCCCCGACGGCAGAGCAGCTCGGCAGGATCGAGCAGGTCGTCGCCGTCGGCGAGCCAACGGGCGACCTGCGCCTCGGAGGTCGGGCCCGTCAGCTCGATACGGCCGTCGCGCGGCACGAAGATCCCGACCACCACCAGGGCGTCCCTCGGCACCACCATCTTCGCGCTGGTCGGGTAGGCGGTCGCCATCCGGTCATGGGCGTTGGCGACGCGATCGGCGAAGCTCGTCATGTTCACCTGCTCGTAGATCGCCCCCTCGAACCAGATCTCCGTCAAGGAGCCGCCGTCCGGGCGCCCGACGATGCCCGAGCCCGACGCGATCATCGCCGTCGCCGGATGCTCGCCCGTCGGCACATAGACGACCGGCTCCGTGGCCGGCACCGGGTCGACGGTCACGAGGCGTCTCCTTTCGCGACCGCCCGCCGCAGACCCTCCACCCATTTCTCCTTCACCGGCCCACCGGCCTGGATCCGTTCGATCGTCCCGGTTATGTACCCCTTCCCGCCTGGTTCGTCTTCTCGGTTCCGGAGGATCCGTAGGAGGCGGATCGCCTCGGCGGCCCTCTCCCTGTCGAACTCGTTCCTGGTCGTGGTCATCTGCTTTCCTGCCTCCTCGGTCGTCGGGTCGACGACGTGGTAGCTCTGACGGCCGGGAGAAGTCAAGTCGGCCGCGACCTCCGTGCCCGGCGCGATCGGGCCGACCTGAAGCCGGTGCCAGATCTCCGCGTCCTCGTCGCGGCGCCGGAACCGGATCTCGACGTAGATCCCCTCGGGCCGCCTTCCCTCGTCGGGGAACGATTCGGGCTCGACCGCCTCCCAGCCGAGCACCTCCGCCACCCCGGGCATGGCCCCGAGGTCGCGGGACCAGCGGCGGATCTCCTCACCCTGGCGGGCATCCGGCGTCGGCGCGGTCGGGTTCATGCGGCGGGCTCCACGTAGATGTACTCGCGAGGACGCCCGCCGTGCCCGCGCTCGCCGGGCTCCACCCGGAGCCTGCCGTCCTCGACCAGTTCGTCGCCGACCTTCCGCACCTCCTGTTTGGAGGTGTCCAGGTCCTCGGCGAGGCTCGGCACCCCCGCCCGCCCTTTCTCGCGCACCGAGGCGAACAACGCCTCGGGATCGAGTCGGGCGCTCGCCCTGCGCCGCGCCGCCGCCGCCTTCCGGTCGGCCGGGCTCCCCCACACGTAGCTCTTGGCGACCGGCTCGCGCTCCTCGCCTTCGGGGCCGGTGGCGCCGACGATCGTCGGCGGCCGGTAGACCTTGCGGCAGAGCCCCTTCACCGGGTGATCGACGAGTTTGGTCGGATTGGCTTCGGCGAGCCGGTCGGCCATCCGGGTGCCGAGCGGGTAATGGGCGAAGTGCCCCCGGCGCCAGTGCGCGTGGCTGTACTCGCGTCTCGATCCGCCCGCGCCTCTGGTCTTCTCGGTCTGCCGGGTCGGGTGGATCCGCACGGTCTTGGAGATCAGGGCGTCGCCGCCGCGTCGCAGCGCGCGCTCGACCGCGCGCCGTTCGGGGCGACCCGGCTCGGCGTCTGCGAGTTCGATGTTCACCGTGCTGTCGAGCGCGTAGATCACGCTCAGCACCCGGCAGGCGCCGGTGACGGCGATCATCGTTTCGGCCTGCAGCACGGCGCCTTCATCGGCACGGGAGGTGAGGTCTGAGTAGAGGTCGACCCAGCCGGGCTGGTCGATGAGCGGCCGGGTCAGGACCAGCTGGCTCGGGGCGCTCAGTCCCTCCTCGCTCATCAGGCGCAGGTGGGTGACGTCCTCGAGATCCTCGGCGTCGCCGAGCCTCGGCGCCAGGCCGAAGTGGACCGAGCCGGGGACGTCGTAGTCGGTCCTCGCGCGCAGCTCCTCGGGCGGGTGTCCGGAGCCCTCGAACCAGACGAACGGCGCGATCCGCAGGAAGCCTCCTTCCTTGCGGCAGAGCGCGGCGCGGAGGGTGAGCGTCTGTTCGCCGTGTTTGGTCTGCAGGACCACCTTCGGCCGGTAGCCGCCGGGCGTGGTGAAGTCGAAGTAGGTCACCGGGAAGGGCAGCTCGGCGTCCTGGGCGTAGGCCCAGGCCTCCTCGGGGGTCTCCCAGTCGGGGAGCCCCTCGGCGACGTCGAGGTCGACGGCGACCGTCCGGCACACCCGCATCTCCCCGATCAGCGCCGCGGCCATCATCCCCCGCGCGCTCCAGGCGATCTGGGGACGCATCAGCTCCTCGAAGGTGCCGTCGCGGTCGGTCCCGCGCCTCGACACGACCTCGCCGGTCTTCCGCACAGCGTCGGCGAGCAGCGTCTGGCGGCGCCAGATCGCCTCGAAGCTGCGTGCGCCCGCGTGGATCGGCATACGGGCGCCGTCGTCGGGGAGCGGTTTCCAGTGCCCGGCTTCGATCAGCAGGCCGAGCTGGCGCAGCGGCAGGTCGGCCTCCAGCTGGACCGGCTCGCCCATCTCGCGCATTTCCCATTCGTCGAGCGAGTCCTCGATCTCCTCCGCGGCGAGGTTCCAGTGCCAGGTGCCGTCGGCCTCCCTGCGGACCCATCCGGCGGCGAGCCAGTCCTCGCGGATCACCTCGAGGCCCGGGGGCAGCTCAGGGCGCAGCAGATCCTTGACGGCGTCGGCGAGCGGCGCACCGGCGTACTCGCCCGAGTCGGGCGATTCGACCATGCGCTTGCGCGCCGCGCAGATCAGGTGGGCCCGGATGAAGTGACGGCCCTCGTCGGTGGCGAGCACCTGGGTGCCGGCGACGATGTGGCGGGCGAGGACCGCGAACTGGGCGAGTTCCTCCTCGCCGAGCGCCTTCGGCAGTCCTTCCTCACGGGCGATCCGCGAGAAGTGCCGTAGCGTGGCCGTCGGCAGGGTGCAGACGCCCTGGTTCTCCAGACCGAGGTTCTCCGGGTCCGGCTCGCGAAGGTCGAAGGAGGGTTCCTCGCTCCGCGAGGTGATGCTCATCCTGAGCGTCTCGGTGGCCCGGTCGACGCTGGCGAGCCCGGCGCCCTCGGCGAAGTCGACCAGGCGCGCCACCTCGGCGCGGTTCATGCCGAGGGCGCCGCCGAGCTCGTCGATCCTGAAGGGACCCGCGCCCCGCGCCTCGCGCCGGCGCTGCAGTCGGGCGATCGTGTAGAGAACGTCGAGGGTGCTCTGCGGCAGATCCTTCAGCGCCTCCACCGTCTCGCCGTCCAGGTCGCTCACGCCGAGCCCCTGCAGTCGTTCGGCGAACCCGCGTGCCGCCTTCAGTTCGCGTGACTCGCGCTCCTTGACCTCCAGTTCGGCGTCGATCTCCTTCGCGCGCCTCTCGTCCCGGCGGCGGGCGCCACGGGCGATCGCGGCCAGCTCGCGCTCGAACGGCCGCGGGTCGCGGGCGTGGAGGGCGAGCAGCTCATCGAGGGTGGCGACCTCCTGGCCGCGGAGGGTGATCGGCCTCTCCTCCTCCGGCAACCTCTCCCAGAACTCGCGCAGCGTCGCCGGGGTGAGCCGCCGTGCCATCGCCCGCCCCTCGCGCCGCCTCCTCCTACCGCGGGCCACCGGCGATCACCTCCGGACCCGGTCCGGCGGGCCGGGATCGACCTTGTCGGTCCTGCGCGGGCTCATACTTCCTCCCCGCGCGCATCGCGGTAGGCCTCGATCAGGGCCACGGCGATCGAGCGCCAGTCCTCGGGTAGCGCGGTGGCGACGAGCTCGTCGATCATCGCCGGCAGACCGAGCGCGACCCCGATCGGGTCGAGCTCGTCGCGCGCCTGATCGACGGCCATCTGCTCCATCACCGCGTCACGCAGAGCGTCGTGCCGGAAGCACGCGAGGAGAAAGTCCCGCAGGATGTCCACCGGGATCGCGTCGCCCGCACCGCCGATCCGCCGGATCTCGGGGGAGTCGGGCCGGGGCGCCGTCATGCCGCCGCCCTTCCCGCGTCATGTCCCTCGCCGTCCTCCTGTCCGCCGGATCCGTCGAGGCCGAGGGCCGCCAGGGCCCAGGGCTCCTCGACCAGCGAGGAATAGAAGTGCTGCATCGAGCCCCGCACCGGTCTGGTGTCGACCAGCTCGATCGCGCCACAGTCGTCGGCCAGCACCCGGACGTGGTAGCTGACGTTCGACAGCGGCTCGTGGAGTACCTCGGCCAGCCGGCGTGGGCTGACCGGGTCCTCCTCGGCCATCGCGCGGAGGATCCTCCGGCGCAGATCGTGGCGCAGCGCCACGAGCAGCTCAGGGTCGCCGACCTTGCGGGCGCGCTTCGCGACGCCCTCGGACTTCTCATCCATCCTGACCACCTCCCGTGATCTCGTGGCCCGACCCACCGGCGGCGGGCGGGGTCCATCTGATGCCCTCGAAGAGGCGGCCAGGGTCCACACCAAGCGCCCCGGAGAGCAGATAGAAGTCGGAGAAATCAGCTTCGACCTCACAGCTCAGGATGCGGTCGAGGCCGTCCCGGCCGATCATCGAACGGGCCGCCAGCGTGTCCAGTGAGTAGCCGCGCTCGCGGCGCAGCCGTTCGACGGTGCCGGCGAAGTGCCTCCGGGCGTCCATCTCCTCGGCGGAGGTCATCGCCGACCACCCGCCCCCGACGTGATTTCCCCGCGCGGCCCGCCTTCGGCGACCGGGACGAAGACGATCCCGTCCAAGAAGTCGTCCGCGGTCACGTCGAGCGCGCCGGCCAGCCGGACGAGTTCTTCCGTGCGCGCCTTCCGCTCACCCCGCACCATCTCTTCGATGTGGGAGCGCTCGATCCGCGAGCGCGCCGCGAGGGTGTCGAACGAGAAGCCGCGCTCGCGCCGGATCCGTTCGAAGTTCTCGCCGAACCGCATGCGGGTGATCGGGGTGGGTCCCTCGACCCGCCTCTGCGCCTCGTACGCGACGGCGGTGCTCACGAGCCCGCCTCGTCGATCAGGGAGGGTCGCCAGTCCTCGTCGGGCTCCCCGTCGGCGGCGATGTTGGCGATGCGTTCGAGCTTCGCGGTGAGCGCCCGGATGCGGTCCTCGGGGCTCAGGAGGACCTGGCCGACCGGGACCATCGCCACCTCGCGGATCTGCCGCAGCGCCTCCTCGATCGGGTCGGGGGATGGTTCGGCCTCCGCCAGGGCCGCGGCGGTGAACTCCGTCAGGACGGCGAACTCGAGATCCTCGAAGTGCTCGCCGTCGGGGCCGATCCAGGCGCCTTGCGGAGCCGGTCGGTACCCCGCAGCCCGCAGCGCCCGTTGGGCGAGCGAGGGGAGGAGGAACGCCGCGGCGCGCTGCTCGGCACCCCAGTCCCACTCTCTCCGGGCGCGGCGCGCCTCGGCCCGTATGCGCTCGTCGATCCGGATGCGGGCGGCGGCCATCAGTCCCTCGCCCCCTCGGCGGCCGGGCCGGTGACGTCGCGCGCCTCGGCGATGAGCTGCCCCGCGATCAGGTTCCAGTCCTCCTCGGTGCCCGTGCGGAATGCGTCCAGCACCTCCTCCTTCAGCGCACCGGCCCGGAAGGCCGGGTCGAAGCCCCGCCTCCCTATCTCGGGCCGCCGCGCGAGGCGTTCGCCGACCAGCGGGTCCTCGCAGGCGGAGCGGAGGAACCCGCGGATCAGGGCGACGGTGAAGTCGGTGCCCTGCTCGGAGCGCCGTGACCCCTGCGGGTCGGCGACCGGCGCCTCGGGATCGAGGACGTGATCGGCGACGGCGATCCAGTCGGCCTCCTCGGCGACCGCGGTCACCTCGCTCAGGATCGGCGCCAGCGAGTTGGCGACGACGGTCCAGTGGTAGCGGCCGAGGACGACGTGCTCGAAGAGCAGCCCGGTCACCGCGTCGTCGGCGGCGTCGTGCTGGAGCGCCGCCATCAGGAACCGGCGTCTCCCTTCATCGGCGGTCGGGTCCACCGCGCCCGGCGCGGTCGGCCCTGCATGGTCTGCGGTGATCGTGTTCATGGTCGTTCCTCCCGTGTCTCCCTTCGACGGCGGCGTCGGGCCGGTCGGCCTTCCGCCGCATCCGATCTGGTCGTTTTTTTGGCTCTGCATCTCGTAATCAGCTCCTGCCCCATGTGTTAGCTCTGGGTCGGCCGACCAGTCAAGTCGCCCCTCGGACACCCGACGAGGACGGGCGCCCGGGTGGCCGCCGACCGCGGCCGATCACCCGCGGCGCCTCCTGCGATCGAGCGGCCGCGAGCGCCCCAGCACCACCATCAGCGCGCCGACCGCGGCGGCCAGGAGGCCGCCGACGCCCCCGCCGAGACATGCGGTGAGGAGGCCCGCGAGGACCGCGATCCAGCCGGCCGCCCGCAGGACGAAGCCGCCCATCACGGCGATCACGAGGCCGACCAGGAACGCCAGCCCGACCGCGGCGCTCATGCCGCCCGCCTCGGCTCGGCGTCGCCCGGCAGGACCCGCAGCGCCGGGGGGCCATCTGCGGCGGCGGCCTCTTCCTCCTCCTCGATCAGGCAGAGCGCCGCGATCTGCCAGTCCTCCTCGGAGGTGTCGTCGAGCATCTCCTCGATCAGCGGCCGCAGCCCGCCGCCGAGGTTCACCGGGTCGAGCAGACCCCGGCGCCGGAGGCCGGCGACGAGCTCCTCGAGCCTCGGCGCCACCGCCCCGTGTCGGAGGATGGTCAGCGCATAGTCGGTATTCGGGTCACCTGCCGCGACGTCGCTCATGGACATCACGCTCCTTCCGGTCGTGGTCGATTCGTCGAGGAAGTCGTGTCGGGGCCGCGGCGTCATGCGACGAGCCTCAGCCGGCGGTCGGGCTCGACCGTCTCGACCGGGGGCGCCGCCTCGCGGGCGACCTTCGCCCGCCCGGTCTCGGTCAACATCCAGTCGCCCCGGCCGCCGCCGGCTTCGATCCAGCCGCGCTGCTCCAGGCGGGTCCAGACCTTCGCCACCCGCGGCTTCCAGCGCGGCTGCCCGCTCGGCAGGCGCTCCAGGTCGGTGGTGCTGTGGCGGGCCGCGAGCGCCTCGCCGACGGCTTCGACGACGTCGCGCCGCCGGGCGCGACCGCCGCGCTCGGCGAAGCCGCGGAGGATCGCAGGCTCGTAGGCGTCGAGGGCGATGATTTCCGGGGGCGGCGCGTCGGTGGCGAGCACCCGTTCGCCGGCGACGAGCGCCTTCAGGCGGGCGCGCTCGGCCTTGTCGCGCTTCATCATGTGCGTGTAGACGGAGAGCGTGAACCCGGGCGTGGTGTGGCCGAGCGCTTCCTTGACCGAGACCGGGTCCTCGCCGATCGCGATCAGCACCGAGGCGAAGGTGTGGCGGAGTTTGTGGGCGGTGAGGCCGATCGGCAGCGGCACCCGGCCCCGGTCGATCAGCAGCTTGTCGGCGCGCTCGAAGAGGAGCTCGAGCACCCGCTCACGGAGGTTGTCCTTGTCGCGCCTGCCCCCGGTGCCGGTGGGGAAGACGAGGTCGTCGGGGCCGGCGCGGTAGGCGCGGGCCTTGTGGGCGGCGAGGATGTCGCGGAGGATCGGCTGCAGCGGGATCTCGCGCAGCCCGGCCCTGGTCTTCGAGCGCCCGACGAAGATGCGCCCGTTGGCGAGGTCGACGTCGCGCCAGAGGAGGTAGCCCAGCTCGTGCGCCCGCGGTCCGGCGAAGACCAGCGTCGCGACGATCGCCTCGCGTTCGTCGCAGTGGCAGCGCGGGTCGCGGTCGAGTTCGGCCCCGGCGAGGAGGAGCGCCTCGATCTGCTCGGCGGAGTCGAGGTGGACCGGCCGCCGATCGGGCTCGACGAGGCGGCGTTTGGTCCCGACCGCCGGATTCTCGGTCAGGCCCGTGCGTTTCTTGTATTCGACGGCGACCCCGAGCACCCACTGCAGGACGTCGATCGTCTTGTTGATCGAGACCGCCGAGAGGGGTCTGCGGATCCGGCCCTCGGCGTCGCGACGAGGTCGGCCCCGGTCGATCGCCTCCGCCAGGGCGGCCGCCTCCTTGACCTTGTGGAGGCGGTAGGCGTCGACGAGTTCGGCGTCGAACTCGATCAGCGCGCGCTCGGCGAAGTAGGGGCTGAGATGGCGCAGGCCCCATTCGAGGTAGGCCAGGTGGTTGTCGGAGACCTGGCCCTCGCGGGAGGCGACGAGCTCGCCCGCGAAGGGGCCGAAGAAGACCAGCTCGCCCTGGTCGTCGTCGCCGCCCGATGGGGAGGCCATGCCCTTCGCCTTCGACGGCGGCACCCAGAGGCCGCGCCGCACGTCGGCGAGGATGTTGTCGAGTTCTTCGTCGGCGCGGTCGAAGTCGAGCGGCGGGTCGCCTTCGCCCTCGTAGCCGAGGGTCAGGTAGCGGCGCTCGCCGTAGGCCCGGAAGCGGAGCGCGAAGCCCGTGCCGCGCTTCCATTCGCGGACGATCACCTCGCCTTCCTTCTCCCTCCTCGCCACGACCGCGCCGCCTTCCTCTTCCCGGCCGCCGCTCAGGCGGCCGGGTCCTCCAGCGGCCGGTCAGAATGGTCGGTGATCCCGAGAGCGAGGAGGCGCCGCGAGAACTCGACGTGGTCTGCGACCGGGGCGAGCAGGGCGGCCAGGTCGGGGCCAGCGTCGGAGAGGAGGGCGGCCAGGGCGCCTGCTCCGGTGCCGAAGACGCAGAGTTGGGGATCGAGGCGCCCACTGGGGTCGCCGAGTTCGTGGAGGACGATCCTGAACTCCCCGATGACCGGGCCCTCCGTCGCGTACCCGCCGACGAAGAACTCGCCCCCGCCCGGCGGGGGCACCTTCCACGAATAGATCTGCCGATGCTGATCGGAGAAGGCGAGGACGCCCGCGCCTTCCCTCTCGCCCGCCCGGTCGGCGTCTACCTGCGCCTGGCCCTTCATCTGTGCCACCTCCTGTGGTCCCGGCGTCCGGGCAGGTGGCAGCAAACATCGAGGCTCTCGGCGAGTAGCCTCAATTCCCGCGCCACCTAGTTGGCGCCGTGTCGGGGGGGCGTTGCTGCGCCCGCCCCGACGTATTTATCGGGTGTGCGACGACGTTAGCTCTGGTTCGCGACGAAAGCGAGTCGGATCTGCGTGAAGCCCCGGTCCACGTAGATCGCCGCCTATCCGGGCTCTCGGCGCGACCGGAGCGGGGCGCGCCGAGGCGCTCGGCGACCACCTCGGGGTCGAAGCGGAGGCGCGGGCGCGGCCCCTTGCCGAGCTCGACGGCACCGAGCTCGTCGCGGTGCTCATAGATCCAGCGCCGAGCCACTTCCCAGAGCTCTGCGACCCTGGCGGCCGAGATCATCCCGTCCTCGTCGGTGTCGGGGGGCGGCTCGGGGCCGGTCGTGAGGAGCTCGGCCAGGCGGGCGGCCAGCGCCTCGATCGACTCGGGGGCGAGGCGCAGCAGGCCGTCCTCGGCGACGGGGCTCATCGCCGCCGCCGGGCCCGCGAAGGAGGGCGCGGGCGTCCCTCCTCCTCGCTCCTCCGCCGTTGCTCCGGGCCGCAGGGCCGCCCGCCCCAGTGGGCGATCCGCGCCGCCGCGATCTCGAGGTAGGCCTCCTCGCGCTCGATGCCGCAGAAGCGGCGGCCCTCGATCGCCGCCGCGGCGCCGGTCGTCCCACTGCCCATGAACGGATCGAGGACGAGGCCCCCGGGCGGGCAGATCAGTCGCACCAGCCACCGCATCAGGTCGATCGGCTTCAGGGTCGGATGCGGGTTGCGGACGAGGCCGGCCTTGCTGGCGTTCGGCAGCAGGTTGAAGACCTGCTCGGGCAGCTCCTCGCAGCCGGCGTCGCGCTCGGCGCGCGAGGGCTTCGGGCAGTAGAGGAAGCGCGACGGCGCGAGCTGGCGGCGGCATCCGTCCTCGCCGCCCTCGGCGGCGGCGTCGAGCAGCGCGACGGCGCAACCCGGCGAACAGACACCCTCCCCGCAGTCGGGGTCGTGGGAGGCGAGGGCGTTGGCGGGCTGCCTGCCGTCGGCGAGGCAGGCATCGGTGAGGAGCGCGCCGGTGCCGTGGCGCGCGATCGTCTCCTCGGTCGTCCCGTCGAGCGGCCGGCGGGCCAGCACCACCGGCTCGAGTACCGGCTTCAGGGTGGTGCGGCGCCCGCCCTCGTAGCGCCGCGACTTTGACATCCCCGACGAGTAGAGCCACATCAACGTGTCGCGGATCTCGAGGCCCGCCTCCTCCAGGCCGCAGGCGAGCCGGTGGTAGGTGCGCGGCGAGCCGAAGGCGAGGAGGTGGGCGCCGGGCTTCATCACCCGCGCGCACTCCGCCCCCCACATCCCGCACCAGACCTGGAAGGACTCGTTCGGGGAGAGACGCCGCCCCGCCCGGCCGCGTGCCGCCGCGCGGATCGCGCCCGAGTCCCAGTGCTCGTCCTGCCAGCCGATCCCGTAGGGCGGGTCGCAGACGACGGCGTCGACGCTCGCCCCCTCGAGCCCCGCCATCACCTCGACGCAGTCGCCCTGCAGGAGCCGCGGCGCCGTCTGCCCCGTTCCCGCCTTGCAGGAGTCCCCGCGACGCCGCGCCCGCGGGCGGCCGTCCTTCCTCGTGCCCGTCACCTTCCGCCCTCCTCGTGTCGTTGTCCGAGCCAGTCGACGGCGCGCCCCGGGTCGCGGAGCGCGCGGAAGATCGGTGAGAAGGGGCCCCGCTCGACCAGGTCGGCCAGAAGGCAGACGCGGATCTCGACCTCGGGGGTCCGGGTCAGCTGGGGTTCGGCGCGCAGCAGCGCCAGGGCGGTGTCGCGCCTCCTGGCGAGCACCTCGCGCCCGGCACCGGCGAGGACGCAGACGACGCCCGGGAAGGCCGGGTAGCGGGAGCGCCAGAGCGGCTCGCCCTCGGCGTCTGCGGCGCGGAAGAGGTCGGCGTATCTGGCGAGCTCGGCGGCCATCGCGTCGACCGCCAGGGTCGCCCGATCGAGCTCGAGGAAGCGGTGCTCGACGAAGACCTTCCCGGCGTTCGTCCGCAGGTAGGTGAGGAGGGCGTCGGCGATGACCGAGCGCCCGCGTCGGGCAGGCCGGACCAAGGGGTGTGAGATCTCGTTTCGCCAGGCGAGGGGCCCGAAATCGTCACCCCGCTCCCGGGCGGCGACCATGAAGGAGATCGCCGCCTCGTTGACGGCGAACGTGTGGGCCTGCAGCGGGCCGACCACCTCGGCCGCGTCGAAGACGCGCGGCGCCCGCGGGAGCGCGCCGACCTCGACGACGGCACGGGCCCCGGCCTCGGTCGCGAACCAGAGTCGCCGCGGCGATCCGCTCGCCGTCCTCGCGTGGTCGATCAGCCCGGCCGCGGCGATCCGCGCGAGGATCGTGCGGCATCGACGCGAGCCGGCGGCGGGCAGGTGCATGACCCGGACCTGCTCGGTCGAGAGCGCCCGGTGGGCGGCGAGCGACGTGACGATCTCGATCGTCTGCGTGGGCAGTCCTCCGCCTGCGCTCGTCACGAGGACTCCACCTCGACCTCGAAACCGCCCGGCGCCGACGACGGCCGGTGATCCTCGCCGCGGCGTCGCGACACAGGCCTGCGACGGGCCGATCCCCGGCGCCTCGACTTCAACCCGGCCACGATCCTCTCGTCGAGGGTCGCCGCCTCGGCGAGGACGTCGGCCCCGCGACGGCGCCGGCCCGAGCACTCCATCGCCGCCCCGAGACGATCGAGCCCGCCCGGCCGCGGCGGTCCGAGCGCATCCTCGACCCTGACGCCGCGCAGGGCGAAGGGTCGCGACAGCTCGCCGCGGTGGGTGACCTGGGCGACGAAGTGGTAGCGCGGGAGGCGGGTGATCGCCTCGGGCCTCGGTTCGCCGGCCCACTCCTTCGTCACCAGCGCGGCGGCCCGGGCGTTCAGCGCGGAGACCATCATGTGGGAGCGGTTGGTGGTGAGCGAGTTGAGCGTCGCCGGGCGCAGGCGCTCGGGGTTCTGGTTCATCACGATCGCGCGCAGGCCGAACTTGGCCCCCTGCTCCTCGATGGCCGCCAGGGTGTCGGAGTCGTAGGTCTGGGCCTCGTCGAGGCCGAGCCAGAAGAGCCGTCGATCTCCCGCCGCGAGCTCGCCGCGTGAGCGGCTGCTGTAGAAGACGTCGAAGGCGGCGAGGTTCGCGATCAGGCGCTCCCGGGTCCCTCCGTGCCCCGGGCAGAAGAGGACGATCAGCCCGCGGTCCATCGCCTCGCGCAGGCTGAGGGTGCTGCGGCTCGCGCCGAGTAGGGCGACGGTCTTGCGCGAGGCGCGGAGGCGGTCGACGAGGTTGGTCAACGGCGTCACCGCCTCCTCGCTGAGCCGCGGGAATCGCTCGCGCCAGAAGCTCTGCGCCGAGCCCGGCAGGAAGGGCAGCACCGCCTCGCGCCAGGCGGCGTCGGTGAGGAGCGTCGGGATCTGGAAGACGGTCGGCGCGAGCTCGGGCGGAAGCGCCTGGGAGATCGACGCCAGCGCCGTGGCGGTCTGCGTGATCAGGTTGATCGCCCGGGTCGACTTCTCCCCCCAGCCCATCGCCGTCGAGAAGGCGTCGACCACCGCCTCGACCCGATCCTCGGCGTCGACGCCGCGCAGCTCGAAGAGGTTCCAGCAGGGCTGGTCGTCGCCGCCGCCGGGCCCGAGGTCGATCTCGACGACCCGCTCGGCGACACCCGGCTCGCCGAGGTAGGGACGGATCCGGTCGAGGGCGTCGCCGTGGGGGTCGAGGAAGAGGCCGCCCTGACCCGAGCGCACCAGGTGGGTGAACATCGTGATCGCCGCCTCGGTCTTCCCCCACCGCGAGCGGCCGGCGACGTAGGCGAAGACGGTGTCCTCGGCGCGGACCCCGACGATCCGGTCGCCGCGCTCGCCGGAGACCGTGCCGACGGGGATCAGGTCTCCTCGGTCGGAGGTGAACTCGGGCAGATCCGGCGGCTCCGCCAGCAGGGCACCCGAGCGCAGGGCGTTTTCGGGCCCGCAGTTAACCGTCGGCGGCTTCAGGAAACCGGCGACCTCGACGGTGGTCACCACGCTCCGTCGGGCGGGCCGGAAGAGCCCCGACCGGAGGCGGCGGTCGAAGCCGCGGCGCCGGGTCGGTAGGTCGGAGCCGAGGAAGGCGAGCCCCGCCAGATGGACCCCCGAGGCACGGAACCAGTTGCGGTCCGAGAAGGGAGCGAAGGCGGCGACGAGCCCCCGCATGATCCCTTCCGCCCGTGGCCGCGCGGGTGCCCGTGCGGAGAGGAGCACCTGCGCCTCGAAGAGAGGCGCCCCGCCCCGCAGCTTCACGTCGAGCCCACGATTCAGGTCGCGGCGCTCGGCCTGCTCGCCGGGGTCGCGACGACCCTGGCGCTCCCCACCGAGGCCGCCGTCGAGCTCGACCCGCTCGCCGCGTCGGGTCGCCTGCCGTCGCATCCACCAGCGCCGCCAAAGGACCCGGAACCCGCCGATCGGCAGAAGGTCGAGGCAGACCTCGGCGTGCTCGCCGCGGCGGGCCTTGAGCCCGGCGACCGCGGCGACGAAGGGAGACAGCGGATCGGGGTCGAGCGGGAGTCGGGCCAACGGCTCGACCACCGGCTGCGCCAGGACGAGCTCGGTCCGCAGGGTGATCTCCCCGACGTCGGCCTCCTCGGACTCGGCCGACAGCAGATCGCCAGGACCCCGTAGCTCGACGCCGCGGTAACCGCGAAGGGCGGCGCGAAGCGTCGGTAGGTCGCGCTCGGGGACGTCGAGCAGGTAGACGAGGCGGCCCTCGTCGTCGTTGACGAGGCGGACCCGGAGCGCCGACGCCCTCCTGTCCCAGAAGCCGCCGATCCGCCGGCCGGAGCGGGCGAGCTGGGCGGCGAAGGCGGCGACGAGATCAGGCGAGGCGTCGAATTCGTCGGCAGGCACCACCGCCAGGGCACGCCGCGAGGCGAGCGTGCGGCGGGTGGCGACTTGGCGGTGCCTCGCCAGCGCGGCGGCGATCACGGTCGCGCCGAGTGCGATCGTCAGCGTCGAGGTGCGAAGGGCGAGGTCGGACAGCCGGCCAGGTTCGAGGCGACCGAGGAACCGCAGGGTCGCATAGCCGGCCATGCAGGCGAGGAGTGCGAGCAGCGGCCGCGGATCATCGGGACCGCGACGACGACGATTCACGAGTCGACCTCGATGTGACGGGGGGATCTCAGCTTTTCCGGGCGCCCGGAAACGGCGCCACGCCGGGCGATCGGGCGCCTCCGGCGGCGATCCCGGTGGATCTCCTGCTGGCCCCCCTGCCGGATCTCCTGCTGGACCCCCTGCCGGATCTCACCGGGGCTCATCGCGCCCGCCTCGAATCCGGGGCTTCGCTTCCCGATGGCGCAAGGAATCTCGGCAGGTAGGCGACCCCCGGATCACGGAAGCGGTGGAGGAACCGGCGATAGCCCCGGTGGGCGAGTGCGACGGTGGGCGCGGCGACCGAGAGGATCGCGCGAGGGCCGCGGGCACCGACGAGCGTGATCGTCACGGCGCCCCGGTGATAGGGGACGTGCTGGAGTGCGCGGTGGCGGGCCGACTCGCGCAGTGCCCTCCGGTAGGCCTCGGTCCCGGGGTGGTCCTGGCGGTCCTGTCCGGCCACGCGATGCCCGCGCCCCTTGGCGGCGGCGTGGCCGCCGGAGGTGGACCGAGGCCCGACCGGGACCGCCGGTGACGACGGCCGATCGACCCTCGCAGCGGCCGGGGTCGAGGGAGGCGGCGCGTCGCGACCGACGGCGCCGAGGAGGACGAGCACCGCGAAGCCGGTGCTCGCGGCGAGCGCCAGCGCCACGACCGCGCGGGCGAGGGCGGGCTCGAGCGGCCGCTCGAGCAGGGCTCGCAGACGCTCAGCCACGTTCGACCCCCGTCGGTTCATGTCCGACGCCGGGGGGCTCGGCGTAGGCGTAGATCGGACCGGCCTCGCCCTGGAGGACCGCGAGGGCGGGAAGGAACGGCCCGACCCGCGATACCTGGTCGGCGAAGTTGCCCTCGATCGTGACGATCTGGCCGCCGAGGACTTCCTCGACGATGCCGATGTGTTCGGTTTCCTTCGGGCCCCAGCCGTAGAGGACGGCGTCGCCGGGCGATGGGGTCGCGGTGGCGGGCAGGACCCGGCCGCCGTGTTCCTTCACCCAGCCGTAGAAGGTGCCCGAGTAGGCGTAGGGCGGGGTCCCTCCCGCCATCGCGATCCCGGCGTGCTGCCACACCCAGGCGACGAAGAGCGCACACCACTGCTCGCAGGGGCCGTACTTCGTGCAGTTGGAACCGGGCGGGTCCTCGGCGACACCGAGCTGGGAGCGGGCGACCCGCACGATCGCGCCGCCCGTCGCGCCGCCCGACCCACCGATACCGAACCCCTGGCATGCGGATCCTTGTGAGACGGTCACCGCTTCGGCGCCGCCGGACGGGCGGACCTTCCCTTCGTGGCCGAAGCCGAATTCGACGGCCCGCGCCATCACCTCGTGCGCGTAGTCGACGAGCCCGTCTGCGCAGGCGCCGTAGTAATGGCAGGCCGTCTCGTAGTAGCCGTGGTAGGGGCCGCCCGCGGGCGGCGCGCCCATCTCCGCGCGCATGATCCGCGCCGCCGTGAAGATCGCATCGGCGGGGTCGAAGATGTCTGCGCCGCCGCCGTCGGCGTCGACTTCATAGGTTTCCCAGATCGTCGGGACCGAGGGATCGGGGCTGCATTCCGAGCCCCGTACGTAGGCGATCTCCATCACCCCCGCGCAGCCCGAGGAGGCAAGCCCGCAGTGGCCGTCGTAGCCGCACTCCTGCACCCCGATCGAGGCGAGGAAGGGCCAGGAGATGTCGAAGCGCCGACCCGCCGCCATGAAGATGTGAAGGCGGGCGGGCGGGATCTGCCGGACGGCACCGGTCGGCCGCGGGCCGGCGGCCGAGGCCGTGGCGCCGCCGAGGCAGGAGACCGAGGCACCGAAGACCGCCGCGAGTGCCGCCACGAGGATCGCGGCGACCAGCGCCACCGTGCCCGCCAGCGCAGGAGGTTCCTCCGTCGCCCGCTCACCGCTCGCCTCTCTTCTTCTCGTGGGGACGCTCGGGCGCCTCGGGACGCTCGCCCTTCGGCGGCTGCGGCGGCCCCGGAGGCACCGGCCTCGGCGGGCGATGCCGGCGGGCGTCCTCGCGCAGCTCGTCGGCGAGCTCAGATCCCTCTCCCCGGCGCGGGGTCCGAGCGGGGGGCTTCACGGCGGCGGCGCTCGACGAGCCTGCTCGGGCGGACCGGCGGATCGGCTCTGGGGCGCTCCCCGGCTTCGGCGTCGACGCCGCGGCGCCTCCACCGGCGGGTCCGGCTGCCGAGCGGCCGCGCCTGCGGCCCGACGAGCGCCACCAGCCTCCCTTGCCGCCGGACCGGCGGGCCGCCTGTCGGCGGCCGCCCGAGGGACGCGAAGCCGGACCGGCGGCTTCGGGTGACGGTGGTGGCGTCGGCGATCCGGAGGCCGGGCCCGATGCCTTGGTCCCGCCCGCCGACGAGGTGCTCGTGCCCGCTGCGCCTCCGCCGCCCTGCGCTTCGGAAGCGCCCTGCGGCTTCCTTCCGCGGAGGTCGATGCTCACCCGCTTGCCGCCGAGCGGCACACCGGGCGCGCTCACCGGCGCGACCGGATCCTCCCGGTGGCGACGGCCGAGGAACCGGCCGCCCGCCCAGGCGGCGCCGCGCCCGGCCCGCCGACCCGCCCGCTCGGCGGGCCTGACGAAGATCCGGTTCCCGGCCCGCGCACCTGCGTAGAGGGCCAGGAGGCTCAGGGTGCGGTCGCGCCCCGGGGCACCCGGGCCGGTCACCACCCCGACCAGTCCTTCGGTCAGCGAGCGGCGCTGCAGGAAGACCGCCCAGAAGAAGGCGCATTGCAATCCGAAGGAGAAGAGCCAGCCGAGCTCCGACGTGGCGGCGGAGATCGCCGCGCAGACCGCGAGCAGGATCGCCAGGATCAGCGAATAGGCGGCCTTCCGCAACAGGTAGCCGGCGAGCTTCGCCAGCCACGCCTTGAAGAACTGGTGGCCCCTGCCGGGCACGGCCGCGGCCACCAGCGCCACCGGGCTGAAGGCCAGCAGCAGGAGCAGCAGGACCTGGGCGACGATGATGCCGATCGAGAGCGCCCCGAGGAGGAAGAAGGCGCCGAGCTCGGCGACGAAGATGACGAGCGCGACCGGCAGCCGCTGGTACTGGCCGCCCTTTTCCATCGACGCCGCCGCCGGGGTGTCGGCCGGGCCCAGTTCGTAGGAGCCGTTCTTCTTGCCCGGGTCGGAGTCGGGGAGCTTCGAGCTGTCGCCCGCGGCGAGGGCTTCCTCCTCTTCTTCTCGTTCCTTGGAGCCCGCGGGCATGCGCAGGAAGTGCGGCCCGTAGCGCTTCAGGTTGTTGATGCAGGTCTTGCCGCCGCTCGTGACGGTCTCCCCGGATTCCAGTCGGCGCGCGGCCGACGGTTCGAGGGGGGCGACGGCGACCGATTCCGGTTCTTCCCCGCCGCCCGCCTTCACGCAGTGATCGAGGCCGCCGAACTCGAGCACCGCCCAGGGCTGGGCGACCAGCAGTCCGAAGAGCTGGTCGGCGCCCGCTTCCTTGGCTTCGCCCTGGCTCTGCGGCTCACCGTCCTTGGCGATCGAGAGGAACGCCCCCGACATCTGGTTCGTCCAGTGCGAGGCGGTGCCGATCGTCTGCCCCGGCTCCAGCACGAAGAGGAAGGCCAGGCAGACATATATGAGCGACATCGCGAGCTGCGAGGCCGTCTCCGCGTAACGCCTCTGCACCAGCGCCTTCCACATCGCCCAGAGGGCGGCGACCGAGACCGCGAGCACCATCCACGGGCCGCCGAAGGCGGTTTCGTAGATCGTCTGGATCGCCCGCGAGACCGGGCCGAGCGCGCCGGCGCCGTTCGTCGCCGCCGAGCCGTTGACGAGGTCGAGCGAGAAGGCGAAGCCGAAGAGTTCGATCAGGATGTTGGCGAGCCAGGAGGTGCCGAGCCAGAGCCAGTTCGCGAGGGCGAAGGCGATCATCGGCAGGAGCCCCGAGACGTCGACGCCGCTGAAGACGCCCGCCGAGATCGCGGTGAAGTGCTCGTCGAGTTCGTAGTTGCCGAGCGGCGGCCCGCCCTTCAGGCCCGAGAGCGAGGACCCCGGCCCGACGTTCGCCCAGATGTCTGCGTGGGCGGGCGGCGAGCCGAGCGCGACCAGCACCGCGGTCAGACCGAGGCAGAGGCAGATCCTCCGGCGCCGTCGCAGCAGCCGACCGGCGAGCGCCCTCATGCCGGCACCTCGGCCGCTGCCGGAGAACGTCGTCCCGGGGTGGTGTCGAGCTCGGCGAGGAGGCCGGGGTCGGGGTCGACCTGGACCTCGCCCCAGCGCCCGTCGAGGTCGCGCTCGAGGCCGCGGCCGCGCCGGAATTCGGTCAGGCGCGAGGCGAGGCCGCCCTCCTTGGGGTCCAGGCCGAACTCCTCGATCCCGCGGGCGGCGGCCCGCGGCGAGTCCTGGCCGAAGAGGAAGACCGTCCCGACCAGCTGAGCCAGCTCGCCGAGATCCTCGACCTGCTGGGTCGCCAACAGCACGGTCGCGTTGAAGGCGCGGCCGAGCCGGATCAGGCGGTTCAGCAGCGCCCGTCCCTGCGAGGAGGCGAAGAAGACCCAGCCCTCGTCGAGGAAGACGATCTTGTGGCGGGTGCGGTCGCCGGAGATCAGCTTCAGGGTCAGCGCCGCGACCAGCGCAAGCGTCGCCACCGAGACCCGCTCCGAGCGCGTGTAGGCGGCGCGGTCGGTGCCGGGCTCGGGGAGGTTCAGCCCCGGCATCCGGATCGTGATCAGGCTCGGCTCCCGGCTCCCTTCCCCGTCGAGGAGCCGGCCGTCCTCGTCGCCTGGGTCCGAGAAGCCCAGACGGGCCAGGCCGAAGTCGGCGACGACCTCGAGCGCCTCGGCGCTCTCCCTGGCGCCGACGGCCTCGGAGGCGCGGAGGCGATCGACGACGTGGTGGAGGCTCCGCTCGTCGGCGCGGACCGCGTCGCGGACCGCGCGGTCGACCGCCACCTCCCATGAGGACGGTGGGTCGCGCAGCAGCTCCAGCAGGTAGGAGGAGGCGAGTTCCTCGCGCAGCTCCGGCAGCCCGATCCGCAGCGGATCGAGTTTGCCCCGGTGGACCGGGTCGGCCGAGAGCTCCAGCACCTCGACCTCGTCCTCGCCGAGCCCGGGCAGCTCGGCGAGCCGGTGGTCGGGCTTCGGGTCGAAGTCGATCACGAGGCTGCCGCGAAGGAGCCCCGCGTGGGCGATCACCTGGGCGGCGATCGTCTTCCCCGAACCCGGCGTGCCGGAGAAGAGGACGGCCGAGGGGCGCGAGTCACGCGGCGCCTCGGTCGGGTCGAAGCGCACCGGCCGCCCGGCGACCGGGTCATAGCCGAGGTAGATGCCTCCCGGCGAGCCGACCGCCGCGGTGGCGACGGGCACGCTCGCGGCCACCTGCTCGGTGGTCATCTGCTGGCGGTAGTCACCGACCGCGCCGCCGTCGGGTCGCGGCAGGTGGTCGAGGAAGAGCGCGTGCTGTAGGCCGCGCGGGCGGTGCAGGGTGACCTCGCCGTAGCGCTCGCGCAGCGTCGTCACCCTCGCCTCGAGGGTCTCGACGTCGGCGGCGGCCACCGCCAACGAGACCGAGGCGCGGAGCATCGGCGGCCGCGCGACCGAGGAGAGGATCGCCTCGTACTCGCGGGCCAGCTCGCGGTCCTCCTCGGCGAGGGCGCCGGGCCCGGTCGGCGAGCCCGCGAGCTGCTCCCTGTAGGAGTGCTCGACGTCGAGCACCCGGCGGCGGACCTGGGCGAGGGCGTCGCGGTTGCCGATCAGGTCGGCGTGGAGGACCGCGTCGACGGGACCGGCGCCTTCGAGCGGCGCGAAGAGGATCTCGGCGGCCCCCGGGAATTCCGCTTCCTCGGCCAATGAGCCGAGACAGAGGAACGCCTGGTGGGAGTCGCCCTCCTCGGATTCGACCACCAGCGATGGCGCCCGCCCCGGCTCCTCGCGCATCGGCGCGGCCGCCGGGCTCCAGAGGTCGGATTCGAGCGGCTCGTAGAGGGCTTCGTCCTCGCCGCCGCCGAGGATCAGCGCGTCGGGCTCCCAGTTGCGGTCGAGCGCCGGCTCGCCGAGCCCGCGACAGGCGGCGCGGCGAAGCAGCCATTGGAGCTCGGTGGTACCGGCGCGGCGCAGCTCGACCACCGAGGCCGCCCGCCCGAAGGTGCGCCGCTCGGCCTCGGCCAGCGAGCGCAGCTCCGCCGCCGGGATCGGGCTCGCGGCGCCGACGCCCGCGAGGTCCTCCAGCCGGCGCCGGGCCCGGCCGACCGAGCGCATGGCCCCGCCGCCCCGCCGGCCCTCGGTGAGGGAGATCGCGAGGTAGACCTCGGGCAGGTGGGAGTCGAGCGAGGCGAGGCGCCGCCGGTGGCCGTCGAGGTAGGAGTGCCAGCGCCCGCCGTCGGCATGGGCCGGGTCCGCCATCCAGGCGAGCTCGGCCGCGTAGTCGTCGGCCGGGTAGGGGCGGGCGATCCGCCAGATCGAGAGGTCGGCGCCGACGACCGCGATCAGGCGCTCGAGCCGGTGGAGGAGGGCCCACTTCTCGGCGACCGGCAGGAACGGGTATGAGCGCGACCCGACCCGGTAGAGGGCAGCCGCCTCCCCGCCCGGGCCGATCAGGACGTTCGAGCGCGCGTAGCGCAGAGGAAAGCGGATCACGGCCGGACCTCGAGGGTCTGGCCGGGCCGGAGCGCCACCCGGTGGTGGAGGCGGGCCCGGCGGGTCAGCCTGCCCGGCTCCCTGACCACGAGACCGCCGCGCAACCTCCGCCTCACCGTCACCGGGGAGGCGAAGTGGACGGCTCCCGGCCCGGTGATCCGGGCGTGACGCAGGGCGGGGCCGCCCGCGTCGGGCGCGATCCAGAGGCGCGAGTCGAGACCGCGGCGCGTCCCCGCCGCGGGGAGGCCGCGGCCCAGCGAGCGCCGGGCGGGCGCGAGGCGTAGCGCCACCCAGGACAGGGCGAAGCGCTCCGGCCGGCGGCCGTCGGGCGTCGCCTGGGTCGCCGCGGTCGCAACCGCCATCGGCACGACGACCAGCCGCAGGGGCCAATCGAGCGCGCCGAGGACGGTGCCACAGGCGATCGTCCCCGCGGTCGCCGCGGCGGCGGCGAGGAGCCCGGCGGTCCTGTCACCGATGGCGAGGCCGCCTGCTCCGGCCGCCGCCGCCGCGACCGCGGGGACGATGAGTGAGCCCGAGCCGAGCGCGAGCACCGCCACCAGCGAGCCCGCCATCCAGCCGAGCCAGCGCAGCGGCACCCCGCCGGGGACCGGCAGCGGCCGGCCCTCGACCTGATGGATGCGGCGATCGGGAGAGAAGATCCGCTGGTAGGAGCGGACCCCGGCGTGGCCCTCGCTCACGGCAGCACCTGATGGGCGATCGCCTTCGCCGCTTCGGCGACCTGGCCGGGGGCGAAGACGAGCCAGCCGACGACGATCGCCGCGACGAAGAACATCACCAGCTCGGTGAAGCGCCGGTTGATCAGGAAGACCAGCGCGAAGATCGCGACGATGCCCGTGTAGAGCTCGCCCGCGTATTCGCGCAGGATCCCGGCGAGGTTCGAGCCGATCGAGTTGCCGCCCGCGGCGAGCGCGGCGGCGGGGACGAGCAGCGCGAGCACCGCCGCGGCGACCGTGGCGATCAGGAAGCGGCGGCTCATGCGACCGCCCCCTCGACCGCGGCGACGTACCAGCGCCCGGCCCGCTCGACCACCCGCAGGCGGTAGGAGAGCGCGTAGACGGCACCGCGGGCCGGCTCACCCAGGCGGGCGGCGACGAGGAGGTCGCGGGCCGGCCCTTCGGAGTCGCCGAGCTGCCGGGCGTGACCTGCGCCGACGAGTTCGAGCGCGCCGCCGAGCGGCACCACCGTCGCCCCGGGCGCCAGCAGGTAGGAGAGATCCGCGCTCCGCCCGGCGCTGACGTAGGCGGGCAGGAACTTCCCGACCAGTTCGCCGATCGCACCGGCGCCGGGTCCGGCGAGAGGCCGGGGCCGCTCAGGGTCGGCCCCGGCCGGCGCCGGCACCGCGACGATCGAGGGCGCGCCCATGACCGCCGGCTCGCCCGCCCCCTTGCGGACGATCGGGACGGCCAGATCGAGGGTGCGCGCGTCGCGGAGATCACAGGAGACGGTCAGGACCCAGCGGCCGCCTCCGAGCGGCTCGGACCTGACCACCTCCGCCTGGGCCACCTGGCCGGCGGCGCCCGAGGGGCGCATGGGCGCGAGATGCGCGCCTTCGGCGAGGTAGGCCGAAAGATCGTCCGTCGAGGACGATTCGAGGAAGGCCCGGGCGAAGCCGACGGCGAGCCCGTCGGCGGCCTGACCGGCCCCGGCCGGGACCCGGTGGCCGACCGGCGCGGTCTGCGCCTGCGGCGATCCGAGGATCGCGGCGCCGCCCCGGACCAGCAGGACGGCGAGGACGGCCCAGAGGGCGACCCGGCCGACCGGGCGCAGCGCGGCGCCGAGCGGCCGGGCCTCCACCTCCTTCCCTCGCCCTGATCTGAAGACCCTTCCTGACACCTGACCGACACCTCCCGTCCTCTCCGTGTCCGCCTCGGCGGCGGCTTTCGGGGAGACAGGGGCGCGGGGTCAGGAACCGGTCACAGACGTACTCATGGGCGTTGGTACGTCTGTGCGCGAAGGGCGCGGCAGGGCCGACCGGGGCCGCGGCTCAGGAGGTCGGGCCGGTGTCGCCCGCCAGGCCGTCGGCGAGCTGATGGAGGAGCCAGGGCCCGGTCCAGTCGGCGAGCTCGTAGTGGACCCAGCTCCCCTCACGGCGGCGGGTGACCATCCCGGCGCCACGCAGGACGCCGAGCTGATGGGAGACGCTCTGCTGGCTGATCGGCAGGCACGCGGTGAGCGCGCTGACGGTGGAGCTGCCGCGCCGCTCGAGCGTCTCGATCAGCCTGATCCGCGTGGGATCGGCGAGCACATGGAGAACGGCCGCCAGCGACTCGACCGTCTGCTCGGAGAACCGATTCCCCGCCGTCGTCGTGGTCTCCGCGGTCGCCGTCGTCACATGACCACAGGGCGACGAATGCGGGAACTGGCCCCCTCCGCCAGGCGGGTCGGCCCGGCCGCTCAGCGCAGCATCGGGACGAGCAGGTTCTGCACCGCGCTCTTCAGCATCGCCTGGCTGAACATGTCGCGCCTGCTGCGCAGGTAGACGAGCTTCCCCCAGTCGCTCGATCCGAAGACCGGGTCCTCGGCGAGGGTCCGGGCGACGTCCTCGACCGAGGACCAGGGCGCGTAGTTGGTCGGCTGGACCCCGCGCATGATCTCGAGCTTGGCGGCGAGGGTCTCGCGTAGCCTGGCGGGGACGATCTCCAGCAGCGGCCCCGCGGCGGGCTGGGCGGCGAGCGCGATGAAGGCCAGGTCGGCGTAGTGCTTGGCCTCCCGGTGGAGGACCCAGCCGAGGATCTTCTCGGCCCCTATCTCGTGCGGGTCCATGATCCAGACCACCGGCGCCTCCGACCAGATCCCGAGGTCATAGGGAACCTCCAGCCCGGTCTCGATCCCGGGCAGCACCAGCCCCCGGCTCGAGATGTCGGCCTTGAAGCTGCGGGAGTCCTCCGGCGCGAGCGCGGTGAAGGCCGGCAGGTAGGAGATCGGCTCCGACTTCCACGCCGATCCCCTGGCGTCGTGGGGCGTCAGCTCCGCCGGGGTTATCTCCAGGTCGTCGTCGGCGTAGCTCAGCATCCCGAGCATCTCGCCTCGCGCCGGCTGGGCCTCGGTCGAGGTAGCGAAGTCCGCGTCGTAGACGGTGAAGCGGGGCGAGTGGAAGCACCGCAGCGCCATCGATCCCGCCAGCACCCGCTCGCCGCCGAAGAACTCCTTGCCGGCGAGGTTCAGCACCTCGACGATCCGCACGAGATCCCTGATCAGGACCGGCTCGGGGATGCCGTGACGCTCGGCCTCGTTCTCGGTGGCCTCGTCGTCGGGGTAGGAGATCATCCGGCCGAGGCGCCCGCGATCCAGCCGCGCAGATAGTCGCGCGGGACGTTGACCATGACCCCGGTGGCCGGGTCGCGCCTCATCTTCTTCCGCGGCAGGTCGTACTCGCGCGAGCGGTCGAACAGTGGGGTCGTCGCCCGCCCCGCGATCGGCGGCAGGTGGGTCTCGACCAGCCGGTCGAATCCGAGCTCGCCTAAGAGGAAGGCCACGCGCCGCAGCGTCGCGCCGCCGATCCTGGCCGCGATCTCGGCCACCAGCGACCAGCGGATCTCGCTCCGCTCCCTGGCCCGCGCCCATGCCCCCACCACGGTCTCGATCCCGCCGCAGAGATCAGGCCGCAGGAGGCCGTCGACGAGGGTGCGCTCGGGGGTGCTCCGGTCGAAGAACTCCTTCGACTCCCCGACCCGAACCCTTTCGACCTCCTCGCCGGCAGGCGCCGGCCACGAGTCCTGCGGCAGCGCGGCGACGATGAGGCCGTCGGGCAACCTGCGCGGCCTCGAGCCCTGCCGGACCGCGACGTAGGTGGCACCGGAGTGGAGGTCGGTCAGGTGGTGGGCGATCAGCGCGCTCAGGAACCCCACGTAGTAGTCGCCGTGGGGGCGAAGGGCGAGGTCGGCGAGCAGCTCGGCCGAGGCCGCCTGGCGGATCGAGCGCGTCCCCGCGGGGGCGATGACGAAGCGGCTGCTGCCGGCGGCGTAGAGGAGGCCGTTGTCCTTCAGCCGGTTCAGCAGGCGCTGAGGTGCCGGGGTGATCTCCTCGAGCCAGTCGGAGTCCTCCGGCCAGCGGATCGTCCGCCTCCCCCGGCGGGCCGCCTCGTCGAGGATCAGGGCGCCCTTCGATCCGACCGTCTTCTGCATCTCCGCCATGCAGCTATCTTAGCGCAATATCAGACGTAACTAGTCTGTTTTTACACTAGTAACGCTGCACCGCAGCTAGAGCGATGCCAAAACAGACGGAATATGTCTGAATGTGCTTCAAGTTAGCTGCGATCGCGTGCCTCAGGGCTATCTGCTACGAACGTACGTTCCCCTACAATCCGATTCGATGGCGGCGGAGAGCCAGACAGCCGACCCGCGCAGGCTCGAAGGGATCGTGCTGAAGCTGCTGCTCGACGCGCACCCGACGCCGGTCGCCGAGGCAGACCTGGTGCGCTCCCTGGACGACGGGACAGACGACGTCGAGATCGGCGGGGCGGTCGAGGTCGCCGTGCGCGGTCTGCGCGACTCCGGCCTCGCCAACGTCGCCGACGGGCTGATCTTCCCGACGATCGCCGCCGTCCAGCTCGACCAGCTGCTCGCCGACTGAGCCGGCGGGGACCCTTCGACGGAAGGGCGACGACGAACGCGCCGCCACCCTCCCGTTCCCGATCAGCGCAGGCGAAGGACGGTGCCGACCGGCAGCACGTCCGGGTCCCCGGTGCCGATGCGTCCGGCGTTCAGGACCCACAGGCGATGGACCTCGGCCGCGATCTCGGCGTTCGAGGCGCCCGACGGGAGGTAGCCCTCGGCGATCGTCCAGAGGCACTCACCGGCGGCGACGGTGTGGCTCTTCCTCCCGGCGAGACCGCCGCGCTCGACCGGCGGTGAGGCAGCCGGGGCAGCGGCCGTCGGCGCGGGTTGAGGTTCGGGTGCCACCGGAGCCGGTTCGGGTGCCGGCGCCTTCGATTCGGGCGCGGCGGCCACGGATCCCGAGGAGGCGTGCTTCGCGGGGTGCTGTTCCGGCGCCGAGGTGGTGGGCGCGACGATCGCTTCGTTCCTCACCGCTTCCCCGACCGGTTCAAGGGCGGTTTCGTAGCTCGGCGAGGTTCCTTCGGGCGTGTAGCTCGGAGGTGGGGTTGCCGCGGGCGCCGCCGGGGGCGCTTCGGTCTGAGGCGACCCGGCAACTTCTCCACTCGTAGGGGCGGGCGCTTCTTCTTCAGGGGCGGCGACCGGCGCCGGAGGTGGCGCTTCCGGCGCGCCGCCTTCGCTCACCGGC
>ERZ778021.897-NODE-897-length-42172-cov-5.528670_pt1 | contig 42172 bp, 40 predicted proteins | sample MGYA00375751_ERZ778021 | MGnify/ENA primary metagenome ERZ778021 (study PRJEB29350, sample SAMN05389814) | bioreactor metagenome | isolation source: Thiocyanate stock bioreactor | place: South Africa: University of Cape Town | collected 2013-08-29 ... | reverse complement strand
ACATAAAGTCGCCCGGCTGGACGGCCTGATCCACGACACCGACCTCGAACAGGCCCTGTGGGACAGCGGGGACCGCCGCTGATCGCCGTGGCCAACATCTACGACCCAGCCGTGACTCCCGGGTCGCGCAGCGGCCGGTACCCGGTGCGCGCGTACTCGGCCTCGACCGGGAATTCGTACGTGCCGTACGGGTTGACGTGTTCCATCAGCGCCGGCGAGACGTGCGCGAGCAGGTCGCGATCGATGCAGCCGGCGCCGGGCGGCGAGGTGGTCTAGCGCGAGCTCGAGGTAGGCGGTGTTCCAGGTGATGATCGCGTTCACCACCAGCGACAGGCACAGCGCCTGCTCGGTCTGCTGCTCGTGGTGACGACGCCGCACCGAGCCTTCGTGCGCGAAGAACAGGTCCCGGCGCATCGAGTGCAGGGACTCGCCCTTGTTGAGCTGGCGGGGGATCCGGCGCCGGTAGGCCTCGTCGGCGAGGTAGCGCAGCGCGTAGATCGTGCGCTGCAGCCCGCCGAACTCGACCAGGGCCTGCGCGATCGCCGAGCGCCGTGAGGAGGCGTGCAGCTTGCCGACCACAAACGACGCGGTCGCGTGCCCGTACTTCAGCGACGCGGCCAGGCGGAGCATCTGGTCCCACTGCGACCGGATCAGCCCGACGTCGACGGTGCCGGTCAGCAACTTCCCCGCGTTGGGGAACACGCTGGTCAGCTCCTTGCGGGAGCCGAGCCGGTGCAGGGTGATCCCGCCGAGGTCGCGGATACGCGGGGACAGCGTGAACCCGGTCAGCGCGAACAGCGAGAAGACGGTCAGGGTCTGGCCGGCGGTGTCGGTGGTGTGCTCGGTGATCGGCAAGTCGGTGGCGTTGCCGAGGATCTCGTCGAGGACGTACACGGCTTCGCGGTCGGTGACCGGGATGACCTTCGTGCCGTAGGTCGAGTGCTGGTCGGAGACGTGGGTGTAGGTCGAGACGCCCTCGTCGACGAAGTAGCGCGACAGCGCCCGCGCGGTCAAGCTCTTGCCGCGCATGGGAAACCGCTGACCGTCGGATGAGGACATCGTCCCGCCGCCCCACACCGAGGACAGCGGCAGCGTGTGGTGATGGTTGACCACCGCGGCGTTCGCCGAACGCAGCGTGTCCTCGCGCAGGTACCACTCGGTGGTCCAGGCCAGGGTGTCGTAGGAGATGCGGGAGGCCTCGGCCATCGCGGTCAGCCCGCAGTTGCACGCCTGCGCCAGGATCGCGGCGTAGAGGTTGCGGCGCAGCTGCGGGTCCCGGTGCGTCTTGCCGCCGGCGTGGGTGAGCTGCTCCGACCAGGACGCCCAGCGGTCGACCTCGATCAGCAGCTTGGTCAGCTGCGGCCGCGGCAGCAGGTCCACCAGCTGCAGGCGCAGCTGCTCGACCGCGTCCGGCACCGCCATCGCCGAGAGCTTCGAGACGACGATCTCGCCCTTGTCGGTCATCCGCACCGGCCCGTCGCCGGTGGCCAGCAGCGGCTCCAGCTCGCCGAGCGCGGCGTGCAGCTGCTCGCCGACCTGCTCCAGCGCCTCGTCCGCGCTGGGCGAGACGTCGACCAGCGCGCAGTACTCAGCGCGCAGTCCGTCCCACCGCTGGACCGGGAGCAGGAATGTGGTCGGGTCCGCGTAGCGGCGCGAGCCCGGGACCCAGACATCACCGGAGCGCAGCGCGTCGCGCAGGCCGAGCAGGGTGCCCAGCTCCCAGTAGTGCCGGTAAGCGGTGGTGTTCCCGGCCTTGCGAGCGTGCTCGAGGTAGCCGCGCCAGCGGGTCGGCACGAACTCCGCCGGCGTCCCGTCCGGCGCCTTCCGGCTGCCCTTCGCATACAGCTCGCGCAGCACCTCGATCGCCGCGACCAGCGGCTTCGCCTCCACCGCCGCCTCGAACTCCAGCCCGCCGATCACGTGCGGCGCGAACTCCCGCAGGTAGGTGAAGCTGGCGTCGATCAGGGCCAGGTGCCCGTGGTCGCGCTGCAACCGGTCCTTCGGATCGCGGCGGGCCGCGCGCAGGCGGTCCATCCCGATCCCGCGGCGCAGCCGGCCGCCGACCTCTGTGTCCGCGATCTTCTCGTCGGTGGCCACCGTGAGGATCTCCTCCAGCAGCTCCCGCTTGTGCTCCGAGGCCTTCGCCCGCGCGGCGAGCAGCTCGTCCAGCTTGCGCCGCGCACGGTTCTCCGTGCCGGAGATCGCTCGGTCGAACATCTGCACCAGCTCGTCCAGCACTTCGACCGCGCACTCGGCCACGGTCGCCAGCAGCACCGGGAACTTCTTCTCATCGTCGCGGCGGGCCAGGGCCTGGTTGGTCGCGCGCCGCCCGACCCCGGCCAGGCGGCGGCGGCGGGCGTCCGGCAGCGACGAGAGGTCCAGGCGGTGCGCGTCCAGTCCGCGCAGGAACCGCAGCTTGTCCAGCTCACCGCGGATCGCCATCGGCGAGGCTGACGTGGCGCCGCGGTGCAGCCACGCCAGCCGAGAGATGGTCATGCCGTCCTCGACCACCAGCAGCCCGTCCAGCTCGGCGCGGCGCTGCTCGGACAGCAGGTGCTCCACCCGCAGATACACCTCGCCCACTGCGTTCTGCCGCACGGTGGCGATGCGTTCCATCAGCGAGATCACCCCCGGCCGGACGATCTTCGCCGCCTGCAGGTACTCGCACCCCAGGCGGAACAGCACGCTCGGCGCGTCGTGCTCGATCGCCCGCGCGAGCAGGAACTCCTCCGGGTCCTTCCATTCCGCCCGGCCTGCGGTGCGCCAGCCCAGCCGGGCCGCGATCGTCCGCAGATGCTCGGTGCGGGTCTGCTTCCGCGTCCCGTACCCGGCCAGATCGGCGATCGGCACCCCGAGTTGCACCGCGACCCGGTTCGCCGCGGCCGCCGGCACCGCGGCGACCTCGTCCGGCACGAAACCCAGCCACGGCAACGTACACAGCTGGATCGCCAGCCCGAGCCGGTTCCCCGTCCCGCGCGCCGCGCCCTCCAACCAGGCCCGATCATCCGCGCCAAGCGTGAAATACCGGATCAACTCGTCGCGACCCAGCTCCTCCGGCCACGACCGCAGCCGCTTGATTTCCGCATCCGAGAAGAACCTCGTGGACATCCCGACACCGCCCGCCCAAGAACGATCATCCGCGAGCCACATCCTCACGAAGGCGTTCCGGCAGCCAGCGCCGGGTCCCGCCTGCCCCTCGGCGCCGTTCACCGGTCAGACGAGGCTCTGACCAGCACCTCCACGGCTAAGCGTTGTTTTTTCGGCGCCTGCTACCGACGGGCCTACTCGGCCGCAGGGGCGGGCCCGGTGACGTCACCAGACCCTGCACATGCAGCAGGCCCCCGGGCTCTCGGAGCCGGGGGCCTGCTGCTCGTTGTTGGGGGTCTGGCGGGGCTCAGCCTGCCTCTCCGTCGTCGTCGGCGTCGGGATCGGCCGCGGCGCGCTGGGCCAGGGCGTCGTCCCGCTCGCGCCGCCACGCCAGGTCCGCCCGCATGGCCTCGCTGAAGTAGGGGCCCCAGTAGTCGGGCCGGATCGTCTCCTGGCCTGCCGAGCGGGCGGCCCGAGTGTGCGCCGGCTCCACGTGCTGCGGCTGCGCGTACGAGCGGGCGGCCCGGGCCGGCGCCGACTCGGCGTACTGCTGCTGGGTGTACGGGTTCGGGTAGGGCGAGGTCCCGCCGGCGGCGGGCCCGCGCGCTTCCTGCTGGGCGGCGTCGAGCTCGTCGACGAGGTGCTGGCCCGGTCCGCCCGGGACGGCGCGGCACTGCTTGGGCAGGATGTGCTGCTCGACCTTGGCCAGCGCGGCGTCGAGCCAGCGCGTGTTCCACTCGGCGGCCTGGTTGGGGTGGCTCAGCGGCAGGTACGCCTCTGCGTGGCTGGTGCTCAGCCAGGCCACCTGGAGGAACGCGGGGCGGTGCAGGGCCCAGCAGTCGGGCAGCTGGGCCCGCGTCACCTGGTACCAGCCGCCCAGGACGCTGTGCACCCAGTCGCCCAGCTTGATCCATTCGGTCTCGGCGTCGGCCGCCGACATGGCGAACCAGTCCACCGGCGGGTTGTCCGCCGCCGCCTTGGCGGTGGCCAGCTCCTCGACGACGCCGCGCACGGTGAGGAGGTCGCGCTGGACGTCGAGCAGCTGCGGGGCGAACTCGGCGACGGTGCCGGCCAGGTCGCCCACCGTGGTGCGGAGCCGGCCGACGTCGCCGCGGACCTTGCGCACGTCCTCGGCGAGGTCGACCAGCTGCCGCGAGCGGGCCGGCGTCCCCCTGTTCGCCGGCCCGCCGTCAGGTGCGTTGCTCATGTGACCGCGCCGGCCTCGCCGGCGGTGGGCTCGGCGCCGATCTGCGGCAGGTCGCGGTCGGCCGCAGCGCGGCGGAGCTTGCGGTGGATGCGGCGGGCCCGCTTGTAGCCGGGCTCGAACTTCACCACGACGGCGCGCGGCCCGAGGCCGAGGACGTAGGCGTGCCACGGCGGCAGCCCGTAGATCGTCTCGCCGCTGATCACCGGCTCGGTGGTGGTGTGGCGGGTGGTGCTCACCGACCGCCGGCTCAGCAGGCCGTCGCCGTCCTGGACCGACTCGCCGCTGGAGACTTTCTGCACCCGGCGCTTCCCGGCGAGGTAGGCCAGCTCCTCCAGGTCGTCCTTGCCCGCCACACCGGGAAGGATGACCTTGGTCGGCAGGTTTGCATAGATCGTCTTGGCGCGGTCCGGGCCCCACGTGGTGCGCAGCTGCGCGAGGTCTTGGACCACGGCGGTGACCTCGATGCCCCAGCCGCGCGAGTCCGCCGCCCACTTGTCGAGCGGGACGGGCGTGGTCTGGGCGACCTCGTCGAGGATCATCGCCAGCCCGTTGGGCAGGCGCCCGCCCTTGCAGGTCGACGCGACGATCTTCGCCTGCCGGAACACGTGCTCGGTCAGCGCCGTGATCAGCGGCGAGAGCCGCTTGTCGTCCCCGGCGATCACGAACAGCGCGCCGCCGTTGAGGAAGTCCACGATGTCGAAGTTCTGCGAGGGCGACGGCCGGCAGGCCGCGGCCACGGTCGGGTTGTCCATGAACCCGACGCACGAGACCACGGTGGCGAAGTAGCCGGTGCGGGTGTTGTGGCTGGCCGCCAGGTGGGTCTTGAGCGTGCCGACCCACGCGGCCGGCGCCCGGTTCGGGCTTGCCTCGAGGATTCCGACCGGCGTCGGGTCGTCGGGCTGGGTGGCCCAGTAGTGGACGGCACCCATGTCGTAGCCGGCCAGGGCCGCGGCCATCAGGTAGCAGCGGATGATCTCCTGGGCCTTCTGGGCCCAGAAGTCGGAGCAGTCGACTCCGGAGGCGCCGCCGCCGCCGCGGACCAGCGCCCACGCCTGTGCGTCGGCGACGGCCTGGTCGTGGCAGCCCTGCACCGGGTCCCACGCGAACGACGAGCCCAGGCCGCCGATGTTGGCCGGGTTGAAGATGTGCACCGGGCCGCGCTCTGCGCGCGCGGCCGCGGCCATGACGGCCAGCTCGGGCTTGGTCGAGCTGACGTAGACCCCGCCCGGGAAGTCGAACACCTTGTGGATGATCAGCGACGACTTGCCGGAGCCCTGCGGGCCCACCACGATCGTGCCGCGCGAGTGCGGGCTGTAGACGCGCTGGCCGCGCATCCAGGCCGGCCCGGAGACGACCTTGCCGATGAGGTTGGCGTACTCGATAACCGGCCAGCGGCGCAGCGGGCCGTCGGGGCGGGCGGGCAGCTCGGGCCGGATGAACTCGGCCTGCCGGCGCATCGCCGTGGCGCCGGCCGATTCCTTGAGGTCGTACCGGTTGAGCCAGCCACCCTCGCCGAGCTCGCGCTGGAGGCGCTTGTGCGGCATGTGCCACCACCGGTTGTGCGCGATCGCGCCGGCCACGAGCAGGGCGCTCGTGGTGTAGCCGATCGCGGTCACCTCGCCGATGGTGGCGAGCGCGGCGGCGTCGTGGAAGGGCAGGGCGTCGATCCCAGCGGTCAGCCCGCCGGCGGCGAGACCCAGGCCGCCGGCCTTGATCTCCTTGCGTCGTGCATCCTTGTCCGTGGACATGGGAGGTCACTTCTCCTCGTGTCTAGCGGCAGGGGTGGGAGGCTCAGTCCTGCCTCTGCCGCGCTGCGTGGCTGGTCCTGGGTGGACCCTGCCGAGGTCGAGTACCGCTCAGCGTCGCACTCGACCCCGACAGGCAACATCCAGTTCTCGGATTTGCAGGTGCGATCAGGCCGTGAGGCCCGCCGCTCGCGCGTTGATCTCCGCGCGCACCGCGGCCGCGTTCGTCTTGCTCACGCGGAAGTAGCTGGCGATCTTCGAGGTCGACGGCGCGACCTCGCCGGGCTTGTTGTCCTGCGACGGCGCGACGAGCTCGTGGGCCAGGGCCCACTCCACGATCACCACGAGGTCGCGCAGTTCGGAGCGGTCGGCCTCGGCGTGGAGCTTGGTCAGGATCTGCGCGTCACCGCGGGAGATCCGGTCGTGGATCAGCAGCACCGCCGCGACCAGCACCGGAGCCCATCCGGTGCGCACCACGCCCATGAGGTCCCCCGCCGCGATCGAGGGGCCGGCCGCCGCGATCAGCGAGGCGAGCAGCAAGCCGGCCTTGACCAGCCAGGCCCGGCGCGTGTCGGCGTCGTCGCGGACGATGCCGGCGAGCGCCGCGCGAGCGTCGTGGCGCATCAGCGCCATGAGGGCCACCGAGGCCAGGGCCTCCAGCCCCAGCGAGAGCCACCACAGCGGGTCGGAGCGGTCGCCGCTGGGCACGAAGTTGTGCTGCACGACGAACCCCGTGTACGCGAGTCCCACGACCATGAGCGCGATCAGGAGGTTGCTCCACAGCGTCGCCGACCGGATGTGCGTCGCGGTCCGGGCGTCGAGGCTGGTCAGCCGCTTGCGGACCCGCTGGGCCCGCAGGTGCCAGCGCTGATCACTGGTCGTCGCGTTGCGGTCGCGGACGTCGGCGCGCTCGTCGAGCCACCGCCGCCAGCTGCCCCGCCGGTCCCGCCACTTCCGGGCCCGCAGCTCCCGCGTGACCTTCCACTTCGTGTACTCGCGGTCGAGCTCGCGCCCGAGCTGCACCACCTCGCGCTCGGCGTCGACCTCAGCGGGCGTCATGTGCTCGATGAGCGCCCGGCGGGCGGTCAGCTTCACGACGTCCTCGGCGACCTCCACGCGCTCGCTCAGCGCCCGTACGACCGCCCTCGGGTCGTCGTCCTCGCGGTCCGGCACCGGCCGGTCCACGACGTCCAAGGGCGCGGTGTCCTCCATCTGGCGCACGTAGTCCCCGGCGCCGGCTACCTGGCTCGCCTGCGTGGTCGTGTCCGACGCAGGGCTCAGGGTCGTACCATTGGTACTGGACATCCTCATCCAATCTGTGGTGTGTCCGATTCGCCCCGGCCGGTGTTCGCCCACCGCGCCGGGGTTTTTCGTGCTGGTCAGAGGGTCATTCCTCCGGCGGGAGCAGGCCCCGCCGGTCCAGGTACTCGTCGACCATCTGGTCGAAGACCGCCTGCCACGTCGAGCCGTACTGCCGCCGGTAGAGATCGAGCGCCTTCCGGCGATCGCCGCGAATGCGCTGGTTGAACTGCACCCGCGGGATCGGATCCCGAGCTGGCGGTGGTGGTGCTTGATCCAGCGTGGGGCTGGCCACTCCGGCCTCCTTCGCGTCGTCGGTCTCCATGATCCTATCATGGTTGCTAGTATCATAGCTAGAGGATTGTTTCTGCTGGTCCCCTCGTTCTTGGGGATCCGGCTGGCCTAGACCTCGCGCCACGGGAGCCTCACCGCTCGATCGCTGAACATGTCGTCCCATCGTCTCCGTGTCCCACCGGGCCGCCTGTCATTCCTGGTCAAGCAACCGTCGCGCGCGTACGCGCGTACGCGCGCGAGGCGTTCACGTCAACCCGGAGGAGTCAGGCCGGCTGCTCTCCACACCACGGCCGGAATCTTCTCCACCGGCACCCCGGCGCGGAGCGCTGCGGCGTCGAGGCTGGCGCGCAGCGCACCGGGTGCGGCGCCGGCTCGCCGAGCCGCGGCGATCCGGGCCAGCCAGACCTCCAGGCGATCACGTTCCTTGCGAACGGCCGCGCTGTAGGCCAGCGCTGAATCCTGCGCGACCTTCACCGCCGAGGCCACTGCCGCCGGATCGAGGGGACCGGGCACCTCCGTCGGCCAGGGCCGGCGCTCCGTACTCGATGAGGCCGGCGCCGGCGCCGGCTCAGCCGCCGGCGCTGGTGACACCGCGGGTTTCGCGGCCGGCGCCGGTTGCTTGGGCAGGTGGGCGGGCAGGATGCCCGTCGCCGTATCGCCGCTGGTCTCCGGTACCGGGGCCGGGTCGGCGGGCTTGCGTTTCGGTGGCGGCGGCATCCGGTGCCGGCGCTTGGACTGCTCGGCCTTCGCGTCGAGCGCGTCGAGCCCGTTAGCCGGCATGCTCGATCACCGCCCCGGCCACCGCGGCGAGCTCGCGCACGACCGGCATCGTGCGCCGGCTGTAGGTCGGCGCGGCCGCGAGGACCGTCCGCAGCTTGCGCGTCCGCAGCCAGCCATACGTCGAGATCATCGGGCCCACCGCGACGCTGTAGCGGTCGGCCAGCTCGCGCAGCCGCCGGCGCTCGGCCGCCGGCGGCGTCGAGGGAATCCAGTTCGGCACGAGCAAGATCGGATAGCCCACCAGCTCCCGGAGCGCGCCCTCCAAGGCGTTGAGCTCACGGGTCCCGAGGACCACGGGCATCACGATGAGGTCGGCCGCGCCGACCGCGCCCAGCGTCGAGTCCGACCCGCCGGGGTGCGTGTCGGCCACGACGCCCCGGTTCCAGTCCTGGGACCAGCGGGAAAGCAGTTTCGCCAGCCGCTCGGGGTCCGGTTGGTTCACCGCGAAGTCCGGGTGACACGGCACGAGGTCGGGGCGGCGCCCTGACCGCTTCGGCCGCGGCGGCTTCTCGGTCTCCAGGGCGTCGAGCAGCGGGATCCGGGCGAACCGGTCGTGATGTTGCCCGAGAGCTGTCGAGGCGTTGCCGTCGTCCCAGTCCAGATCGACCAGCACGGCGTCGAGCAGCCACGCCAGCTCCATCGCCACGAACGTCTTGCCGATGCCGCCCTTGGCCGACATCACGGTGACGACCTTGCGGGCCAGCCGCTGCGCGCCCAGCTCACGCAGCCGTCGGACCAGCGCCGATAGCTCCTCCTGCTCGGCCAACGAGGCCGAAAGGGTCATGTTCGCCATCGTCTCAACTCCAGGCCTCCGATCCCCGCACGAACTCCCGGCGGTTCGCCGGGGCATCGTCGCAGGTGACCGTACTGGTCGCGCGACGCACCTGCGTACGTACGCGCGTACTCGCGCACGCGCGTACTCGCGCGCGTACGCGCGTACGCGAGCCCGCGAGGCCGCAGTTTCGCAAGTGCAAAGCGTTCATTCTTTTGAGTAGGGCCCGGCGTGTCTTCGCAGTTTCGCCGCCCTGAAACCGATAGAACGTGCCGCATGAAGGGCACAAAGGGCGGCCGGCCCCGCAGGTGGGACCCGGCCAACGTCAAGACCTTGCGGGCCAAGGTGCCGCTGGAGCTGGCGGTGGCGTTCGAGGCTGAAGCCGCTCGGCGTGGCATGACCATGCAGGACTTCCTCGGAAATCTTGCTGCTGAGGTCACGGGCGTGCCCTACGACCCGCAGGGAGGGCTGCCGCTGAGCGCCTGAACGACGAAAGCGCCCCACCGGAGCTCGCAACTCCGGTGAAGCGCTTCTAGCCGCTAACTGAACATCCGCACACGTACACCGAGAGCCCTTTCTCTTAGCCGGGAGACCGGCCCTCGGTGTGGATTCCGTGCCCTGAAACTGGAGCCACCATAGCAACCGGGCCCCGGTGCGGCCCAGCATTCCCCGCGTACGACACGCGGGCGACGTCGGCCGCACCCCCCTCATCAGCCCCCGCACCTGCCGTTCTGTGCGCCAGCTGCGGCTCTACGCCGGGCATCGCGCGGGCGACGCCGCTGCGGTCGGTGCACTGCGGCCCGTGCTGGGCCGTGTTCGGCGGGTCGCCCGACGCCGTCGATATCGGGCCGGCCCCGATGGAGGCTCTGGGGTCTCGCGACCCCCGGGACCAGCGGGAATGGCTCGCCAGCCTGACCGCGGAGCCGTGGCTGGGCCAGCTGCGCCGCGACGCGCGAACCCGCGTGCTGGCCCTGGTGCGCGAGCTGATGCTGCGCGCGAACTGGGACAGCTGGGAGTCCTGGCCGGGCTGGGACCGGCTCATGGATGTGACCGGGTGGGCCCGGTCGACGCTGGCCGGCTGGCTGCGTCAGCTGCGCCTGTTGGGCTGGCTGTCGCTGATCGAGTCCGGCAGCACCGCGGAGTTCCGCCCGATGGCCCTGGCCCACGTCGCGGGCAACCGCCGCGCCGTCTACGCGCTGCGGGTGCCGGCGCAGCATCGGGCCGGCGTGCCCCGCGAGGCTGGCCCGGTCCCGGTCCCGGTCCGGCCCGAGCTGGAGACCGTCACCGCGGCCGCCGCCGGCGACGTCGCGGCGTTCCCGTTCCCCCCGTCGGACCAGCACGAATCCGTCGGCGGAGAGCAAACCTGGACCCCTACGGGTTTCTTTAGTTCTTCTTCTGAAGTTAGTCAGGGGGTTTCTTCACGCGCGAGCGAGGTTTTCCACAATTCGCAGGTCAGCGTGCCGGCTGGGCCCAACGATGAGGCCCTTCGGGCCCGCCTTGACCGAGGATGGCTCGCGTTCGCGGGCACGTCGCCGACCAGCGAGGCCCAGATGCTCGCTGCGGCGGCTGAGTTGCGCCGTCAGGAGCCGATCCTGGCCCGGTTGACCATTCGGGGGGTCCGGGCGCTCTGCCGCCCGTACTGGGCCGCTGGGTGGGCGAACGACGATGTGCTGCACGCGCTGTGGTTCCGCCCGTCGAGCTGGTCGCGGTTGCCGGCGATGGCGCTGGCTCGGATCGTTGCGCCGTACCGGTGGGCGGCCTCGCGCCTGGGGGCGTGGCGCACCGACGCCGGCCGGGTCCTGCCTGGTCACCACAGCGGCCAGCAGCCCCGAGCCGGCGCCTCAGCGGCCCGTGAGCGGGCCGTGGTGGCCCGCTGGGGCCGTGGCGGGCTGGAGGCCATGCCCGCCGGCGCCGATCGGCTCTGCGCGGCCGACGTGCGCCGGTACGGCCGCGCCCAGGTCGACGCCGCGGCGCAGATCCTGCGCCGGCGCCGGGCCGCCGAGCTCGCCGACGACCGCGACGCGATCCGCCCGCCGGCCGACGTCGCCGGCGCAGGACACGTCCGCGAGGTCACCGACCGGTGGCGCGCCGAGCAGCGCGCCGAGCGCGAGCGCCGCCGCGACGTCGACCGCCAGCAGCTGCTCGACCAGGCCCGCGCCGCGGTCGCAGCCGCTGAGCTCGCGGCCGGCGCCGAGCGCGAGCAGGTCCAGGCCGTCGCCGCCGCGATCGCCTGGACCCCGCCGGGACCAGCACAGACACCGCAGGAACGCCACGCGCTCGCGCTGGCCCGAGCCCGCGCGGAGGGCCGTAGCCCGGGAGCCGGCCGACGTCGCCGGGTGCGGTGGTGACCGGCTCGCGGCGCGGCGGCGGTGAGCCTGTGGTGGGTGCGGTGGCCCGAAGGGTGGTGGTCTCTCCTCGCTTCGCCGCTGCGACGGTGCCCGGGAACCTGCTGGTCCGCCAGGCCCTCCGCTGCGCTCCGGCCGCTCCGCGGTCGCCTGCGGCGAGCCCGGCACACCAGCAGAACCCCAGGCAAGACCCGTCGCGCCGAAGCGAGGAGAGACCACGATCACCAGCGGGTGGCGGCTGCCTCGCGCACCAGTTGGGAGCACTGCCGCCGGCCCTCGCGGGCCGGACCCTCCGGGGGCCGGGCGCTGCCCGGACCCGGCCTCTCTCGGAGAGCCCCAACAACCCAAAACCCGCGCGGACCAGCCGAAATGAGTTGACGCTTAAGCGTCAAAATCTGCTAGACTGGGGTACCTGGAACGAACCGAAGGAGCCACCACGATGACGACCGCGGCGCCGGAGCAGACGATCACCGAACGCCTGGTCTCGGCGCTCACGGCCGCGTGGCGGGCGATCCAGGGTGAGCACTCGGAGGTTCCCGACGTCGTGCTGGCCCTCGGGTCGGGCACGCTCGGCAAGCGCGGCGGGGAGACGACGTTGGGCCACTTCGCCGCCGGTCGGTGGCAGCTGGCCGACGCGGGGGAGGGTGACCAGGGGCTGCACGAGCTGTTCGTGTCCGGCGAGGGCCTGCGTCGCGGCGCGGCCGAGGTGCTCGCGACGTTGCTGCATGAGGCCGCGCACGGCCTGGCCGCCGCCCGGGGCGTCGTCGACACCTCGCGGCAGGGCCGCTACCACAACAAGCGGTTCAAGGCGCTGGGCGAGGAGCTGGGCCTGGTCATCACCGAGGCCGGGACGCTGGGCTGGTCCGGGACGGCGCTGGGGCCGCAGGCCCAGGAGCGCTACGCCGACGTGCTCGACCATCTGGCGGCCGCGATGACGGCCTTCCGGCGGGCCGAGGTGGCCGGCCTGCCCGGCAAGTCCAAGAGCAAGAACCTTCTGGTCGCCGAGTGCGCGTGCCCGCGCAAGATCAGGGTGGCCCGCTCGACCCTCGACGCCGCGCCGATCACGTGCGGGGCGTGCGGCGAGCAGTTCACCGCTCCGGACGACGACGAGGACGGTGCGGAAGACAGCGCCGACGAGTAGAATCCCGTTGTGCCGCAAGGCATGCCGGGACCGACCGCCTGACGGTCGACCACCCCCCGGGCAACAACCACAGACAGACCCTCGACGAGGCCCCTTGCCAGCGCGACCGGCAGGGGGCCTTCTCGTGCGCGCATTAGCTGTCACTTAAGTGTCAAACATATAGTATCGGTCAATACAATACGAAAATACGATACAATACAGTTGACGAAACGATACGAAACATGAGAAGATGTACGCATGACGACGACCCCGCCCGAGTCCCCCGCCAGCGCCGACGCGGTGGCCGAGCCGGCTGCCTGGCCCGACCCGCCGGAGCGGGGGCGCTGCTGGTTCCGGGGCTGCCCCAACGAGGTCCCGCAGTCGGCCGGCGGCGGCCGGCCGAAGGTGGTGTGCGAGGAGTGGGTGGACGGGCTGCGGCACACGCGGCTCAACAAGTCGCTGGCCAAGCGCGGGCGGATCGCCGTTCCTGAGCCGGGCAGTGGGGGAGCCGGCCCGGCGTCGGGCGCGGCGGCGGAGGAGTCGGGGGAGCGCGGCGACAAGCCGGTGACGGCGGCCCGGCAGACCTACGGCCAGGTACTCCAGCACGTCCAGGCCACGCTCGGCACGCTGCCGGGGCTCGTCGAGCGCCTGGAGGTCGCGGCCCGCACCGTCGCCGACCAGGAGCAGGCAGCCGCCGAGATCGCGGCCGTGGAGCGGTCGAGCCGGGCGCTTGTCGACGCGGCCGAGGCCGACCGGGACGCCGCCCGTGCTGCGGCCCGCGCGAGCGCGCAGGAGGCCGAGGCGGCCGAGGCCGCTCGTGCCGCGGCGGAGGAGGCGGCCGAGACGGCGCTGGAGAACGAGGAGACCGCCGACGCCGCGCGCGTCGAGGCCCTGGCCGCCCAGGCGGCCGCCGAGCAGGTGGCCGACCAGCAGCGCCGGCGCGCTGACGACGCCGAGCAGACGCTGGAGGCGGTGCGCGGGGAGCTGGAGCGCACCGGCGAGCGGGCCGCCGCTTTCGCTGCTGAGCTGGAGCAGACCCGCACCCGGGCCGAGGACCTGCGCGGGGAGCTGGAGCGCGCCAAGCAGGAGACGGCCGACCTCGCCGCCGAGCGTGCCCGGCTGGTCGGGGAGCTGGACACCGCGCGTGCCGTCCTCGAGGAGGAGCGGGACGCCGTCGGGCAGGTCCGCACCGAGCTGGCCACGGTGACCGCGCAGCTGGGGGCCGCCCGCGAGTCCGTCGAGCAGGTGCGGGGCGAGCTGGAGGCCGCGCGCGGGGTCGTCGAGGAGGAGCGGGCGGCCGCGGGGCAGGTCCGCACCGAGCTGGCCACGGTCACCGCGCAGTTGGAGGCGGCCCGCCGCCAGGGCGACGCCGATCGCGAGCACGCCGCCGAGAGGCTGGCTGACCAGCGCACACGTGCCGATGAGGCGGCGGCCGCGGCCGAGCGGCTGCGCACCGAGCTGGCCGAGCTGCGCCGCGAGCTCGCGGGCGCCCAGACGGGCGAGCGTCCCAGCCGGACCCGCGCCGGCGCGAAGGAGAAGTGACCCATGCCCGAGCACGAGGACGAGCACGACAGCGCGAGCGAGTGGCGGGGCGCCGGCTGGTCGGTGCGCCGCGGCGGAGCGGGCATCGAGGTGGGCCTGGACGACGTCCTGGACCCGGCCGCGGCCCGTGAGCTGTCCACCGCCCTGCACCACGCCGCGTGGACCGTCGACGCCGAGCTGACCGAGGCCGACTGGACCCATGCCCTGCTCGTCGCGGCGCTGGTCCGGGCGGGCGGGAGTCTGACCCTGCCCCTGGACCTGCTCGGTGAGGCCGACGGCACCGGCGGCCCGGCCGGGCGCTTCTACGGGTACGAGGTCGAGGTGTGCGACGTCGCGGTGCGGGTGTCGGTGATCCCGGCGCCGGCCGGCGGGTGAGGGCGAGATGTCGCTGACGACGCAGCTGCACGCCGGCGAGCTGGCCGCGTGGTGCGCAGCACGGCTGCCGGGCACCGCGGCCACCGCGGCCGAGGTCGACGCCGCAGCCCGCGCGCGCCCACCGGTTCGCCCGGCCGGCCGGGTCGATGGCCGCCACTGGGCCGAGGTCGGCGGGGCGTTCGGGCTGCGCCTGGCCGCGCTGGTCGAGCCCGCCCCGCCCTACCCCGCGCTGTATGGCCTGGTCCGGGCCGGTGTGGTGTCGCGGGCGTGGGCCGACGCGCAGGCCTGTCTGTGGCCCACACACACCGGGTTGGCCGCCGGCTTCCCCGCCCTCGACCTACGACCGACTCCCGGCGGGTGGCTCGCGCTCGGAGGCCCGATGGTCGCCGACGTCGCGCCGACGCCGGCCGAGCCGGTGCTGGCCGACCTGTTCGACCGCACGCGCCGCTACCTCGCCGAGCACGCCCCACCCGGCGCGGTCGGCACACCGGCCGTCGAGTCCGCGCTGGGCCGGGTGTTCTGGCTGGTCTCGGCGTTCGAGGACGTCTACCGGACCGGTCAGCCGGGGCCGATGCACGAGCTGTTCGGCCGGTCCGTGCCGTCCGTCGAGACCCTCCGCACGACCGCGCCCGAGCCCGTGACCGCCGAGCTCGTCGAGCTGGCCCGCCAGCTGCACAGCAGCGGCAGCCTCGCCGAGCTGCGCCGGCTGGCCGGGGACCCGCCCGGGGGCCGGTCGCTCGGGTACGCCGGCCCGGTGTTCGTCGCGCACTGGGCCGAGGGGGACTTGCTGCTGGACGACGGGCAGGGCTGCGCGCTGCTGGACGTCAAGACCGTGGTGCGGACCGACGACGTGGCGCGCACGGCCCGGTGGCTGTGGCAGCTGCTCGGCTATGCCTGGCTGGACACCGACGACCGGTGGCGGGTGCGGACCGTGGGGCTCTACCTCGCCCGGCACGGCGTGCTGGTCCGCTGGACAGTGGCCGAGCTGGCCGCCCGGCTGCTCGGGGTGGCCGCGCCCGGCCGCGGCGCGATCGCGCGGGCCCGCAGCGAGTTCCTGACGCTGGCCGAGCGCGTGCTCACCACCGAGGGAGCCCGCCTGCCGGTCGGGTAACTGCTGGTCCGGGGCCGGATCGGCGGTGCGAGCCGCTATGCCTGTCGAGGCCCGATGTAGTCGTGGGACTCGATGATCTGGCCGTCGCGGACCCGCATCACGAAGACCGCGGGCAGGGTGAATCGGACGGTGCCGCCGGCCGCGGAGGCGGCGAGGGTGAATTCCGCGGTGAGGGTTTCGTCGTCGGCTCCGGGCGTGAGATCGGGGCGCTGGATGGTCAGGCTGTCGAGCCGGCCCCCGAGTCCGGAGAAGAACTCCCGCACGGCATCGCGGCCGGTCTTGGTGGTCGGGCCGTCGGGGTCGAAACGGTTGATGACGACGACGTTCGGTGCGTACAGCTCGGCGGCGGCGTCCCAGTCACGCGCCGCGAGGGAACGCGCGAGCGCATCGAACACGGCCGCCGGGCTCGGGGAGGTCATGACCGCTGATCTTGCCAGCGGCCACCGCAGCGGCTGCGCTGGACGGTCGAGTGAATTACGCCAAATCGTTGATCCATGTCACCGCTGCTCGGTCTAATCGAGGGGTCACGGGCTGCGGTCGGCTGGTTACAGCGCGGTCCATCCGGCGGCCACGGGAGGAGGGAAGAGTGCTGATGTTCCTGCGCGGCGCCCGGCCGCCGAGCCTTCCCGCGCCGCTGCCGCTGTGGCCGTCCTACCGGCAGGTCCGGCGGTTCTGCCGCGGTGTGGTGCGGGCGGCCGGCGCGGAACCTCCGCTGGAGGTCGAGGCGCTCTGCACGGCGGTCGGGCGGCTGCGTGGGCGCCCGATCGAGGTGAAGTACCGGGCGCTGCCGCCGGGGATGTTCGGGTTCAGCTTCGCCTACGACAAGCAGACCAGGGACTACGTGGTGGTCGCGGCGAACACGACGCGGATGCACCAGGAGCACATCGTCTTGCACGAGCTGGGGCACATCTTGGCCGGCCACATCGACGGGGAGGCCACCACCGCCGGCGACCACACCGGCGACCACGACGCGGCGCGCGAGCGGGAGTGGACGGCCGAGAGCATCGCGGTGGTGCTCGCCGAGCGGGCGCTGCTGCACACCCGCCGCTTCGGTGAGCGGCCGGCTGATCCGGGCTCCCGGGCCCTCGACGACGCCCTGCGCGGCGGGGGGTCCTGGATATGACCGCGTTCTACGTGACGCTGGCCGCGGTCGCGGGGTGCGGTCTGCTGTGGCTGCTGGCGCAGCTGGGCAGGGTGGCCGCGGCCCCGCGGCTGCTGGCGCTGCTGGGGCTGCTGGCGTTCTGGGCGATGTCGTGGCCGTTCGGGGTGATCGCCAACGCCGGCAGCGGGACGCTGGGCCTGGACCGGCTGGACGCGCGGGCGGTCGAGCACGTCCTACGCCTGGTCGCGACGGCCTGCCTGGTCGCGTTCGTCCTGGCGACCCCGGTCGCCCGCCCCGCGCCGGTCCCGGCGTCGGTACGGGCGCGGCGGACGGTCGGCGCGGCGTGGTGGTGGCAGGTCGCGATCCTGCTGGTGGCCGTCGTGGGCCTCGCGGTCGACGCCGAGCTGACCCCGACCGGGCTGCGCGACGAGCTCGCCGCGATGGCCAACGGCAGCGCGGTGTCCGGCGCGGGCCCGGTCGCCTCGACCTCGGTCGCCCTGTTCTTCCTGATCGAGAACGTCTACTACCTGGGCGCGTTCGCGATCGCGACCGTCTGGGCCACCCGTCATCTGCGCCGCCCGCTCCCGCCGGCCCTGCGCTATGGGTTGCGCGTGCTGCGGCTCGGGTCGGTGGTGCTGGTCGCGGCGACGTCGGTGCTGACGGTCTCGGTGCTGATCCGGTGGGCCGGGATCTCCCCGCCGGCCGCGCTCAACGGTGTCGGGCTGGTCCTGCTCGGCGCTGGGTTGCTGGCGGTCGTGCTCGGGCTCGCCGTGCCGGCGGTGGCCAGCGCGGCGGTGGCGCTGCGGATCGTGCGGGAGAACCGGGCCACCGCTCGCGGGTCACGGCCCGACGGCGGGCAGCACCGGCGGCGGCACGAACTGGACCCGATTTCCGTACGGTTGGTACAGTCTGTACATGAGTGCTGCACCTGATTTCCGGCCGGAGCCCGCCCCTGACGAGTTGTCCTCGCAGGAGGTCCGGGCCAGCTTCGCGGCGGTCCTGCGCCGTGCGGAACAGGGCCACACGACCGTCGTCACCAACCACGGCCGCCGGGTCGCCGCGATCGTCCCGGTCGACGTCGCCGACTACATCGAGCAGATCGAGACCGAGTACCTGCTACGGGCGGCCCGCGAGGCCAAGGCCGACCCGGAGCCGGCCGTCCCGTTGGCCGAGGTCGCCCGAGAGCTGGGCTTCTGACCGACCGTGACGGCACGCTATCGGGTCGAGGTCCACCCCTCGGCCGTGAAGACGCTCCGCAAGATGGACCCGCCCACCGCGCGCCGGCTGTACGCGGCGGTCCACGCCCTCGCCGACAACCCGCGCCCGGCCGCGGCGACCGCCCTCGTCGGCGGTGACGGCCAGATGCGCCTACGGGTGGGCGACTACCGGGTGATCTACGAGATCGAGGACGACCGACTCCTGGTCCTGGTCCTGCACCTGGCCCACCGCCGCGAGGTCTACCGCGGGGGCCGCTGGTGAGCCGGCGGCCGGGAGCGCTGGGGCCGACTCAGCGGCGATGAGCGCGGCTCGGCCCTGCGCGAGCTCCGGGACGTGCGCGTGGATCGTGGCGCGGCTGACACCCAGCAGCCGGGCGATCGAGGCGATGGTGTTCGCCGGGTTGGCCAGCAGGGCCCGGGCGTGCTGCACCTGCTCCGGAGTCAGCGCCGGCGGCCGGCCCAGCCGTTGCCCGCGGGCCCGGGCGGCCGCCAGGCCGTCGCGGGTGCCCTCCACGATCAGCTCGCGGATGAACTCCGCCAACGACGCGAACAGGTGGAAGACGAGCCGGCCTCCGGCGGTGGTGGTGTCGATCGACTCGTTGAGCGAGCGGAAGCCGATCCCGCGCCGGCGCAGGCCGCCCACGAGGGCCAGCAGGTCGTCGAGCGAGCGGCCGAGCCAGTCGAGGGAGACGACCACCAGGACGTCGCCGGGGCGCAGGTAGTCCAGGCACGCCCACAGCTGCGGCCGTTCCACGTTGCGCCCGGACAGCTTGTCGGCGAACACCCGCACGCACCCGGCCGCGTTGAGCGCGGTCAGCTGGCGGTCCAGGTGCTGGTCCCGGGTGCTCACCCGGCCGTAGCCCACGAGCGCGCCGGCGGCCGCGGGCACCGGCAGCAGCAGCCCGTTCTCGTCGAGGGCCGGCCCGAGCTCGGCGTCATCGGTCATGGCGCAGACCGTAGGGAAACGGCAGCCCACGCGCGCCGACACCGCCCGACTTTCCGACACCTTTTCCGACGTTGAAACCGGCTCCCGGTCGGGCGTGTCGCCGGCGGCCGTCGAGGTGTCGGGAATCGACCGTCTGTCGACGGCCACCGGCGGCGTGGGTGAGGACGCGGCGAGCGCGGGCCAGTCGGCGGGTCGGCCTGGCCCCGTCGGCTGGGGGTGTCATCATCGCCGCCGTGGCGAAGGCGAAGGGGGCACCTGCCGGTGGCCGCGCGTCGAGGTACACACAGACACCCTGGCCGTCGTGGGTTGGGTAGCTGCGGCCGTTCCGTTCGAGGTCCAGAACGTCGCCGAGAACGGCGAGGACTCGGGTCACGTCGTCCGGGTCGCCGATCACCCGCAGCGCCACCGTCCTGTCTCCAGGGTAGGGCAGATCACGGCTGGTCGGTGTGCCGTTCGTCGAGGCGTGGCGGCCGTAGGGTGAGGGGCCCAGGTCGGGCGTAGTGGGGAGAGGACAGGTGATGAGATGACGGCTGAGAAGAAGCCTCGACGGACCCGGCGCACGGCCAGCGGCGCCGACGAGCTGGCCGCGCTGCGCGCTCGGCGGGCCGAGCTGGATGCGCGCGACGTCGAGCGCCGGCGTCGGGAGGATGCCGCCCTGGAGCGCTACGCGCGGGCGGCCGGTGAGGTGCGCAAGGCACGAGCTGCGGCGGAGGCACGCGCGGTCGAGCTGGAGCGCCGGGCCGCTGCCGAGCGCGCCAAGGCGACGGAGGTCGAGCGCGAGCAGGAAGCCGCGCAGGCGGCCGCGTTGTTAGAGCTGCACGAGCTGGGTCGCAACGCCGACGACCTGGCCGCGCTCACCGGCGTACCGGTGAAGAAGGTGCGCGCGATGATCCGCGCTGCCCGCCCGACCACGGCAGCCGCCGAGCCCGGAGCGCAGGAGCCGAAGGACGGTCCCGACTCCGCCCCGACCGGCACCGACTGACCGCGACCCCTTCCGCAGAGAGGCGAGGCCCGGCCACCGACGGCCCGGGTCCCGCCTTTCGCGTTCCCGGGATTGCTCCCGCACGACGGCACGCAGGGTCCGCCGATCTGTTCGCCCGACCCCGACACCCGCCCTACCGACGGCGTGCATGGTGCGCTCTGAGGCCCCTTCTCGCGGCCAAGTCTGGCTGTTGCTGGTCATCAGTCCATGACCTTCTCTGCCTCTTCTCAGCCGTCATCTCATCACCTCTTATTGTGGAACGACAGTAGAACGACAGCGGGTCGGCGCCACGAGATGGCAGTCCCGCGACGCCCTGGTGCTCGCTGACCGCAGTTCGCGGATCGAGATCAATTCCGTCTCGGGTAACCGTTCGTCACGTCGATCATCGCGGGCCAGCTACAGGAATTCGGTGCTGCGTTGGTGCCTGCGGTTCACGCTGCATTCCGGGTGGCGGAAGCTCCGCGAGTACCTCGGCCGGCGTGCGGTCGCGAGGCCCGCGGTTGTAGGGGAGCGCGGACAGGAACGACGCCATTGTGCAGCTGTCGGTGAGCGCGGAGACGGTGAGTCCGGCCCCGATTCCGCCGGCGAGCAGACGTGCCTTCGGCGCACGCAGTCCCGCGGTCAGTCCTGCGAGCACGAGCGTTCCGGCGACGAGACGGACCTGGCGCTCCAGCGCCCACCGGGCGCGGCCACGCACGACGTCCCCGCCGACACCGGAGTACGCGGAGATGCCGCCGGTGAGGATATGCACGCGCTCGGATCCGACCCCGGCGAGACGCTGGTGGGCCTGAGCGGCCCGCGTCCCGGACTGGCAGACGAGGACGACTTGCCGGTCGAAGCGAGCGGCGAGCTGCTCGGTGTGCTCATTGACCATGTCCAGCGGCACGTTGTAGGAACCGCGGATGTGTACGGTCTCGAACTCCGCGGGGCTTCGCACGTCGATGACGGTCACGGTGTCGGGATCGCCGAGCCAGTCGCGAACGGTGCGTGCGTCGACGTGGCGGGGGCTGGCGTGGGCCACAGGGGCGTCCTTGTCGGTAGGGGTCGTGCGATGGATGGCCGCTGAGCCGGCCGCCGCGGTCGGGCCCGGGTCGGCGAGATGGCCGAGTCGAGGCTCGCTCACGGGCGGACGTTGACGGTGGCCATCATTCCGGCGTCCTCGTGGTCGAGGATGTGGCAGTGGTAGACGCTGCGTCCCGAGTACGTGGTGAACGGGATGCGGAGCCGGACCCGGCCGCGGGCCGGGACGAGCACGACGTCCTGCGGCACCCCGGTCGGTGGGGTGGCGTCGCTGGACTCGAGCACGGTGAACGGCCAGACGTGCAGGTGGAACGGGTGCGCGAGCGGGCCGGGATTGTTGATCGTCCATTCCTCGGTGGAGCCCAGGGTGATGGTCTGGTCGTCGCGTTCGGGATCGAAGGCGCGGCCGTCGATGGTGAAGGCCATCCCGCCCGCGCCGCCCGCGCCCATGCCCATCTGGAAGGTGATCTGCCGCCGCCCGGTCACCGGCCCTGCGGCGGGCGCCTCGGCGGGCAGGGCAGTGGGCAGCGGCGGTGCGGTGACCGGTGCCCCGGCGGTGACCATGGTGGCGAGGGTGACCGGCCCGCTGCTCACGGCATCGCCCCCCATCATCGCGCCCATGCCACCTCGGTCGACGGCGTCGGCGATCAGCGGGTAGCGGCCGGTGCCGGTGGGGCGGACGATCACGTCGGCCCGGTTGCCCGGGGCGAGCATCACCCGGTCTGCGTCGACGGGAGCGGGCAGGAACGTGCCGTCCTGGGCGACGCGGACGAGCTGGTGCCCGTCGAGGCGGATGCTCAGTATCCGCGACACGCAGCCGTTGACGACCCGCCAGCGTTGCGTCGCGCCGGGGACAGCGGGGATGACGGGCTGGTGCTGGCCGTTGACCAGGACCAGCTCGCCCTGGCGGCCCATCGCCCGGTCCATCGCGCTCACCTCGACCAGCCCGCCGTCATCGGCGAGGGTGGTGTCGTTGACCAGCAGCACCCGGTCCTCGACCACCGGCAGGTCGGGGTCTGGCCCGGGCGGGGCGACCAGCAGCGCACCGGCGAGGCCGCCGAAGATCTGATCGGCGACCATGCCGTGGTGGTGCGGGTGGTACCAGTAGGTGCCGGCCGGGTGATCAGGCGGGATCCGGTAGAGGTAGTCGAACGAGGTGCCGGGGTCGACGCGGAGGAACGGGTTGTCGCTGTTGGCCTGTGGGGAGACCCGCAGCCCGTGGGTGTGCAGGTTGGTGGGCTCGTCGAGCCGGTTGGTCAGGCGCACCGCGAGCTGGTCGCCGGGGCGCACCCGCAGCGTCGGCCCGGGTGCGGTGCCGTTGAAGCCCAGGCCCTGGGTGTCCCGACCGGCCAGCCGCACCCCCGCCGCGGCGGTGAGCTCGACCTGCAGCTGCCCGCCGGCACTGTCCAGGACCTGCGGTTGGCGCAGCTCCGCGCCGGTGTCGGCGGGCCGCAACCGGCCACCCGCACCGGAGCCGGTGGCGATCCAGCCCGTCGCACCGGTGGCGACGGCGGCGGCGCCGAGCCCGCCCAGGACGATCGCGCGGCGCCGGCTGATCGGTGCCGGGGTCACGCCAGCTCGTCGCGGCGCTTGCGGTACTCGTCGTCGTCGATCTCGCCGCGGGCGTAGCGCTCGTCGAGGATCTGCCGTGCCGAGGTGGGCCCCGCCGCCGGGGCGGTGTCCGCGACGGGTCTGCGGGTCTGGGTGAGCCGGTAGGCGAGGTAGCCCAGCACCACCAGGCCGATCAGCACCAGTACCGGCCAGATCCAGAACCATCCCATCATCGAGCCGTCCATCATGGTCGTTCCACTCCTTTCGTCTCGTCGTGCGTGTTGTCGTCTGCGGGTCAGCCGCTGGTGAGTGCGTCGAGGGCGGCCCGGATGCGTACCCCGGCCTCGTCCGCGACGGGGCGCAGGTCCTCGCGTTCGGGGATGGTGACCATGACCTGTGGGTCCAGGGCGGAGACGATGCTGTGGTCGTCGCCGTCGGCGCGGACCACGACGTTGCAGGGCAGCAGCAGCCCGATCTGCCGGTCGACGTCGAGGGCGCGGTGGGCGAGCTGGGGATTGCAGGCGCCCAGGATGACGTAGGGCTCCATGTCGTGGTCCAGCTTCTCTTTGAGGGTGGCCCGGGCGTCGATCTCGGTGAGGACCCCGAACCCCTGCTCGGCCAGGGCCGCCTTGACCGCGGGGACCGCCTGGTCGTAGGGCAGGTCCAGGGTGATCGTCATGCTGTAGTCCATTGCGAATGCTCCATTCGTCAAGTTGTCGGTCGTGTGTGTGTCAGCCGCTGCTCAGTGCGGCCGGGGCGAGCAGCGCGGCGGCGGCGACGCCGACCGCGACGGCCAGGATCAGGTAGGCGAACCCGCGCCGCAGCGCCGCGGCCGGGAGCCGGTTCGCCACCCGCCCGGCGGCCAGTGACGCGAGCAGGGCGGCGCCGGCGAACACGGCGATCACGCCGTAGTCCACGCTCGCGGCGTCGGCGGCGTGCGCCGACAGCCCGGCCAGCGAGGTGATCGTGACGATCACCAGCGAGGTGGCGATGGCCTCGGCGGCACTCAGCCCGAGCAGCAGGGTCAGGGCGGGCACGATGAGGAACCCGCCCCCCACGCCGAACAGTCCGGTCAGCACCCCGACCCCGGCCCCCGCGGCGAGCGCCTTGGGCAGGCAGCTGCGCCAGTCGACCCGCCCGTCGCGGATCCGGCAGGCGCCGCCGGTCGCCTCCTCGGGGTTGCCGCGCAGCATCCGGACCGCGACGACGACCATCAGCACCGAGAACGCCACCAGCAGCCACCGGTCGGCGATCAGGCGGCCGAGCGCGGCCCCCGCGAACGCGGTGGGAATGCCCGCCGCGCCGAACACCAGCGCTACCGGCCACCGGATCATGCCGGACCGCAACCTCGCTGCCACGCCGCCGGCCGCCGACACGGACACCACCAGCAGCGACCCGAACACCGCGGCCGCCACCGGTTGGCCGACCCCGTAGACCAGGGCCGGGACGGCCAGGATCGAGCCACCCGCACCGAGCAGCCCCAGCGCGGCGCCGATGACCAGGCCGAACACGCCGGCGAGGATCACCGTGCCCGCCTCGGGCCACGGGTCCGGGACCTGCTCACGAGGTGGGTGTCAGCGGGACACCGGCGTCGGCTGCGTCGTCGAACATGTCGTCGACGACCACCACCGTCCGTCCGGCGCGGGCCAGCAGCGACGCGGCCGCGGTGGCGCGGTAGCCGCTACCGCAGTGCACCCACACCGCGCCGTCGGGAACCTCGGCGAGCCGGGCGTCCAGCTCCGGCAACGGGATGTGTACCGCGCCGCGGATATGCGAGGCGTTCCACTCGGTGCCCAGCCGGACGTCGAGGACCACCTGCGCGGGCGGCAGGTCCGCGAGCCGCCGGCCGGACAGCTCCGCGGCCAGGTCGGCGAAACTCGCGCTCGGCAACCCAGCCAGCTGGGCCGCGTCGGCCAGGTCCCCGGGCTCACCGGTGGCGGCGGCCACGACGTGGTCGACGCCGATACGGACCAGCTCCCGCTGGGCCTGCGCGACCTGCGCGCGGTCCTCACCGAGCAGGGTGATCGGTGCACCGTGGGGGGCCATCCAGCCCAGCCAGGTCGCCATCGGCCCGTCCAGGCCCAGGCTCACCGTCCCGGTGAGGTGCGAGTCGAGGTAGGCCTTGCGGTGGCGCAGGTCGACCACCCACTCCCCGGCGGCCAGCCGGCGCGCCAGCTCGGCCGGGTCCGCTGTGGTCGGCGGGCGCAGGTCCACCGGCGCCGGGCCAGCGGTGTTGAGCGCGCCCATGTGCGCGTAGTAGGCGGGGTAGGCACCCAACCCGGCCAGCGTATGGCGGACGAACTCGTCGCGGGCCAACCGCAGCACCGGGTTGACCTCCTTCTCGTTCCCGACCGTGGACTCGTTGCCCGAGGCGGGGCTGGCGGTGCAGAAGCTGCCGAACCCGTGGGTCGGCCACACCTGCGCCCCGTCGGGCAACGCGTCGGCCATCGACGCGGCCGACGCATGCTGGGCCCGAGCCAGGGTCTGCGCGTGCTCGTCGCCGAGCAGGTCGGTACGCCCGGTGGTGCCGTAGAGCAGCGAGCCGCCCGTGAACACCCCATGCGGCCCGTCCGCGCCCTCCAACACGTAGGACAGGTGATGGAAGGTGTGCCCCGGGGTAGCCAGCACCCGCAACCGCAGCCGCGGCGAGGCCTCCAGCACGTCACCGTCGACCACGCCGGTCCGGGCGAACGCCACGTCGTCCTGCGCCGACATCACATATGCCGCTCCGGTGAGGCGGGCGAGCTCCAGACCTCCGGAGACGTAGTCGTTGTGCACGTGGGTCTCCACCACATGCGAGATCCGCACCCCGAGCCGCCCGGCCAGGGCCAGCACCCGGTCCACGTCTCGCTGCGGGTCGACCACCACCGCCACCTCCCCATCGGTGGCCAGGTAGCTGCGGTCACCCAGCGAGGACGTTTCGATCACTTCGACGTCGATCACGACAGATCTCCTTCGTCTCGTCGGTTCGGCGGGCTCATCGGGCGCCGGTGTCTACCGGGCGCCCGGAGCTGATCCAGCCGGCCGTCCCGCCGGCCACCGACACAGGCTGCGCGCCGGCCGCGGCCAGGGCCTCGGCCGCCTTGGCGCTGCGGCCCCCGGACTGACAGATCACGTACAACTCTTGCCCGGCGTAGCGGCCGGGTTCCGCGATCACCCGCTCCAGCGGCACGTTCACCGCCCCGGGCACGTGCCCCGCCACGAACTCCTCAAGGGAGCGCACATCCACCACGGCCACGTTCTCGCGACGCCCCGCAGCGAACTGCTCCACGTCCATCTCGCGCATCGACACGATGCAACACCTCCGAATCAGAGATACCCGGGGGGGTACCCATCAAACACACTTCTGTACTGGTCGCTACCGCACGGCTATGCCGCGGAAGGTCGAGACCTGTGGATCAGGCCAGCGACAGGAACAACTTCTCCAGCTCGTCCTCGGTCATCGGTGGCTGCTCGCCCCGATCTCGGGCCGCCTGACAGTGCCGCATCCCACTCGCGACGATCTTGAAGCCGGCGCGGTCCAGAGCACGGGAGACCGCGGCCAGCTGGGTCAGCACCTCCGCGCAGTCCCCGCCCCCCTCGATCGCCCGGATCACGCCGGCCAGCTGTCCCTGCGCGCGCCGCAACCGGACCAGAGCGTCGCCCACCAGGGCGGGAGTCATCTCCATGTCGCCACCTCCACTCTCACCAACATACCCCCGGGTGTATCTGTTCCGGGTCGCACCTCGTGCGTGCGCGGTTGGGGGTGTATGTCGGGAAATGACCGTCTGTCGACGATCATGAACCGCTCCGAAGATCCGCAGGTCGAGACTGTCGGTAACTCGCGTCGCGAATCAACGACGGGAAACCCTCGCCGGACGCTATTGTCGACCGATGTTGATCGGGTACGCGCGGGTGTCGACCGCCGAGCAGAACCCCGCGCACCAGATCGACGCGCTGCACCGCGCCGGCGTTGGCATCGACGACGTCCACGTCGACCACGCCTCCGGGGCGAAGGCCTCGCGCCCGCAGCTCGACCTGGTGCTGCGGCTGCTCCGCGCCGGAGACACCCTGGTGATCACTCGCCTCGATCGGTTGGGCCGGTCGGTGCTGCACCTGGTCACCCTCGGCGCGCAGCTGCGCGAGCGCGGGATCGGGCTGCGGGTGGTCGAGCAGGGCATCGACACCGCCACCGTCGAGGGCCGGGCGATGTTCGGGATGTTGTCAGTACTCGCCGAGCTGCAGCGCGAGCTGATCGTGGCCAACACCCGCGACGGCCTGGCCGCCGCCCGCGCCCGCGGGCGCAACGGCGGGCGGCGGCCGAAGCTGACCCCGGCGCAGGCCGGGCATGCTCAGCAGCTCTACGACGCCGGCGAGCACACCGTCGCCCAGATCGCGGCGCTGCTCGGGGTGGCACGCACGACGGTCTACGGGCACCTGAATCGGGCCGCGGCGGAGCCTGGGGCCGGGCCGGTTGCCCGGATAGGCTCGTCGTCGTGACCGCGACCTACGCCTACGACGAGCAGCCGGCCACCCGGCACCCGCTGGCACCGGGGGCGGCTCCGGCGGCGATCCGGGCCGCGTTGCTGTCCACCGATCAGGCCGGGTTCGACGCCGCCTACGCCGCCGCGCTGGCCGCGTCGCGGGAGAGTCTGGACCTGGGCGAGTTGTTCCAGACGTTGGAGCACTGGCGCCGGCTGGCGCTGCTGCAGCGCGACCCGGAGAACTTCGCAGCGATGGTGCGGCGGGTGGCCGAGACGCTGTCCGGTGAGCCGGTGCCCGACGGTGAGCCGTTCGAGTTCACCCGGGCCAAGGCGGGCATGTAGGTGTACCGCGTCGTCACCGACGACCACATCCAGCACCAGCTCGACGCGCTGCCCGCTGCGGCGCTGGCCGCGTTCGCCGAGCTCCGCGTGCTGCTGGAGGTCAACCCGTGGGCCGGTGGCCCGGTCAACCCGGCCAACCCGCACGGGCCGGTGCGGACGATGGTGTTCGGTCCCGGCCACGAGGGCGTCGCGGCCTACCTCATCCTGGAATCCGAGCGCAGGGTCGATCTGGTGCAGATCGCCTGGCTGACCTGACCGTCCTGACCTGGCCCGGAACGGACTTGGCGACCCTCGGCGGGTCGACGTCACGGTCCCCGGGAGAAGGTCCATCATCTCGGGCGTGACGATCCTGGCGGATCAACCTCTCCTGCGGCCGCGCGGTAGCGCCGTGCACGCTGGGTACTGCGAGGTCGGGCGGGCTGGGATCGGCTGATGAGCGCGCCCCGGCTGGAACCGCGCACCCCCTCTGGCGGGGGGTGTCCCGGGTGCGGACGCCGGCCGAGCAGCGCGGAGACCGCGGCCCGGTTGCGGGCCGAGCTCGCGGTGCGCTGGCTGGTCCGCGAGGCGGGCGAGCTGGTCGCGCGCGGGTTCTGCCACCGGTGTGTCCCGCCCGGGCCCTACACCGAGGTCGTGTGCGGCTACTGCGGGGATGGGCCGCTGCTGGCCGGGCCGCTCGCCGCCGCCGAACCGGCCGACGATCCCGCGGTGACCGGGTGGCTGGCGGCGCAGGGCTGGGCGCTGCTCCCCGCGCTGACGTGTCCGCCGTGCCGGCGGGCCTTCCACCGGGCGAGCCCGCGGTGAAGCGCGTCGACGCCGCCACCCGGGCGGTGGCGGTGGCGCGCCTGCGGGAGAAGCGCGCCACCGGGGCGACGATCAGCGCGGACGTGCGCCGGGTGGCGGCCGGGTTGCTGGTCGCGGAGAGCACGGTGTGGCGATGGCTCGCGACCAGCACTGATACCGCGCCCAGCGACGACACCGGCGGCGAGGATCAGCAACCGGAGCGGCCGGTCCGGGCGGGGTACGTGCTGACCGACGCCGACCGCGACGGCTACCTCGACTGGTGCGGCAACATCGCGGCGATGCGCCGGGCCCGGATCGCCGCGGGCGAGCGGGACGTCCCGCCGTTGCGCACGTTGCAGCGGGCGTTCGCCCGCCAGCTCACGGCGTCCGAGCGGGCCGCGGCGGTCGATGGGGTGGAGGGCCGGCGGCGGCACGAGGTGTACCTGCGGTGGGAACCGGTCGCGCGCAACATGCGCTGGGAGGCCGATCACAAGGAGCTGCCGGTGCAGGTCACCGCGCCGCGCGGGACCCGGCCGGTCAAACCGTGGGTGACGTTGTTCATCGACTGCTACTCGCGGCTGATCATGGGGTGGGCGTTGTCGCTGCGCCCGGACTCCGCGGTGGTGCTCGCGGCGCTGCGCCGCGGCCTGGTCGTCGACCCGGAGCGGGGCCCGTTCGGTGGGGTGCCGCAGGTGCTGGTGCCCGATGGCGGGTTGGAGTTCGCGACCGCGGCGTTGGAGCGGGTGTGCGGGGTGCTGGGCACCACACTGGCCCCGACCGAGGCGTACGCGCCGCACCAGAAGGGCAAGGTCGAGCGGGCGAACCTGACGGTGGATCAGGAGTTCCTGTCCGGGTTGCCGTTCTACGCCGAAGGCCCCCGCGCCGCGGACGGCCGGCTCTACGGGCCGGACGCGGCGCCGATGGCGCTGGCGTTGTTCGTGGACCGCTTCGCCGAGTGGGTGATCGACTACAACACGGTGCGGGCGCATTCGGCGCTGGGCGGGCTGACCCCGCTGCAACGCTGGACCGCCGATGCGACCCCGGTGCGGGAAGTACCCGCCGAGCAGCTGCGGTGGCTGCTGCTGGCCGATGTGGAGCGCACGATCAACCGCGACGGCATCCACTTCGGCGGGGAGACCTTCATCGCCCCGGAGCTCAACGGGCGGGTCGGGGAGCGGGTGCAGGTCCGCTACACCCCGCACGACCTGCGCCGCATCGAGGTCTTCCGCGGCGACACCTGGCTGTGCACCGCCCACCCGCAAGGCCAACTGTCCGACGAGGACCGCGCCGCGATCCTGGCCCGGCGTCGCGCGGACGCCGCGGAGCTGGGCCGCCGCCAGCGCCGGGCGAGCCGCCGGGCCCGGGCGAAGCTGGCGCCGATCACCGAACCCGGACCCCTGGAGGACACCACCGTGGTCAGCATGAACACCGCCCGCGCCGAGCGGCGCCGCAGCGAACGCGGGGAGCGGGATTGGGAGGCGCGGGATCGAGACCTGCAGCGGCTGGGCCGCACCGACCTGCTCAACCTGCACCGCGACTTCGAGTACTGGAACCCACCCGACCCGGCAACCACGCCGCCGCCGTCCGTCGACGAGGAGTCGTCCCGCGCCGCCCAGCCAGCGGGCGATCCCGCGCAGTCGTCTCAAACGGAGGGTGGGCCGTCGTGAGTGTGCGGCACTTCCTGGACATCGACGGGGCGGCCACGCTGCCCACCGAAGAACTGAGCCTGGTCGACCAATCGGTGGCCGACCTGGTGCGGACCCAGGCGATGGGCGCGGTGCACGGCCCGGCCGGGCTGGGCAAGACCTTCGCCGTGGAGCGGGCGCTGGCACGGCGGGTCGGTGAGGTGGCGGCGTGCTGGGTGTCGTTCCCGTCGCGGCCCACGATGCGCCTGGTCGCGGCCACCCTGCTCGAGGAGCTGACCCGGGTACCGGAGACCGGGCGCCGGGACCGGTTCGCGCTGACCGCCGAGCTGCTCGAGGAGTTGGCCGATCACCGCGGCCGGGACCCGCGGGAACGGCTGCTGGTGGTCGATGAGGCGCAGCAGCTCAACCGGGAGTGCATCGAGTTCCTGCGCTATCTGCACGATCACCGGCTGACCCGGTTCGCGTTGCTGCTGGTCGGTGGGGACGGGGCGTGGAAGGTGCTGGCCCGGGAGCCGATGCTGCGCTCGCGGATCTACCGGCGGGTGGTGTTCCGGGAGCTGACCGGGGAGCAGGTGTGCGCGCTGATGCCCCGGTTCCACCCGGTCTACGCCGAGGTCGCGGCCGAGACGTTGCTGTTCGTCGATGACCACTTCGCGCACGGCAACCTGCGTGACTGGGCGGCGTTCACCGCCACCGCGGTCGAGCTGTGCCGGGCCGGCGGGCGGGACCGGATCGACGAGGCGATCGCGCGCAACGCGTTCGCCCTGCACGGCGGCACCCGCGCCGGCGCCGCCACCCGCTGATGACCTCACCGCCCAGCGCTGCGGCCACCAGCAGCGGCCTGTCGGCGGCGGTGGAGGTGCTGGTCGATCCGGACGACACCGGCGAGTGCGTGGCCGAGCTGGGCGCCCGTCACGACCCGGACCACGGCGTGGTGGTGTGTCATCCGCGCTCCGGTGCGGCGCCGTTGCCGGTGCTGGGTGAGGACGTGCTGGTCGCGCTCGGGAAGCGTCCCGGCGGCCTCGTGGCGGAGGGGGTGAGCCGGCGGGGGTGGGAGTTGGCCGGGTTGTGGCTGCGCGCGGAACGGATCGAGCATCTGGTCGTGCTGCGGGCGCACCCGCTCGCGCCGTCGCGGTGGCGGGAGCTGGCCGCGCTCACCGCGGCCGCGGGCACCAAGTTGTGGCTGGTCGTGCACCAGGGCGGTCTCGGCACCGGGCACCGCGCCGCTCTCGACGGCACCGGCGCGGGCCTGGCGCCGGTCCGTCCGTGGCGGGTGGGGCTGGCGCTGCTACCCACCCCAGCGGAGCCGGTGCTCGGCCCGTTCCCTGAGGTGCCCGATGTGGAATTCCCACTGTTCCGCACCGCGGCGCGGCGGCTGCTCGACCCGGCCGGGTTCGCCCGCGTCGACGCGGTCTACCGGCCCACCCTGCTGGCCGCGCGGGACCTCGCGCGCCGCTGGACCCGACCCGGCACCGGGCTGGCATCGATCGACCCGCACCACGCAGCCGCGGCGCTGCAACGCCACACCATCGACGCCACCAGCCTCGACGAGGTCCTCACCCGGGTCCGGGCGGTGCAGGCCGGGTTCTGCACCACAGGGGTGTTCCTGAAGCTCCCGCGCAGGCGACCCGGGCTGCCCGCCACGGGGGTCAGCTACGCGCCCCGGCTGGACCCGGCCGCCGTGGAGCGGCTGCGCGGGTTGTGCTCCCCCACCGCGGCTGCCGCGCTCGCCATCGCGAGGGCGACCGGGCTGCGCTCCGCCGCGCTGCGGTCGCTGCGCGTGCGCGACGTGCACGACACCGGGCCCGACCAGCTCCTGATCGCCGAGCGGACGCTCTACCGGATCCCCGCCCCCGTCGCCGGGATGGTCCGGGCGGCGATCCTCGAACACCACGCCCAGCGCGTCGGCCACGACGACCCCACCACTTCGTCGGAGACCGGCGCAGGTGGGGCCGGGCTGTTCGTCGGGACCGAGCCGGGGACGGTGATCGGGGAACAGGCGTTGCAGAACGTCCTCGACCGCGGCGCGGCCTACACCGGCGTCCCGGCGCTGGGGCCGGTGTTCCGCGGCGTCGAGGTCCACGACCTGCGCGGTGGGTGGGCGTGACCCGGGCGCCGCGCCGACCCCGAGCCACGGCGGGCCGCCGCCCGGTGCGGCGGCTGGTCATCAACTGGGAGGTGGTGGAGCAGCGGCGGATCGCGGCCGGGCTGACCCATGCCCAGCTCGCCGAGCGGGTCGGGGTGGCCGCGGTGACCGGCCCGGTCCGGCTCTGGCAGGACGGCGGCCACGACGCCGTGCCGCTGGGGCTGCTGGAGCGGCTGTGCCAGGTCCTGGACCTGCACCCGGTGGAGCTGTTCCGCGCCCCTCGACGCGCCGCCCAACGCCGCGCCCTGGCCGTGTCCGAAGCCGTGCCCGAGGTGGCGGCCGACGCTCAGGTGCTGGAAGCCGCGCTGGCCACCCTCCCACGGCCAGCGGCGGCCGGACAGCAGACGGCGGCGGTCAGCCGGGCCGGGCTGGCCGACGTGCTCGGGTGGCCGCTGCCCCGGCTGGCCGCGGCCATCGCCGACCTCGACGACACGTTGGCCGACCGCGGTGTCCGCCTCGACGTGGACGTCGTCGCCGACGGCCGCGCGGTGCACGGCGTGGCGCCGCGGCCCGGGCTGCTCACCACGGCCCAGCGTGAGGCGCTGCACCGGCTCACCTATGCCGATGAGGCCCTCGACGTCGACACCGTCCGCGCGCTCTACGCAGCCGCCGACCCCGACATCCGCTGCTCCGAGCGCCACCGCACCATCAGCGCGGACGCAGCCGTCCGGCTCCAGCAGCTCGGACTCGTCCGCCGTCGACACCGAGCCCGCGACCTCGAACTCACCGACGACGCCCGATACGCCCTCCTGCTGGACCGCCAGCACCCACTCTCGTCTACGTGACGCCAGCACTCTCATTCCGCTGACGCATCCACTCTCACTTCACTGTCGCTCGACACTTATGCCCTCATCTCACCTCGCCTCTTCATCTCACCTTCTCGCCAGCTCATCCGTCACTCTCCTTCCCCACACGTCCTACACCCATCAAGCCAACTACCCAACACACCTATGCATTAAATAATGATCATGGCTTGGTTCCGGTACGCTGGGGCCGTGCTCCGCATCACGGCCGTGTCCGCCGGGGCGGTCGAGTACCTGTTGAAGGGCTCCGGCTGCGCCGAGCACGCGCACGCGCAGGAGCGCAACCAGGCGCCCGCTCAGGAGGTCGAGCAGGGCGCGGAGCGCACGCCGGATGCGCCGGGGTACTTCCTGTCGGCGCAGGAGCATGGCGAGGCTGCTGGGCGGTGGTACGGCAGGGGTTTGGGCATGCTCGGGATGGCCGCGGGGAGCGCAGCGACCGCCGACGACGTCCGCAAGATTTTCGGGGAGCTGCGACACCCGGACACCGACGAGTTCTTGGGCCGGGCGCCGCGCCAGTTCAAGGACTACGACGCCCGGGTGGCTGCCGCGCTGGCGCGTGAGCCGGGCGCGACGCCCGAGCGGGTCAAGGAGATCCACGACGCCGCCCGCACCGACGGCCGCAAGGCCGTCGCCTACTACGACTTCACTTTCTCCCCGGTCAAGAGCGTCAGCGTCTACTACACGGCGTTGGTCGCGGCGGGTGCGCACGCCGAGGCCGAGACGGTGCTGCAGGCGCACCGCGAGGCCGTGGACGTGGCGCTGGGCTACCTGGAGAAGCACGGTGCATACGTGCGCACCGGCTACCACGGCAAGACGATGGGCGGCCGTTCGGTCGGCCGCTACGAGCGTGCGACCGGGCTCAACGTGATCAAGTTTGATCACTCCACCAGCCGCTCGAACGAGCCGCAGCTGCACTGTCACGCGGCGGTGCTGAACCGGGCTGAGACGGCCAGTGACGGTCAGATCAGGGCGTTGGACGCGAAGGGCTTCCGTCCGATCAAGGAGGCCGTGGCGGTCGCCTACGAGCGGGCGCTGGAGGAGCTCGGGGTTGCTTCCGCCACCCGCCCGGACGGCAAGGCGCGCGAGATCCTGGGTGTGGACCCGTCGCTGGTCGCCGAGGCGTCGAGCCGGCGCGCGCAGGTCGAGGAGCGCGCCGCGGAGCTGATCGAGGCGTACGTGGACCGGCACGGGCGCGAGCCGAGCCCGGCCGCGCGCAAGGCGATCGCGCAGATGGCGACGCTGGAGACCCGGCAGGCGAAGGGCCCGGAGGCCGGCCCGGCGGCGCTGCGGGCGTGGGGCGAGCAGCGCACGGCGCGGCTGGTCGAGATGCTGGACCAGGTCGACGCCGCGGCGGAGATGGTGGCGCGCGAGGGCCACCCGGACGCCCGGGTGATGCCGGACCAGGCCGACCGGGCGGCGATCCTGCGGGCCGCGGTCGAGGACGTGCAGTCGCGGTACCCGACGTGGACTCTTGGCAACCTGGTCGCGGCGGTGGACCGGCAGGTGCTGACGCTGCCGTGCACGCCGGAGGAGCGGCCGGCCTACATCGAGGAGATGGCCCGCGAGGCCCTGCACGCCGGGAACGACCTCGGGGTGCTCGTGCTGACCGCGGCGGACCCGGTGGACGTGCCGGTGGCGTTGCAGCGGTCCGAGGACGGCCGGCTGATCTACCGGCCGCACATCGACGAGGCGTACACCACCGAGGCGCACCTGGACACCGAGCGGCGCATCGTCGTCGGTGCCCGGCAGCTGACCGCGCCGGCCATCAGCGGGCCCGAGCTGGAGCTGCTGCGGGTCGAGCTCGCGGCGACCACGCTCACCGAGGACCAGCGGGCCGCGGTGCTCGGCGTGGTCTCCTCCGGTCGCGCCGGCGACGTACTGATCGGGCCGGCGGGCACCGGCAAGTCCTTCACCGTGGCCACGCTGGCGAAGGTGTGGAGCGAGCACACCGGCGGCCGGGTGATGGGCTTGGCGACCTCGCAGCGCGCGACGGACGTGCTCAACGAGGAGGGCCTGGAGGCCATCAACACGACGCAGTTCCTGATGCGGTTCTCCCCGGACCCGGAGACCGGCGCGGTCCGCGACCGGGTGTGCGCCGGGGACCTGTTCGTGGTGGACGAGGCCGGGATGTCGGGAACGGTCGAGCTGGCCCGGATCAGTGCGCTGGTCGAGGCGGGCGGCGGGAAGCTGCTCTACACCGGTGACCATCACCAGCTCGCCGCGGTGCAGGCCGGCGGCATGCTGGACCTGCTCGCGACCGACAACGGTGCGTACGAGCTAGAGGCGGTGCGCCGGTTCCGGGCCGACTGGGAGAAGCAGGCCAGCATCCGGCTGCGGGTCGGTGACACGAGCGTCCTCGCGGAGTACGAGAACCGGGGCCGGCTGCTCGGCGGCACGGTCGAGCAGATGCAGGACGCCGCGGTGCGCGGCTACCTGGCCGACACCCTGGCCGGCCTGGACTCCCTGCTCATCGTCGGGACCAACCCGGAAGCGCGAGACCTGTCCAACCGCGTGCGGGCGGAGTTGGTTGCGCTCGGCCGAGTCGGCAGCGAGACAGTGGCACGGGGCCAGAAGGGCGTCCCGATCGGCGTCGGTGACGTCATCCAGGCTCGCCGCAACGACTACAACATCGAGGTGCGCGGCGGGCGCGGCATGGTCGTCAACCGCGAGGTCTACACCGTGCGCGGCGTCGACGAGCAGGGCCGGCTGATCGCGGAGACCCGCGACGGCGCCACGGCCTACCTGCCGATGCGCTACGTGAACGAACATGTAACGCTCGGCTACGCCGGCACGATTTACTCCGCGCAGGGCCGAACCGTCGACACCTCGCACGACCTGCTCGGAGTGCAGTCGTCGCGCGAGGACGCCTACGTCGCCCTGACCCGCGGTCGGGAGCGCAACACGGCGTACCTGACCACCGAGCGGGCCCCGGACGCCCACGACGCCGAGCGGCTGGCCGTCGACCCGGTCACGGCCCTGTCGAACATCCTGGACAACTCCGACCCGGGCCGCGCGGCCGAGCTCGAGCACCGGTCCGCCGTCGAGGAGGGCCAGAGCCTGGCCTGGATCGGCACGCAGTGGGACCTCGTGGCCTCCGAATGGGCCGAGTACCGCTACAGCGACACCCTGGCCGGGCTGCTCGACGACGCCGCGGCGGTCGAGGCGGCACAGGGCGAACACGGGTGGGGCCGGCTCATGCGCACACTGCGCGAGGCCGAGCTGGCCGGCCACGACGTCGAGCAGGTGCTGACCACCGCGGTGAACGCCCGGAGCCTCGACGACGCCGACAGCGTGACCGACGTGCTGCGCTACCGGGTGCGGCTGCTGGCCGACCAGCGGCTGCCCGAGCAGCAGGTGGACGCCCGGGACTGGACCACGCTCGGGCCGCCGATCGAGGGCCCGGTGGGCCAGTGGCTGCACGAGATGGCCGTGTTGGCCACTGACCGGCAGTACGACCTCGGCGAGCGAGTGGCCGAGGAACTGCCCCGGTGGGCTGTCGACCACCTGGGCACGCCGCCGGCCGAGCCCGGCCAGCGCGAGGAGTGGGTGCGCCGGGCCGGGATCGTCGCCGCGTACCGCGAGCTCGCGGCGGTGCCTGCGGACCAGCTGTCGATCGGCGTCGCGCCGGCGCGCGAGCAGGAGTTCCGCCGCGCGCTGTGGCAGCAGGCCCACGCCGCCCTCGGGCGCCCGGTCGACGCCCTGGACCTGGCCACGGCCACCGACGCCGAGCTGCGCGAGGTCCGGGCACGCTGGCAGCGCGAGCAGACCTGGGCGCCGGCCTGGGTCGCCGACGAGATGGCGGCCGCCTACACGGTCGCCGAGGGCTACCGGCAGGACGCGGCGATCTACGCCGCGGAGCTGGAGACCCTCGACGTCGACAGCCCGGACTACGAGTCGACCCGTCTCGACGTCGAGCGCGCCGAGCGGCTGGCCGTCGACTACACCGAGCGGGCCCGGCAGCTGGAGACCGTGCACGAGGCCCGCCAGCAGTGGGTCGCGGCCACCGAGGACGCCCGGGTGCGTGACCTGCTGGCCGGGGAGGAGCTGCAGCGCCGCGGCGTCGTCGAGCCGGCTCCGGCGGCCGCGGTCGAGCCCGAGCAGCTGGAGCTGTTCCGCATCACGACCGACTTCGAGCCGGCTACCGACCACGGCCGCCGGCCGGTCGAGCCGGTCGAGCACCAAGCCGTCGAGCTGCAGGAGGTCGAGCCGCGGCCGGGCGTCGAGGCCGAGCCGGCGGAGTCGGTGGGCTGGTGGCAGCGGTGGCGCGACCAGATCGTCAGCCGGTTCCAGCCGGCCGAGATCGAGCCGGCCGCCGAGGAGCTGGCCGGAGAGAAGGCCGAGCCGGCCACCGAGCGCGCGCCGGCCGAGCGGATCGAGGACCGGGCGGTGGACCGGACGGTGGAGCGGGCCGCGGCCGCCGATCGCGAGCGCGACGAGCGGGCCCTGGCCGAGCCCGACCGCGAGGACAAGAACCAGCTGGCGCTGTTCGAGCTCTCGGACGAGGACCGCGTGGGCGCGCAGCCGCTGCGCGTCGAGACCCCGGAGCGCGGCCAGGACGTCGAGCAGGGCCAGGACGACACCGAGGTGCGGGTCAGCCTGGCCGAGGCCCGGCAGCAGGCCCGGCTGGCGCAGGCGATCCGGGAGCAGCGCGAGGCGGGCAAGCCGGCTCGCATCGAGGAGCGCCGCCGTCAGGCCACGCAGGAGGTCGAGGCCGACCGGACCCGGCGCGACCAGGTCGAGCGCGACCACACTGCGCAGGAGGCCGCGAAGGCGGCCGAGCGGGCCCAGGAGCAGCGCAGCGAGCGCGCCCGGGCCGCGGACGGACCGCAGATCGAACTCGTGCAGTCAGAAGACCAAGGCTTGGACTTCGGCTACTGATCAGCCGGCCCAGCGCCGGCGGTGCACCTGCTGCCGGCGGGCGCGTTCGTCGCGGTGCAGCTGCTCGATCGCCCGCAACGTCTCCGGGGTGTCCTCCAAGCTCTTCTCACCCCAGTGCGGCCGCGGCAGCCCAGCCCGATCCCGGAGGGCGTCCTGTTGGCGGTCGTAGGCCCTGACCACCGCGTCGGCCTCCACTCCGCGGGTCACGACCTCGCCGCAGATCCGCGAGGCGTTGTCGCGCTCGTCGCGGCTGTACGGCTTGCCGTCCGGCAGCAGCCCGGCGGGCATGATCATGGCCGGGCCCGGCCACACCAGGTCGCGGGCCTCCTGATCCCACGGCAGCTCGCCGTCGGACGGGATCGAGGCGTAGTCAGGCTCGACCCACGGCGACGTCGTCTCGGCGGCCGGCGCCGGCTGCTGCTCCGCGAACCGGCGGGCCAGGTAGTCGTCCGGGTCGTTCGCGTCGAAGTACCTGGGGGTGATGTCCACCGGCATGGTGGTGCCTCCTCCATGTCGGCGGTCACGGCACAACCCACGATGGTAGGGGCGCCCGCCGACGGTCGCGACCAAACGAGGTCTCCCGGGCACGAGTGCCGGGCTTGCTCGTCCTGGCCAGCACCCCGCTGACGAACTGCTGGTCCAGGTGGAGCGCCCGCAGCGCAGCGAGGACGAACGACCTGGACCAGCAGTGAGCAGCGGGGATACTCGGCCTGCCGGTAGCAGGCGCCGAAAAAACAACGCTTAGCCGTGGAGGTGCTGGTCAGCTGGCTTCGGTGTCGGCGAGTGCGCGGTAGAGCGACGCGACCGAGGGGTGGCGGCCGGCGTTCTTACCGGTCTTGATGACGAGTTTCTGGGCGATCTCGGGCATCGGGGTGCCCTTGTCCTTGAGTGCGCGGGCGAAGAGCAGCATGTCGGCGTCGATGACCTTGGGACGGCCGCCGTGGTTGCCCCTGGCGGCGGCGGCTTGCTGGCCTTCCAGGGTCTTTTCCCGGATGTAGTTGCGGTCGAGCTGGGCGGCGACGGCGAGCACGGCGAAGAGCATGGCGCCCATGCCGTTGGGGTCGTAGACCCCGGCGAGCGGCCCGGTGAGCAGCTCAAGCTGGATACCGTCAGATTCCAGGGCCGCGGCCACCGCCATGAGCTCGGCAGCGTTGCGGGCTGGCCGTTTGAGCTCGTGGACGGTGAGGATGACCGGCTGGCCCGGCGCGGCCTGCGTGATGTCGCGGGCGAGAGCGAGAGCCTTGTCGAACTCGGGGCGGATCTTGATCCGGCTGGAGATCTTTTCGGAGAAGATCCGCGTGCAGTGCGCGCGCTCGAGTGCGTCGAGCTGGATCTGCAGGTCCTGCTGGGCGGTGGAGCAGCGCGCGTAGCCGATCCGGATCGGCGCACCGACCGGTGGCGTCGCGGCGACCTCGACTGGCGGGCCAGGTTTCCATGATGTGCCGGGGCCGCGGTCGGGCGGGGCGGCGACGGCCAGGTCCTCGCGCAGCGCGGGCACGAGGATGAACCGGGCGGTGTGGTACTTCGCCGCGACCTTGCCCGCCCGCGTCCGGCACGGGCTGCCCGCCGGGACGTCGCACTTCGGGCAGGGATGCCGTTCGACAGCCGCGGCGGCTTGCTCGGGGGTCAGCTCCATCCTCGAATCCTCGCAGAAAGGTTCTCGCAAAACCTGGAGGTTGTGCGAGGTGTTGTGCGAACCTCGACCTGCACGAACGTGGCCCGGATCGAGCTGTTCGCAGAACTCTCACAACTGGTCATTTATGCGAGGGCGGTCCGTCAGTAAATGACCATGCTGGGCGAGTCGGCGCGCAGCCGATGAGCCGGCGGCGGCCCAGCAGGGCGCCGCCGGGTGTAGCGCGCGGCGATGCCGACGCGGGCAGCCAGCAGCGATGCGCTATTTGGGTGGTTTACCGCGGAGGGTTCCGGGTACCGGTTTGACCTTGCCCGCGCGCACGATCGAGAAGGGCATCGGCAGGCTGCCCGCGCGTCGACACGGTGGCGGTGTCGCTGACCTCTGAGCAGGCCCTGGTCGACTACGACCCGAACCGGATCGACCCGGACCGGCTCCTCGGCACCCTGCGGGACCTGGGCTACCAGCTGTACGACCCGCGCAAGGGCGGATGTCTTCGACGACGTCGACGATCCGGCCGTCCGGCGGTCATCCTGTTGTGCAACGCGGCGTGCGGCAACCCCGACATCGCCGCCGACAACGTCGTCGTCGGCCGGGCCCGCGCCGAGCAGGTCATCGCGGCCGCCCCTGTCTTGCCCGGTCCCGGAGGTCGCGCGTCTCGGCGCGGTCGATCGGACCCGCTCTGAACGTCCCTGGCCCGTCGCTGCTCACGGCAGGGATGGGACGGTGGGGCGGGGCCGTTCGGCACTGAACAAGGGGATGGCCAGGGCTGCGGCGACCAGCACGGCGACGCCGAACACGAGCAGCGCGGCGGGGAAACCGGCGGGCAGCAGCGCCTGAAATGCTAGGGCGCCCAGGCCGAACCCTGTGAACAGAGTGAACACATTCAGGCCCATAGCCTGGCCGCGGTTGCCGGGCAGGTCGGTGACGATTCCGCCGAGCGGGGGCTGGGTCATGTCGTATCCCAGGGACAGCGTGACGATGGCGGCCTGCACGGCAACCAGCGGCAACGGGGCGGCCAGCGCCAACGCACACGCGGCGCCCACGGCGACGCCGGCGGGAATGATCCGTGCACGGCCGTAACGGTCGGCGAGTCGGCCGATGACTGGGCCGAGGAGGAACCCGGGAATGCCGTAGCCGAGCAGCGCCAGCCCGATCCCGAGCTCGTCGAGGCCGAAGCGCTGGTGCAGGTAGACGCCCAGCCAGGTGTACACGCCGGACTGCAGCATGGCGTTGATCAGAACATAGCCGTAGGTGCGGCGCCCGCGGGCGGTCCCGAGCAGGGCGCGGTACCCCGCGGCGACCGCCCGCAGCGGCACCACCGTGGCCGGACGCGGGATGCGCGGCAGCACGCCGACGGCGACGACGAGCAGCACCAGCCCACCGGTGGCGGCGATCAGGAACAGCCCGGGCCACCCGACGAAGGGTTCGCCCAGCGCTCCGCCGGCGGCGCCGAACGCCGTTCCCCCGGCCATCCCCCCGAACAGCCAACCGAGTGCCCGGCCACGGCGCTGATACGGGAACAGGTCGCCGATCAGGGCCAGCGCGATCGGAACGACGCCGCTGGCGCCCATCGCAGTGGCGAGCCGTATGCCGATGAAGCCCGCGGTGCTGTCGACCAACGCGGTCGCCGCGGTCAGCACGATGAACGCCGCCAGCGAGCCGAGGATCACCGCCCGACGTCCGAGCCGATCCGACAGCGGCCCCCACAGCAGCGTCATCGCCCCGTAGGGCACCAGGTACGCCGGCACCGCGAGTCCGACGACGCCGGGGCTGGTGCCGAACACCTCGGCCAGCCGCGGCAGGATCGGCGCGATCATGAACGCCTGCGCGAAGATCAGGAACGCGGCGGCGGTGAGCAGGGCCAGCAGCCCGCGGGGCGCGGCTGGCGGCTTCGGCTGGTCAGGCATCTCTAATCCCAATCGTCGGGGTGGTCGTGCTGTGGCGCGGCGGGTCGCGTGGTCGACGCGAGGGGCTCCGTCCCGGCGAGCGATGCTTCTCCGTTCGGTGAACACGCTCGCTCAGGTCGTGGACGGGACGGCGCTCGCCGCGGCCCGGGCGGCGGCGCGGGTGTCGCGGCGAAGCCCGAGTACCAGCACGGCACCGAGTGCGGTGAGCGCGGCGCTGACCCAGAAGATCGTGGTGTAGCTGCCGGGGTCGCCGGGGACGAACAGCGCGCCGAGGCCGCCGATGGCCACCGCGCGGCCGACGTTGTGCGAGAAGTCGAACCAGCCGGTGGCCTCGGCGGCTGCCTCGGGTGGTGCGTCGGCGAGCGCGACCGCGGCCGTCGGGGCCAGCGGCAGGCCCTGGCCGGCGCCGGAGACGGCGGCGAGCGCGAACAGCCACACCGCCGATCCGCTTGGGGTCACCAGCAGCGCCAGCGCGACGAAGGACGCGGCGGTGAGCGTGAATCCGGTGGCCCACGGGATCGCGGGCCCGAGCCGGCTGGTCAGGCCCCCGCCCCAGATGCCAAACACCACGGCGGCGGCGGCCATCAGCAGCAGTGCGTTGGAGGCGTTCACCGGGGGGAAGGCGAAGACGTTGCGCAGCATCAGCGAGGTGAACATCATCGCCGAGAACATGCCGACGCAGACCAGGAAGGTGCCCGCGTTGGCGAGCAGGAACTGCCGGTTGCGCCACAGCGACGCCGCGAACAACGGCTGCTGGCGCACCCGCTGGTTGATCAGCAGCACCGCGAGCCCGACGACGAAGACCGCGAAGTACAGCGGGGCCAGCGCGCTGAGCGCGCCGAGCGGGCCGCCGGTCATGCCGCCGCCCATCGTGCGCCCGAACCCGGCCGCGGCCAGCGCGACGACCAGCGCGGAGAAACCCAGCGTGAACGCGACCGCCCCGACCCAGTCGAACCGGCCTGCGGCCTGGCGGGGGAGCTCGCGCAGCGAGCGCGCCGCCACGTCCAGCGTCACGCTGTGGCTCTTGTCCTGCCGCGACCGCTCGGGCAACTGCTCGGCGGTGGCCGCGTAGTATATCG
>ERZ778021.893-NODE-893-length-42333-cov-6.023440_pt1 | contig 42333 bp, 41 predicted proteins | sample MGYA00375751_ERZ778021 | MGnify/ENA primary metagenome ERZ778021 (study PRJEB29350, sample SAMN05389814) | bioreactor metagenome | isolation source: Thiocyanate stock bioreactor | place: South Africa: University of Cape Town | collected 2013-08-29 ... | reverse complement strand
CCGCCGTGGTGGTCGACCTGCCGGACCTTGTCGGTCTCCGGGTAGATGTTGTTCGTCGCGGCGATCATCCGGAGGACGCTCGGCGACCAGCCCCGGACCGACTCGTAGTAGCGGTTCGGCACGCCGAGGAAGACACTGGGGCAACCGTTGGCGGTGGAGCCGAAGATCAGGCCCTCCTCGCTGATCCCCACGCCCCACGAGTTGTTGCTGGTGCTGCGGAGGAACTCCAGCTTCGAGCCGTCGGGCCGGAAGCGGTAGAACCCCTGGCCGAACTCCAGCCGCTCGCCGCCGACGGTCCCCTTGAAGGCCGAGTAGCCCACGATCCCGTAGATCCAGCCGTCCGGCCCGTAGCGGAGGTTGCTCGGCCCGGCGTGGGTGTCCTCGACGCCCCAGCCGGTGAACAGCACCTGGCGGACATCGGCCTTGCCGTCGCCGTCCGCATCCTTGAGGAACAGGGTGTCCGGGGCCTGGAGGACGATCACGCCGCCGTCGTAATGGCAGAGGCTCGTCGGGATGTTCAGGCCCTCGGCGAAGACGGTGGAAGTCTCGGCCTTGCCGTCGCCGTCCTGATCTTCGAGGATCTTGATCCGGTCGCGGCCCTCGGCCCCGCGCTTCTGCTTGGTATTGGGGTAGTCGAAGCTCTCGGCGATCCAGAGCCGGCCCCGGTGGTCCCAGGCCATGCAGATCGGCTTGGCGATCTCGGGCTCGGCGGCGAAGAGGGACGGCTCGAAGCCCTTCGGGACGACCAGGTGCTTGAGCGACTCTTCTGGGCTGAGCGGCTCGGGCATCTTCCGGTAGGGCTCGCCCTGGGTCCCCCACTTCTCGGACGGGAGGTAGTTGGGGATGTCGGACCCGGCGTCGACGACCGCCGCCGGCTTCAGCCCCGGCGCGACGGTCGGCCGCGAGTCGTACACCGACTTGCCGGCCGCCCAGCGGATCCCGCGCTCCAGCAGGGCCTGGAAGCCCGGCTGCTCCCACGTCCGCGAGTCGTGCCCGTAGGCGGTGTAGAAGACGCGGCCCTTCCCTTGCTCCCGGGTCCAGGTGTAGGGCTCCTCGTCGCGGACCTGGAGGACGGTCCGGCCTTGCTCGTTGTGCTTCTCGTGGACGTAGGTCTCGTCCCAGGTCTTGAACGGGGCGAAGCCCTTCATGATCGGGTGCTCGGGCGCGACGACGGCCGTCTCGAACGTCCCCGTCTCGTGGCTCTTGAACTGGCCGCCGATCAGCGCGACGCACTCGGGCGCGTTGCGGAAGCAGAACGAGGCGCAGTGGACCGGCACGAACCCGCCGCCGGCCTCGACGTAGTCCACCAGCGCCTTCGCCCGACCCGGGGCGATCTCGTCGATGTTGGCATAAAGGACGAGGGCGTCGTAGCCCTGGAGCGCCTGCGGGTCGAGGGCCTTCGCGACGTCCTCGGTGTACGTCACGTCGATGCCGCGGAGGGCGAGGACCGGCGCGATCTGGGCCGCGCGATCGGCCGGCGCGTGGTGGCCGCGGTCGCCGAGGAACAGCACGCGGATCGGCGGCGGATCGGACGGGCCGGCCGCGACGGTCGACAGGGCCGACAGGATCAAGGCGAGGCGCAGCATGGATGGCGATCCCGCGAAGGAGTTCAGGTCGCGGGCGCCGCCGATGCGTGGTGCGACGTGGAATCCTCGGCGCCGCGGACGACCCGATTCTAACGGCTCGCCGCCCCCGCGGGCCACGGCCCGCCCGACGCGCCGGCGACTTCTTCCCCGGGCGTCGGGCCGAGGCGGCGATTCACCGCGCCGCGGCGGTCTCGGCGGGCTCCTTCTCCTCGCCGGGATCCTGGCGGAGGACGACGACGCGGTCGTGGAGGATCATGACCAGGTCGGTGCGGCCGTCGCCGTCGACGTCGCCGGCGGCCATCTCGCGGGGCTCGAAGGAGGAGCCCCCGCCGCCGTGGAACGACTTCCGCTCGTAGAGCTTGAACGTCAGGGCGTGGAGCAGGTCCTCGGTGCCGTCGTAGGAGGCGACGTCCAGGGCCTGCTCGGCGACGTCGGTGAAGATCACGTCGGCGACGCCATCGGCGTTGAAGTCGCCGGCGATGAGGTCCCCGAGGCGGCCCTCGGCGGTCTTCGGCTCGTAGCCGGCGATCTCCTTCAGGCGGCGGCCGCGGCCGCCGGTCTGGAGGACGGCGAAGCGGTCGGTGCCGGCGACGAGGAGGTCGTCGCGGCCGTCGCCGTCGAAGTCGCCGACATGCAGGCCGTCGAAGTTGATCGCGCCCACGGCCAGGCTGCCGGCCTGGCGATAGACGCCGTCCTTGGGGGTCAGGAACAGCAGCGACTTGGAGTTGCGATCCAGCAGCACGACGTCCTTGCGGCCCTCGCCGGTGACGTCGAGGGCCGCGGCGCCCTGGACCTGGGCGGTGCCGCGGGCGGCGTTGTACTGGTCCTTGATCTGCCACTGGCCCTTGTCGTCCAGCAGGACGTTGCGGGCGAAGGTGTTCTGGGCGACGAAGACGGCCGGCCCCTCCAGGTCGACCGCGCCCACGCCGGCGGGCGTCGCGCCGCCGAGCGGGCCGAGGCCGCCGGCGAACGGCTTGAGGCCCTCGTCCTCCTGGCCCAGCAGCAGGATCGGCGACCCGAAGGCGCTGAAGACCAGCAGGTCGGTCTCGCCGTCGCGGTCGACGTCCAGGGCGCGGATGGCCGTGGGCGCGCCGGAGAGGCCGGACAGCGCGACCGTCTCGGCCGCGCCGAACTTCGCGGCGGCGAAGCCCCCGGCCCCTTCGGGCCGGATCGCCCGCAGCTCGAACGAGTCGGCGCCGGGCTTGGTGCGGGCGGCGTAGACCAGGGCCGGCCTGCCCGACTCGTCGAGGTCGGCGAACGCCATGGCGACGGGCTCGCCCTGGATCGGCAGGGCGGAGGGGAAGGTGAGGCGCCCCCCCTCGAACCGGCTGCGGCCGATCTGCTTCTCCTGCTCCGACAGGACGAACGCCTCGGCCTTGCCGTCGCCGTCCGCGTCCGTGAGGAGCACCTGCCTCCCTCCCAGCAGGCCCGGGAAGGACTCGGCGGAGCCGAGGCCGCCGCCCCCGGCCTGGCGGTAGACCCAGAACTGGGCGTTGGCCGGGTCGGTGACGACGACGTCCACCTTCTTATCGCCGTCGACGTCCCCCACGGCCAGGCTGCGGCCGCGCTCGTTCCCCTTGGGGAAGCCGAAGAAGGCCAGGCGGCCCCACTTGTCGTCCGACTCGGGGGCCGACTCGTCGAGCGTGTAGACCTTGCCCCGGCCCGACTGCTCCTCGACCGTCAGCACCTCCACGCCGGCCTTGCCGTCGACCTGGCCGAACGCCAGGGCCCGGACCTTGGGCAGCGCGAACTGCTGCTCCGGCCCCAGCTTCTTGTCGGGGGTGGAGAGCCGGGCGTGGATCGGGTGGTCGGTGTCGCCGTCGAGGATGATGACGTCGAGGCCGCCGTCGCCGTCGACGTCCTGGAGCTTGACCATGCTGGGGGTGGTCGCGGTGTGGGGCGAGCGCTCGGGCTCGGACATCACGCCGGGCTCGACCTGGCGGATCAGCACCAGTTCGCCCTCGGTCAGCAGCGCGACGTCGTCGCGGCCGTCGCGGTCGACGTCGCCGACGGCCAGGGCGTTGCCGCTCTCCAGGGCGTCGCCCGTCTTGATGCGCCGGGGCGGGCCGAACTTGCCGCCCCCCTCGTTGGGGAGGATGACCACCTCGGCGGGGGTGCCGTAGAAGACCAGGTCGGGCTTGCCGTCGCCGTTGAAGTCGCCGGCGGCCAGGCTGACGACCTCGCGATCCACCGAGACGCTCACCGGCCGCATCCGCTTGTCGGACTCCAGGTCGTTGACCTCCTTGCGGAAGGGGCGCGCTTCGGCGGCCTCGGCGGACTTCCTGGAGGAGAGGAGCAGGTCGATCCGCGACCGGGCGTTGTTGGCGACGATCACGTCGCCCACCTTGTCGCCGTCGACGTCGGCGACCGTCAGGTTGCCGATGCGGTAGTCGAGCTTGTACAGCTCCAGCGGCAGGAACCCGAAGTAGTCGGCCAGCCTGGGCCCGACGCCGGCCTTGGGGGCGTCGGCCTTGGGGGCGTCGTCCCCGGCCGAGGCGGGGCCCGCCGTCGTCCCGAGGCAGGCCCAGGCCAGAGCGATCCCGCGAATCCACAGCGGTCTTGTCATCATGACGGTTCCCGACGAGCGACGACACGGACGGGCCCGGCCGGCCGACGCTTCGGCCCGCCCCCGCCACACAGACTACGGACGCCCGGCCGAATCGACAAGTGGGGGGGCTTATCCGGGACGGAGAAGCGGGGCGGCCTCCGGCCGGATCAGGTCCGCCCCGGGCCGCGACGGCGCGAGGCGCGGGCCGCGAGGTCCGTCGGCAGGTCGGCGAGGAGCCTGCGGACCAGGAAGACGAAGTTGCGCGAGTAGCGGGGGAGCAGCCGCCTCGGCTCCAGGGCGATCCGATGCAGGGTCTCCCAGCCCATCCGTTGGACCCACGGCGAGGCCCGGCGGATCCGGCCCGCGGCCAGGTCCAGCGACATCCCCACCTGCACCGAGACCGGGACGCCCCACGCGCGATGCAGCCGGGCCAGGACCATCTCCCCCTTCGGCATCCCCAGCCCGGCGAGCAGCAGGTGCGGCGCGGCGGCGCGGATGCGCCCGGCCAGCTCCTCCTCCCAGGCCCCGCCCGGCTCGCCGATCGCGGGCGCGGCGACCCCGGCGACGTCCAGCCCCGGGTAGCGCCGCCGGAGGTTCTCCGCGGCGGCGTCCCCCACCCCCGGCCCTCCGCCCAGGAGGAAGACCCGATAGCCCCGCTCGGCGGCGATGCGGCAGAGGTCGAACGTCAGGTCCGAGCCGGCGACCCGCTCCGGCAGCCGGCCCCCCTTCCACGCCGCGATCCGCAGGAACGGGCCGCCGTCGGAGACGATGAAGTCGGCCCCGCGCGTGACCTCCGCCAGCTCGGGCATGCGCTCGACGAGCATCGCATAGTTCAGGTTCGCGGTGATGAAGTACGAGGGCTCGCCGCGCCCGATCAGGGCGACGACGCGATCCAACGCCTCTTCATAGGTGATCGCCGCCAGGGGGACGCCCCAGATCGGGAAGACCGACGGGGGCGTCGGCGAGAGAGTTCGGCATGGGTGGACTCGGGGCCTCCTTCAAGGCGCGGCGATCGCGCCGAGGGCGACCGCGACGGCCGGGGGATCGAAGGCGTCGGCGGCGAGCGGCCGAGGCGCCGGGGCCGGGTCGAGGAGCGACTCGACGGGCCGGAAGTCGTAGAGCGAGGCCAGGACGCGGAGCTTGTCGGCGGCCGACTCGCGGCCCATCCGGCGGATGCGGTCGCCCAGCCGGGGCCGCCAGCGCGAGAACCGCGGGTACGCCAGCGGCGGCGCCCCGGGATCGAGGTCGTAGGGGTGGAGGTAGACCATCGGGAGGAACCCGCGGGCGCGCGCCCCTTCCAGCAGGGCGACGATCCAGGGCGTCGGCAGCAGCCGGAAGTAGGTCCCGCCGATGACGGTGATCCGCTTCGGCCCCACGCCCAGCGACCGCAGTGGGACTTCCACGACCCGCCCCCCCGCGCCGGGGAGCGGGTAGGTCCCCTCGCGGCCGGGCGGCATCTCGGCGGCCCGCCGCGAGCTGTCGACCCGGAAGCCCTCCCGCGCCAGGGCCTCGCCGAACCAGGGGTCGCAGCCGTCGGCGCCGAAATAAGGGGCGCGGAAGGACACGACCGGCCGGCCCGACACCTCCTCCAGCCGTCCCCGCGACCGCGCCAGGTCGCGGGCGAAGCCGTGGGGCCCCAGCCGATGCACCCGAAGGTGTTCGTCGCCGTGGCAGCCCAGCCGGTGCGGCCCGGAGATCCCGCGCCACGCCCCGCGGGACAGCTCGGCGACGAGCCGGCCCACCGCGAAGAACGTGGCCCCCGCCCCCAGCTCGCCCAGCAGCCCCAGCGTCAGGTCGAGCTGCCGCTCGACCTCGCGCGGGTGGGCCGGCTCGGCCGGATCCCAGTGGTCCCGAAGCTCCTGGCGGCGGTAGTCTTCCAGGTCGATGGTCATGTACGCGACGGGCCGAGCCACGGTGAACCTCCTCGCGTTGGGGGTCAGGCGACGCCGCGGCCCAGCATCACGACGGGGATCGTCTCCAGCAGGATGACGAGGTCCGTCAGCGGCCCGCGCCGGGCGACGTAGAGCCCGTCCAGCTCAACCGTCCGGGCCGGGTCCAGGTCGCGACGCCCTCGGACCTGCGCCAGGCCCGTCAGCCCGGGCCGGACCTCCAGCCGTCGTCGCGCCCCCGCGGGATCCATCGCGGCGACCTGCTCCGAATCGCGGACCGTCCACGGCCGGGGCCCCACCAGGCTCATGTCCCCCTGCAGCACGTTGATGAGCTGCGGCAGCTCGTCGAGGCTCGTCCTCCTCAGGCACGCGCCGAGCCGCGTGACCCGCGGGTCTCGCGCCATCCGGAACAGCACGCCGCCCGCCGCCTCGTTCGAGGACTCCAGCGCGGCCAGCCGCTGCTCCGCGTCCGCGACCATCGTGCGGAATTTGAGGGTCTGGAAGCTCCGCCCGCCCCGGCCGAGCCTGGCCTGGCGGAACAGGACCGGGCCCGGCGAGTCCAGCCGCACCAACGCGGCCAGGAGCAACATCAGCGGGGCCAGCAAGGTCAGGGCCGTCACGGCCGCCGCCACGTCGAAAGCCCGCTTGAAAGCGTCGCGAGGATGGATGACGACCTCGGCCGGCCCCGGCGTCGGCAGGGCGGGGCGCAGCGGCGACATCAGGTCCATATGGCCTCCCCTCGGCGTCGAAAGCCCTCGACGTCGAGGTTGAATGGACGAATCCCGGCACATCCCGCCCGGACTCGCCCCCCTCCCTTGGTTCGACCCCCGCTCCCGGGGGCCCACACGCAGCATCGCGATCGATCGAGCCCCGAGAGGACGGCTCATCGACTGGCGCGAACGACCCATTGCACCCGAGACGCGACGACGGCGTCACCGCCTCAAACGAACCTACAGGTCCGCCACGAATCGCCCCCGCCGAAACTGAATAAATCTCAACATCGATCCGCTTTCCAGATCCGTCGCAAAAAAACATCAGGATGCAAGATATATGGCCGACGTCGCGGGCGATTAAGGCTCAAGTCCGAGGCCCGAGCGTGCCGATGAGGGCCAGGCGCGATAATGGCGATTATCCCGATCTTGCGGCGGCCCGTCCCATGTCCGATGCCAAAACAAGCCGAGCGAAGCCGATCGCGCGATGTGCGAAGGTCCGGGCCCTCGTCGCCGCGGGCTTCTTCGCCGCCGCGGGCCCGGCGCCGGCCCAGGAGATCCCCCCGGCCCCGCTCGTCCCGCTCCCGCCCCCTCCGCGGGTCGAGCCCGCGACGCCGGAGGCCGACCCGCTCCCCCCCCCGCCCGACGCCGGGGCCCCGGCGGTCTCCGGGGACTCCTCCGCGGGGACGATCGAGGTCAAGGTGGGCCGGGGCCGCTTCCTGACGTTCGCCGAGGACCTGGCCCAGCCGGGCAAGTCCGCCCCGTTCCTGGCCGTCGGCGACCCCCTGGTCGCGGATTTCTTCCAGGTCGGGCCCAGGCAGGTGCGCCTGATGGGCAAGCGCCTGGGCGTCACCGACTTCATGGTCACCACGTCGTCCGGGCGGACCTACGAATATGAGCTGCGGGTCGTCCCCGACCTGGCCGCCCTCGACGCCGAGCTGCGCAGGCTGTTCCCCGACGCCCGCCTGGAGCTGTCGGCCCTGCGCGACAAGGTGGTCGTCGAGGGCCAGGCTCGCGACGCCTCCGAGGTCGCCCGGATCATCTCCGCGATCGACGGCTACATCCGGAACGTCCAGCGCGTGATGGTGCTCGGCCAGGTGGGCGACGCCCGCAACGCGATGGCGGGGACGGATCCCGGCGAGCCGGAGGCCCCCCAGGACGGCCCGGCGGGCGGGAACGGAGGGTTCGCGGCCGAGCTGGCCGGATCGGCCGCGGGGATGATCGGCGGGATGGGGCCGGCCGGGGCCGCGTCCGGGCCCATCGCCCCGCCGACCACCCCCGGGTCCCTCACGGCCAACCAGATCGCGACCAACCAGGTCCAGGTCATCAACCTGATCCGCGTCCCCACCTCCCAGCAGGTGCTCCTCAAGGTCCGCGTGGCGGAGCTGAACCGCACGGCCTTCCGCCAGATCGGCGCCGACTTCCTGGCCTCGATCCCCGAGTTCGGCAGCCTCTTCGGCACGCAGATCGGCGGCTCCGCCTACGCGCCGGGCCAGGTCGGCCGGACGACCTTCAACCCGGACCTCCAGAACGTGGACGCCCGGGACATCGCCATGGCGGCCGGGTCCACCCTCTTCGGGACCTTCTCCGGGGCCCGGTTCAACACGGTCATCACGGCGCTGCGGCGGAACAACCTGCTGAAGATCCTGGCCGAGCCGAACCTGGTGACGCTCAACGGCCACCAGGCGAACTTCCTGGCCGGCGGCCAGTTCCCGGTCCCGGTGAACTCCGGGCTGGGGGGCGGCGTCGGCGGCGGGAACGTGCAGGTGGAGTTCAAGGACTTCGGCGTCCGCCTGGCCTTCCTCCCGATCGTCGAGGACGGCGAGACGATCCGGCTGACGGTCGACCCGGAGGTCAGCTCCATCGACTTCTCGCTGGGGACGACCCTGGTCCCCGGCGGCTCGCCGGTCCCCGGCCTGAACGTCCGGCGCTCGCACACGACGGTCGAGCTGCGCCAGGGGGAGACGCTGGCCATCGCGGGCCTGATGCAGCTCTCGCTCGACGGCGAGACCGAGCGGATCCCCGGCCTGGGCGACCTCCCGTACATCGGCGCCTTCTTCAGCAACACCACCAGCAACCGCATCGAGAAGGAGCTGGTCGTCCTGGTGACGCCCTACCTCGTCGAGCCGATGAAGCCGGGGCAGGTCCCCCCCACGCCAGGCGACGAGGTCGACCAGCCCAACGACCTGGAGTTCTTCTTCATGAACCGGATCGAGGGCCGCACGGGCGTCGACGCCCGCGCCACCACCATGTACGACGACCCGCTCCACCTGGTCCGCCCGGCGCTCGTCGAGCGCAAGTACATGAACGGCCCGGTGGGCTTCTCGAAATGAAGGAGCGCGACGCGATGACCCCCGAGACCGCGCGGCGACGGCTGATCGCAGGGCTCCTGCTCGCCGCCCTGGCCCCCGCCGCCCGCGCCCAGCAGGCCCCCGCGTTCATCCCGCCGCCGCTCCCCCCGGCGACGGCGGTCGAGGCCGGCGAGTACGAGGCCGGCGACGCAGCGGAGCCCCCGATCGTCCGCCCGGCGCCGGTGGTCGTGGAAGGCCCGCCTTACGAGGTCCAGACGAGGCTTGAGAAGGCCCCGCTCGACCCGGTGGCCACGGCGAAGAAGGGGCCGCACTTCTTCTGGAAGAAGATCCGGTCGTGGCCGTGGCGGCGGGTGCAGGGGAAGATGCTCGGCTACCCGGAGGAGTTCAAGCCCCGCCCACTGGGCTCGTCCGTCTACGCGATGGGCCGGACGATGGCCTCCAACGGGGCCGAGGCCCGCCTGGCCCTGTACGACTACGACTTCGAACCCGGCTCGGCCGAGCTGACCGAGCGGGGCCGCGACCAGCTCGCCAAGGCGGCGGCCCAGCTCGCCGCCAGCCCGTTCCCGCTGATCGTCGAACGGACGCCCGATGACCCCGCGCTGGCGGGCGAGCGGCGACGGGTCGTGATCGAGGCCCTGGCCGCCTCGTCGATCCCCGTCGGCGCCGACCGCGTCCTCGTCGGCCAGCCCGCGCCGTTCGGCATGTCGGGCGTCAACGCGCAGGTCGTCAGCGCCAACGCCCTGAACCGGACGCAGCAGTACGGGCCGCCGATCCCGATCAACGCGAACGGCGTCAACAGCCCGAGCGGCGTCACGAACCAGATGGTGGGCGTGGTCCCGGGCCAGTGACGAAAGGGGTTGAGCCCGTGCGAATCGACCGACGACTGATCGCCGCGCTGATCCCGGCCGCGCTGCTCTGCGCCGGCTGCCACGCCGGCCCGGCGCGTCGGGGCGAGCACCCCTCGGCCCGGCTGCTGGAGACCGGCCCCGGCGCGAAGGTCTCGAAGCGGCAGGCGGCGGACGTCGAGATCGCCATGGGCCGCACCATGGAGGAGTCCGGCGACGTCGCGGGCGCCGAGGCCGCCTACGCCCGGGCCCTGGAGAAGGACCCCCGTCGCGCCGACGCCGAGGGCCGCCTGGCGGTCCTGGCCCACCGGCGGGGCGACGAGGCCGCGTCCGACGACCACTTCGCGAAGGCCCTGAAGCTCTCGCCCGACGACCCTGAGATCCTCTGCGACCGCGGATACAGCCTGTACCTGCGGCGGAGCTGGGCCGACGCCGAGGCCCACCTGCGCAAGGCCCTGGCGCGCGACCCGCGGAACGCCCGCGCGCACAACAACCTCGGCCTGGCCCTCGCCCGCCAGGGGGACCGCGACGGGGCGATGGCCGAGTTCGCCCGCGCCGGGCTCGACCGAGCCGACGCCCAGGCCAACCTGGCCCTGGCCAGCGCGATGGAGGGGAGGATCGACGAGGCCCGCGAGCTGTACGCCGCGGCCGTCGCCGCCAAGCCCGACTCCCCCTCCGCCCGCGAGGGCCTCCGCGCCGCGGGCGTCGCCCTCGCCTCCCGCGACGCCCCCCGGGTCGACCCCGCGGTGGCCCGCGCGTCAGCGGCCCGCGGCGACTGACGCCGGAGGGGGCGGGCCGCCCGGCTCGCCCCCGCCCATCCCGCCCAGCACGGCCATCGTCTGGATGACGGCCGGCGCCAGCAGGATGATGAAGACCGCGGGGAAGATGCAGAGGAGGGTCGGGAAGAGGATCTTGGTCGCGGCCTTCTGCGCCCGCTCTTCGGCCGTCTGCTTGCGGCGCTCGCGCAGCGTCTCCGAATGGGCCTTCAGGCTCTTGACCAGGCTGGCGCCGAACCGCTCCGACTGCCCCACCACCGTCGCCATCGAGGCGGCCTCGTCCAGCCCCGTGCGCTCGGCGAAGTGCAGCAGGGCCTCGCCCGGCGAGCGGCCGAGCTGGATCTCGCGGTCGACGATCCGCAACTCCCCCCCCAGCAGCGGGTGGGCCGAGGCGATCTCCTCGGCCACGCGCTTCAGCCCCGCCTGGAAGCTCAGGCCCCCTTCCAGGCAGATGATGAGGACGTCCATCGCGTCGGGCAGGGCGCGGCGGAGCTTCATCTGGCGCCGCTTGCGGCGGTCGTCCAGCCAGAAGCTCGGGCCGATCATGCCCGCCGCGAACACCCCCAGCGCCACGGCGATCGAGGTCGCCGCCGGCGCGGCGCCGGAGAACATCAGGCCGACGCCGAGGATCAGGGCGGCGATCAGGATCGACAGCTTGACGCCCAGGAAGACCTGGAGCGCCTGGCGGTTGTACAGCCCGGCCAGCACCAGCCGCGCGGCCAGCCGGTTGCGCTCCCCCTCGTCCTCCGGGACGATCACCTTGCCCAGCTTCGGCAGCGCCGCGCGGGCGATCTTCGCGACGGCCTCGGGCCGCTCGGGCCCGTCGCCGCGGGGCGCCTTGCCCGACAGCTCCTCCAGGCGGGCCGACAGCCGACCCCGCCGGCCCGAGAGCGCCAGCCCCGCCGCCGTCGCCAGCCCCGCCACCGCCGCGAAGACCCCCAGCAGTCCGACCGTCTCCGGGTCCATGGCCGCCTCAGAATTCGAAGTTCACGATCTTGCGGATCCAGAGGACGCCGACCGCCTCGGCCACGAAGGTCCACGCCAGGACGTCGCCGTGGTCGAAGAGGACCGCGGCGTAGTCGTAGTTGAGGAACACCAGCAGCAGCAGCATCAGCGGCGGCAAGGCCGCCAGGATCCAGCCCTGCATCCGGCCCTCCGCGGTCAGGGCGGAGATCGTCCCCCGGATGCGATAGCGCTCGCGGACCACGCCGGCCAGCTTGCCCAGCATCTCCGAGAGGTTGCCGCCGGTCTGCTGCTGCACCAGCACGGCCAGGACGAAGATCTTCAACTCCACGATCCCGGTCCGTCGCGTCAGCTCGCGGAAGGCCACCTCGGGCGAGAGCCCCAGGTTCTGCTGCTCGTAGCAGTAGGCGAACTCGGCCGAGATCGGCTGCGGGAACTCCTCGGCCACGCCCAGGACCGCCTGACCCAGGCTCTGCCCGGCGCGGACGACCCGGGCCATCAGGTCGAAGGCGTCCGGGAGCTGCGACCGGAGCCGCTCCAGGCGGGCGTCGCGCGACCGCTTGACGTACCAGATCGGGGCCGCCCCGCCGACGACCGCCGCGATCGCGGCGTGCAGCGCGGCCCCCGCGGCGATCGCCAGCAGCCGCCCCGGTGCCACGTCCAGGCCCGACTGCTCCACCATCGTCTCGAACCGCTCCATCCAGCCGGGCGACCCGGCCTCGTCCCGCGCCCCGGCCACCTGGTCCAGGTTCTTGAACAGCGACGCCTTCTTCTTCGCCGCCCCGGCCGCCTTCCGCTTCAGGAACTCTACGTCCACCCGGTCGCTGACCCGCGAGCGGTCGCGCAGGAAGAGGTCCGATACCACCTGATAGACGGCCGCCACGAAGGCCACGGCCGAGACCGCCGCCAGCATGGGCACGAGCGAGTCGCTCACGACGACGCCTCCCGCCCCCGGCCGAACAGGCCCCAGAGCCGATCCCCCTCGGCCGCGGCGGGCGGGGGCTGCGGCGCGGACGGGTCGGGCGTCGCGCGGGGCGTGAGGATCCGGCCTTCGAACAGGTCGGGCGGCAGGCCCAGGCCGGCCTCCTCCAGCCGGCTCAGGCACTTCGGCCGGACGCCCGTGCAGTAGTGATACCCCTGCGCCCGCCGGTCCTCGTCCACGCCCGTCTGCTTGAAGACGAAGATGTCCTGCATGCTGACCACGTCGTCCTCCATGCCGACGATCTCCGACACCTTGATGATCCGCCGCACGCCGCCCGAGAGCCGCGCCGCCTGGACGAGGATCTGCACGGCCGACGCGATCTGGCGGCGGATGATCCAGATGGGGAGGTCGAAGCCCGCCATGCCGACCATCATCTCCATGCGGCCGATGGCGTCGCGGGTGTCGTTGGCGTGGATCGTCGTCAGCGAGCCGTCGTGGCCGGTGTTCATGGCCTGGAGCATGTCCAGCGTCTCGCCGCCGCGGCACTCGCCGACGACGATCCGCTCGGGCCGCATGCGCAGGGCGTTCTTGACCAGGTCGCGCGTCCCGATAGCCCCCTCGCCCTCGATGTTCGGCGGCCGGGTCTCCATGCGGACGACGTGCGGCTGCTGGAGCCGCAGCTCGGCCGCGTCCTCGATCGTCACCACGCGCTCGTCCTCGGGGATGAACGCGGAGAGGGCGTTCAGGAGCGTCGTCTTGCCCGAGCCCGTGCCGCCGGAGATGACCATGTTGATCCGGCCCCGGATGCAGGCCGAGAGGAAGTCGACCATCTCCCGCGTCATCGCCCGCTTGGCGACCAGGTCGTCCACCAGCAGCGGCGACTTGCCGGCGCGGCGGATGGACAGCAGCGTGCCGTCCAGGGCCAGGGGCGGGATCACGGCGTTGACGCGCGAGCCGTCCGGCAGCCGGGCGTCGCACAGGGGCGAGGTCTCGTCGATCCGCCGCCCGACCCGGCCGACGATCCGGCGGACGATCTCCTGGAGGTGCTTCTCGTCGTTGAAGACGACGTCGGTCCGGTTGAGCCGCCCCCCCCGCTCGACGTAGACGACCTTGGGCCCGTTCACCAGGATGTCGGAGACGGTCGCGTCCCGCATCAGGCCCTCCAGCGGGCCGATCCCGAACGTCTCGTCCAGCACGTCCTCGACGAGCCGCTCGCGCTCGGGGAGGCTCAGCAGGTCGTCGTGCCGCAGGCAGAGCTGCTCGGCCCCGCGCCGGATCTCGGCGCGGATCTCCTCCTCGCTCATCGACCCCATCGCGGAGAGGTCCAGCTCGGAGATGAGCTTCTGATGCAGCTCCTTCTTGATGCGAAGGTGCCGCTCCTCGGCCGAGGCCGGCCCCGGAGCCCTGCGGTCCATCACCTCGACCAGCCCGCCCATCGCGACGCCCTCCTCGCCCCCTCACGGCCGCACGCGGCGGCGGCCCCGAGCCAACCCTAGGTCGCGTCCCGGCCGGCGGCCGGGACGACGTGCCGACGCCACGGCCGCCAGCCGCCCCGGGACGCGGCGTGCATCATCTGCGCCTCGCTCGGGCGCGGCGGCCCGAGCGACCTCGCGAGCTGCGCCAGCGACCGCCCGGCGCGGGAGTTCGGGGCCTCGATCACCACCGGCACGCCGTTGTTGTTCGCCCGGGCGACGGCCTTGAAGTCCTCCGGGACGACGTGGGCGATCTTCATGTTCAGCGCCTCTTCCGCCTTGGCGCGGGGGACCTCCACCGGCAGGCCGGCGCGATTGACGACCAGCCGGGCCCGCTCGCCGGCCAGCCCCATCCGGTTCAGGTGCTCCAGCGCCCGGTGGACGTTGCGCAGGGAGTTGAAGTCGAGCCGGAAGGGGAGCAGGAGGACGTCCGCCTGCCGCAGCGCCGCGAGCTGCTCCTCGCGGTAGGTATGGTCGACGTCGACGACCACGAACGGGAACATCGCCCGGGCCAGGTCGATCGCCCGTGCGACCCCCTCGGCGCGGACCAGGGCCGCGTCGGCCACGCGGGCGGGGGCGGCCAGCAGGGCCACGCCCGACTCGTGGCGGGCGAGCGTCCGTTCGAGCATGACGCGGTCGAACGTCGCGGCGTTGCGGCAGAGGTCGGCCAGGCTGAACGTCGGCTTGAGATCGAGCAGGGCGGCGAGGTCGCCCGTCTCCAGCTTCATGTCGACCAGCCCGGCCGATCGGTGCTCCGCCGCCAGGGCCGCGGCGAGGTTCGCGGCGATCGTGCTGGCCCCGGCCCCCCCGCCGGCCCCCAGCACGGCGACCACGCGCCCCAGGCTCGCCGCGGCCCTAGGCTCGGCCAGGCGCTTCAGCGCCGCCGCCAGCTCGACCTCCAGCTCCGCCCGGTCCAGGTAGTCGCGGACGCCCGCGCGGAGCGCCTGGAGGACGAACCGCGCGTCGGACGTCGGCCCCACGGCCAGCAGCCCGCCGCCGGCCGCCGGCGCGATCCGCCCCAGGATGTCCAGGGCCGTCGCCGGGTCGGCCGGGAGCGCGGCGACCACGACCCCCACCGCCTGCTCGCGCGCCAGCCTCGCGGCGGCCTGGCCGGGTGGCAGGACCTCGGGCCTCGGCGCGTTCGGATCCTGGAACGAGAAGACGGACCGGATCCGCGCGGCCATCGACTCGTCGTCGGCCACGATGAAGTTCGCCATGACCAATCCCTTGCCGGCCTGCGGCATTCCTAGGGGCGTGAAGAGAGCATCGACGGACCGGGCGGGGCGGGGCGGGGACCGCCGGGCCCTTGCCTGCGGCCGGCCTTCGCCCCGGCGGCGTGATGTACCGTAATCTGGTCGCGTCCGGCGAGCGTCCCGCGCAGGGTGCGGATCGTGAGCACGTCCGAAGTCGGCGCGAAGATCGGCGCGACGTCGGCGATCGTCGCCGTCGCCTCCTCCAGCGGGGCGTCGCCGTCGTCGTCGTTGCGGAGCGACAGATGGAGCGACCCTCTCTCCTGCGCCAGGTTCAGGATCGCCGCCTGGCGCGGAGTGACGAGCAACGTGACCGAAATCGTGCCTTCGAGGTCGTCCTCGGGTCGGCTGTTCGTATGAACGTACAACAATTCGACGTTCTGGAGGACGGTCGTCGACACGGCATTGGGATCGTCTTTCGTCCCCGAACCCGGCTCCACGGTCGTCGAATGGACCGCCGTCGGCTTCCCTACAGCATCCAGGAGCGCGGTCGTCGTTGTGGCGCGGTCGTTCCGGGAGCCCCTCGGCGTCACCGTCAGCAGGACGTCCACGCGGTTTCCCCGCCGCATCAGCCCCGCGAGGGTCGGCGAGAACCTGGAGCTTTGGATCGTGAAGGCCCGCATCCCCGGCGGGATCGAGGCGACCAGATCCGGCCGGTCCCTCCTGGGGGAAAGCCTGGGCTCGACCACGAATTCGCCCTTCCGGATCGGTCTTGAAGGCACCCGCGATTCCGCTTCCTCCACCGAGGTCAGGCGATCCTCGGGGGCCCGCGACTCGGGGACTTCGCGGATCTCGACGCACTCGGCGTCGATCGGGACGCCCGTGGGGAGGTCCACCAGCGCGACGACGACCGGGACGTTCCCCAGGCCGAGGTCGTCGAGCGTCGCCGTCTTCTTGACTGTTGCCGCGCCGTCGGCGTCGTTGCGGAGCGTCAACTGGAGCACCCCCCGGCCCTGGGCCAGATCCAGGACCGCGGCCTGATGGGGCGTCACCAGCAGCGTGACCGCGTTCGCGTCGTTTCGACCCTCCGGGAGCTGGCCGTTCTCGTGGACGTCCAGCAACTCCACGTTCTGGACCACGGTCGAGGCCACGGCGTCGCCCTTCCCGACGTCGTCTTTCCCCCCGCCCGGGGGAGCGGCCGACAGCAGGACGTCCACCCGGTTCCCCCGCCGGAGCAGCCCGGCGAGGATCGGCGAGAACTTGGGGGTCTGGATGGTGAAAGCCCGCATGCCCGGCGGGACCAGCAGGGCCATGTCCGGCCGGGTCTCCTTCGGGAACAGCTTGGGCTCGACCACCGGCTCCCCCTTGGGGATCGGCATCAAGGGCGACCGCGAGGTCGCGTCTTCCGCCGAGGTCAGCAGGCCCGCGGGCGTCCGCGACTTCGGGATCTCGCGGACCTCGACTTGCTTGGCGTCGATCGGCACCCTCGGCAGGAGATCCACCAGCGCGAAGACGACGGGGATCGTCTCCGGCTTGGCCCCCTCGGGCAGGAGCTTGGTCTTGACCACCGCCTCCCCCTTGAGCATGGTGATCGCGGGTATCCGCGACGCCGCGCCCTCCGCGGAGGCGAGCCATCCCTCGGGCGCCTGGGATTTCGGGAGCCGGCGGACCTCGACTTGCTTGACGTCGATGGGCTCGTCTTGCGGCAGGTCCGCCGTCGCGACGACCACCGAGACCGTCTCCTCGACGGCCGCGGCCGGCTTCTTCAGCAACGACCGCACGCCCCAGACCGCGGCCAGGCCGCTGACCAGGGCGAGCAGCACGACCGCGAGCGTCTGGGGCCTCATGGCGCGATCCCTCCACGGCTCAGGACGACGAAGAAGAAGCCCGCGCAGGTCATGGCGGCGAACGGCACGAGCCGACGTCGGCGGTCGACGCGGGCCGCCTCGTCGGCGATCGGCGCGGCGGGCCCCGGCCGGAAGTCCAGCCGGCGGATCCGCTGCGCCAGGTGCAGCACGTCGACGGCCGTGGCGAGCAGGCCGCCGGAGGCGACCGTCAGCACCAGGGCGTAGAGCCCCGCGGCGATCGCCGAGGCGAGGAAGACGTGGATGGTGAGCGACGGCCCGAGCCACGCCCCCAGGGCGGTCAGCAGCTTGACGTCGCCCGCCCCCACGCCCCCCATCGCGAAGAACGCGGCGAGCAGGCCGAAGCCCGTGAGGGCCCCGAGCCCGCTCGCCGCCAGCCCCCCCCATCCCCCCGACAGGCCCGAGGCGATCAGCCCGCCGGCCAGCGCCGGGAGGGTCAGGGCGTTGTACACCTTGAACTTCCACAGGTCCGTCCCGGCGGCGATCAGGCAGGCGGCCGCCGCCGCGGACAGCGACATCATCTCTGGACCGGGCACGGCGACCGACCTCCTTCGACGCCCGGCGTCACCGGGCGTCGGATGCGGGGCCGGCTCCGGCGAACGCCGCCGCCCCGGCCTGGAACTTCGCGGCCACGATGGGCCCGAGCCCCCACGCGGCGACGACCGCGACGGCGGCCATCAGGCCGATCACGAGGGCGTACTCGGCGAGGGCCGCCCCCGCTCCGTCGGCCAGGAAGCGTCGATGGCTGCTCATGGCCCGTCCTCACGCCCCCGTCCCGACGAGGCCCGATCGTCCTGGTCAGCCGGCTCCGGCACCGCTGACCTTGCCCGCGACGGTGGTGAACTGGGTGTTGATCGCGGTGCTCAGGGTCCCGATGACCGTGATGGCGGCGGCGGCGATGAGGGCGACCATCAGGGCGTACTCGACCATCGTGGCGCCTTCCTCTTCGGTCATCAGGCGGTTCAGGAAGTTGCGCATCGGGGACTCTCCTTAGGGTTGGGAGGCCGGGGACGCCGGCGTTCCTGGCCGGTCGTCTCGGGCCGTCGTCACGGCGGGGGGCGGTGCGTACGTCTCATCCACCGGCGGCCGGCTCGTTCGCGTCGGCCTACGTTAGAAACCAAGGTCACGGATCGGGCCCTGTCAACGAACGCCCCCCGGCCGCGGCGTTTTCCCGAATCGCCCGTCGCCGCGACGCCACGCCCGCCGGCCGCGCCCCCGGCGGGAGCCTAGGGTTCTCGTGGAACCTGTTCGTGGAGAGTGGAGATGGAGGATCGTCATGACGCGCCGAAGGAAGGGGAGGCCCAATCGGGGGGCGACGGCCGTGGAGCTGGCGATACTCCTCTCGTGCCTGTTCCTCCTCGCCGTCGCGTTCGGCGTCTTCGATTTCGCGCTGCTCTTCCAGCGCGCGGCCGTGGTCCAGGACTGCGCCGCCAACGGCGCCGCGGCCGGGGTCGCGCTCGGCCCGTCCGCGACCGAAGCCGCCCGGGACGCGGCGATCCGGGCGGTCGTCGACGAGATCGCATCGCCGGTCGGCGTCGCGCCGATCCAGAAGCTCTCCCCCCTCCCGACCGTGACCTCTTCGTCCGGGACGGACGGGCAGGGGTTCTCCTACCTCGAAGTCACCGTGACTTACACGCCCGACGGCTCCGTCGGCGCGATATGGAGCACCGGCGCGACGCCCATATCGCGAAAGGTCCGCTTGATGATGCCGCCCCAGTGAAAGGAGGCAGCCCATGCTCGCCGGAACGCGCGCCCGGTCGCGGCGGAGGGGGGCCGCCCTGGTCGAAGCCGCGGTCGTCCTCCCGGTCTTCTTGCTGCTGGTCGTGGGGGGCGTCGTCCTCGGCCTGGGGATCTTCCGGTATCAGGAGATCGCGCACCTGGCCCGGGAGTCGGCCCGATGGGCCTCGCTCCAGGACGCATCCCTGAGGACGAAGGGGCAGATCCTGACCAACGTGCTGACGCCGAAGGCGGTGGGAGTCGACCCGGCGGCGATCGGGGTCGCGACGACGTCCACGGCCGATTCGACGACGGTGACGCTGAGCTACGCGTGGACGCCGGAAGCCTATCTGCCGTCGATCACGTTCACCTGCAAGGCCCAGGTGCGGAACCCTTATTGATCGACGGGAACCGAGAGGAGGGACGCCATGTTCCGGACCGGAGCGAAGTCCAGGCGAGGGGCGGTCGCCGCCGTCGCGGCGGTGAGCCTCCCGGTGTTGGTCGGCGTCATGGCCCTGGCGATCGACGGGGGCCTGCTCATGGCCGAAAGGCGGCGCGCCCAGGTCGCCGCCGACGCCGCGTCGTACGCGGCCGTGCGCGCCTACGACAAGGTGCAGAAGGCGAACGACGGCGGCGACCCGCTGGCCGCGGCCTCCTCGGCGGCGGTCGCCTACGCCGCGGCCTGCGGGTCGCCGGCCGCCGCCGTATCCCTCGCCTCGCCGCCCGACCGCTACGGCACGGCCGACCTGGCGATCCAGGCCGTCGTGACCACGCGCCCGCCCCGGCTGTTCGGCGCGATCTTCGGCGGCGACGCGCCGGTCGTCTCCGCGGCGTCGGTCTCCGTCCGGGTGCCGACCGCCGGGGCCTCGATCGTGGTCCTGAACCCGGGAGCCCAGGACAGCCTCGCGGTCGCCGGCAGCGCCAGGATCGTGGCCCCGGGCGAGATCCGGGTGAAGTCGGGCGCGACGCGGGCCGTCAACGTCAACAACGCGGGCTATGTCGAGGCGAAGAAGCTGAAGGTCGCCGGCGGCTACCAGGTCTCCAGCGGCGGCTCCATCAAGGACGCCGCGACCACCGTCCAGACCGGGGCCGAGCCCTCGTCCATCGTCGACCCCCTGGAGGCGACCCTCGCCCATCCCGCGACCTCGGGGCTGACGGCCCGCACCAGCCCCTCGGGATGGAACGCGACGAACCCTTACCCGATCTATCCGGGGCTCTACAACAGCGGCCTCGCGCTCAACTCGGGCGGGATGAACTACACGATGGCACCGGGCCTCTATTACATCAAGAGCGGCAACTTCGTGGTGAGCAACGGCGTCCGGGTCACGGGGTCGGGCGTCACGATCTACCTGTACGACGGCAACGTCGAGATCCAGGGGGGCGACGGGACCACCATCGCCGCGCCCACGGACGGGACCTACAAGGGCGTGGTCCTCTTCCAGCGCTCCGCGAAGAACGGGGACGACTACGCGCCCCATACCATCAACATCGCCAACGGGACGAACAACCGGATCCAAGGGACGATCTACGCGCCCGGCGCGACGATGTCGCTCGCGGGGGGCTCGACCACCGTCGACTCCGCCCAGCTGATCGTCAACAAGCTGAACCTCTCCAACAACGCCCGGTACACGCCCACGCAGCCGCCCTCGGGATCCGGGGCCGCATTCCACCTCGCGAGATAGCCCGGGGCCCGACCGCATCCTTCGCGATCCCGCGGGGCCGGCCGACGTCGAATCGGCCGGCCCCGTTTCCCTACCACTCCTTCAGGATTCCGCGCACGCTCCGGGGCGGGCCCGGCGATGACTCCCCTGCGGCGGGGGCCGTCGAGGATCCACCGGCCCCGCCGCCCGCCCCTTGTCATCGGCGGAAACGCGGCCCCACGGGCCGAACGGTCGTCTCGCACCCAGGAGTTCGTTCATGGTCCATCCCGGCCTGCGCCGCGGAGCGGGGGCGCTGCTGGCCCTCGCGGTTCTCTGTTCCTCGGCCGCCGACTCGACGGCCGGCGTCGTGCTCGCCGACAACCTGTCCGAGACCTCGGGCGGGGCGTACTCGGCGACGGGCGACTCGTGGCTCGCCTCCAGCTTCGGCACAGACGGTTCGAGCTACATCCTCCAGTCCGTCACGCTGATGCTCTCGCGCGACTCGATCGGCGGCGAGGCCGCCGTCGACGTCTACACCGACGGCGGCCTGGAGCCGGGCTCGCTCGTCGCCACGCTGGCCGGGCCGGCCAGCGTCCCGGGCTCGTCGGGGCCCGCGACCTTCACGGCCTCGGGCGTGCTGCTCCAGGCGAACGCGACCTACTGGGTCGTCCTCCGGGCCGTGACGGGCGAGTTCCTCTGGTCGTGGGCGGGCTCGAACGACGGGTCCGGGGCCGGGTTCCAGACGGGCTCGGCGACCTCCGACTTCGCCGGCTCCGGCTGGTTCTACGCCGACAGCTATCCCTTCCAGATGAGCGTCTCCGCCTCGGCCGTCCCCGAGCCGGGCTCGGCCTGGCTAGCCGCCATCGGCGCCGCGGGCGTCGCGCTGGCCGCACGGCGCCGGCGGGGCTGAGCCCCCTTCCCCCGCGCACCTCCACCTCGACACCTCACAGGAAGACTCGCATGTCGATGGAATCGAACGTCCCCTCCGGGGGCATCAGCCGCCGCGAGATCCTCGCCCGCGGCGCGGCCGGCGCCGTGGCCCTGTCGGGCCTGGGCGCGGCCGTGCAGGCCCTGGCCGCCGACGCCACCCCGGGCATGACCGAAGGCCCCTACTGGGTCGACGAGATGCTCAACCGGTCCGACATCCGCGAGGATCCGTCGACCGGCCAGGTCGCCCTGGGCTTCCCGCTCCGGCTGACGATCAACGTCTCCAAGCTCGACGCCGCGGGCAAGCCGAGCCCGCTGCCCGGCGCCTACGTCGACATCTGGCACTGCAACGCGGTCGGCGTCTACTCCGACGTCGCCATGCAGAACACCGTGGGCCAGAAGTTCCTGCGCGGGTATCAGGTGACCGACGCCCGCGGCATGGTCAAGTTCGTAACCGTCTACCCGGGCTGGTACAGCGGGCGGACGGTCCACATCCACTTCCGCGTCCGCGTGTACGACGCCGCCACGGACTCCGTCACCTACAACCAGGTCTCGCAGCTCTTCTTCAACGACGTCCTCACCGACGCCGTCCACCTGCTGCCCCCCTACAACCAGCACCCGAACCGCGATACCCACAACGCGACCGATTCCATCTACAACGCCGACTCGGACGGCGACGACGTCGAGGACGGTGACGAGTTGCTGGTGACGATGTCCACGAAGAAGGACTACGCGCTGGCGACCTACAACGTCTACCTGGACCTGGCCGACGGCAACGGCAACGGCGACGACACCGGACTGAACCAGGGTGGCGGCACCCCGCCCGACGGCGGCGGCACTCCCCCCGGAGGGGGAGGCGGCCCCCCGCCCGACGGCGGCACGCCCCCCGACGGCGGGTTCCCCCCTCCCGACGGCGGATTCCCGCCGGGCGGCCCCCCGCCGGCCTGACCCCGGCCGGTCTCCCTCCCGGCCCGCGACGCCGGGCTTGCCGCGTCGCGGGCCCGGCCGTATCCTGGCCCTCGATGCGGCCGATGGGCGACGAAGGAGAGGATGACGATGGCGATCACGGACGGTCCGATCTCCGACGAGGCGTTGCAGAAGATCCGCGATTGCGCCCGCGGCGCCCTGGACGACCTGGGGCCCGAGGTCGCGGCCGAGGGGCCCGCCGGGATCGTGGCGGCGATCGACGACATCATGGACCAGGTCCAGCAGGACCCCGGCCGCGTCGCCGAGGAGGAGGGCGCCGACCCGATGGTCTATTTCGGGGCCCTGTGGGGCGAGCAGCTCGTCGCCGCCCTGGGCTGGGAGTGGGCGAACGTCGACCTCGGGCTCGGCGACCCGGTGATCGGCGTGGTCTCCCCGGACCGATCGCTGGCGATCTACCCCTTCCACTTCCTCGTCAACCGCCTGAACGACCCGGGGCTCGACGTCACCGTCGCCCTGGCCTTCAACATGCTGGTCGACAAGGCCATCCCGCCGATGCCCCCCGGCGGCTACGCCGACGTGATGGTCGGCGTCCGCCGCATCGTCCCCCGGCGCTGAGGCTTCACGCCAGGGTCGCGAGCACGGCGTCGGCCAGGCGTCCGGCCGAGCCCGGGGCGTGGACGAAGCCCAGGTAGGGCTCGTTCACCTCCAGTTCCAGGAGCCGCAGCCGGCCGTCGCGGACGACGCCGTCCACCCGGGCGAACAGCAGGGGCGAGCCGACCGTCGCCAGCACCCGCGCGGCCTGGTCGATCAGGCCGGGGCCGGGCGAGGCCGCGCGGAAGGTCCCCCCGTGCTGGAGCTGCACCCGGAAGTCCCCCGCGGCCGGCGTCTTGACGAACGCGTGGCTGTACTCCCCGGCGATGAAGGCCAGCGACCATTCCCCCTCGCCGTGGATCTCGTCCATGTACGGCTGGACCAGCACGTCCCGGCGTGCGGCCAGCTCGCGGAACCGGGCCTCGGACGCTTCGAAGTCCAGCCGCTCGGGCCCGGCCTCGGCGGCGACCTTCCACGTGTCCGCCGATCCCGCGGAGATCGCCGGCTTGACCACGGCCCGCGGCCACCCGCGGCGGGCGAGGATCGCGGCGAGCGAGGCGCCCTCGCCCGCGCGGACCAACTCCGTCGGGACGATGGGGACCCCGGCCCGCTCCAGGTCGAGGAGATAGCCCTTGTGGATGTTCGCCGCCACGACGTCCGGGGGGTTCCACAGCTTCCCCGGCGCGGGACGGAAGCCCTCCAGCCAGCGACGATACTCCTCGGGCTTCTCGTGATACCACCACGTCGAGCGGATCACGACCCGGTCGAACGGCGACCAGTCGACGGCCGGGTCGTCCCAGACCGCGGGCGTCACGTCGCAGCCCCGGGCCGCCAGGGCGTCGGCGAAGGGGCGGTCGTCCTCGTACAGGTCGGGGAACTGGGCGCAGGTCGCGACGGCCACGCGAGGCATGAGGGGCTCCGGAGTCGGGTCGGGCCGTCGTCCGCGGCCTCCGATCCAGTCTAGCGGCGGACCCGCCCGGGGTCAGCCTCACCCCCCCGTCGGGCCGATCGCGGCGTCGTCGCGGGGTTTGGGTCCCTTCGCCGACACGACGACCGAAGCCAAAATCGCAAATCCTTTAACATAAAACACTAACGCCGAAAACCCCCGGCTTTGAACTTCGAAATCGACGTGGAATTTTCCGCCTCGTCAGGCTCCGTCGAGGATTCTCGGGCCCGAGCAAGCCTCCCCTTCCTGAGGTCCGGCGTCGGCCCCGTCGGACCCGCGCGCGGGCTGTAGGCCGTCCCGGAATGTCGCCGCTCCCGGTCGATGCGTCCGAATTGCCAAGGAACGAGCTTCCACCCGATAAGGTCGCGACCAGGCGCGGCGAGATTTCAGGAATCCTTCGAGAATTCGCCGGCCGCCCCCCAATGCTGCTCGGCGCGAGAGAGGGAGGGCCCCGGGACCGTCCCCTCTCCCGCCGGGAGAGGGTGCCGCGCAGCGGCGGGTGAGGGTCGTCGGGGCACCGAGGGCATGCCGGGCACCGAAGGTCGGGCGAGACGACGATGGCCTTCTCCCCTTGAGGGGCTGCGTCGAAAGCATGCCGATGCGGGTTCGAAGACGGTCTTCCCCCCTCGCGGGGGAAGACAGACCGCGAAGCGGTCCGATGAGGGGGACGCGAAGCGCGGGCGCCGTCGGCATCCGGAGACCCGCCCATGCCGGCCGTCGCGAGATCCGGCGGCCGTCTGACGCGTCGTCCCCCTCATCCGGCCCTGCGGGCCACCTTCCCCCGCAAGGGGGGAAGGCCGTTCATCGCTCGCATCCCGGGTATTTTCGACGCAGCACCCTTGAGGGGAAGGTGGCCGAAGGCCGGATGAGGGGGCGACCGCGTCGGATCCCACGGCCGGCGACGACCTCGGAGCCCATGGCTTCCGGTTGCGCCCCCTCATCCGCCCCTCCGGGGCACCTTCTCCCACGAGGGGAGAAGGGAGGATTCCTGCTCCCACTCCGATGTTTTCGACGGAGCACCTCAGGGGGAGAAGGGCTCGATGGCGGCGCTTTTCCCGAACTCCGACGACCCTCACCCGGCCCTTCGGGCCACGCTCTCCCGGCGGGAGAGGGGACGTTGGACGCGGCTTCGCCGCTTCGGCGGGCGACCTGAGTCCCGAACAGCATCGGGTCGCCCCCCTCGTTTCCCCGAGGGCCCGCGCCGGGCCGATCTCCAGGATCGAAAGCTCAGCCGCAAATCCGGGCGGGCGGTGGATCGGGTGGCGCGGGCCGGCTATACTCGCGACCCTCGCCTCTCTTGACGACCTACGCCCCGCCCAGGAAGCTCCGCCCATGGCGCCACGCTGGATCGCCGCCTGCGTCGTCGCGTGCCTGCCCCTCGCCGCCCATGCCGGGACGTTCGAAGAGGACGTCGCGGCGGCCGTGGAGCCGTGCGGGCCCGACGCGATCGTCGAGGTCGCCCTGTACGACTTCGCCACCGGCGCGACGCACCTGATCCGGGCCGACGAGCCGATCCACCCGGCCAGCACGATGAAGGTGCCGGTCATGCTGGAGGCCTACCGGCTCGCCGAGGCCGGCGGACTGCGGCTCGACGACGAGGTCGAGGTCAAGAACACGTTCGCCAGCCTCGTCGACGGCAGCCCCTATTCGCTCGACGTCGGCGACGACTCGGAGACGACGCTCTACAAGCGTGTCGGCGGCAAGGCCACGGTCCGCGAGCTGGTCTTCCTGATGATCACCGAGAGCAGCAACCTCGCCACGAACATCCTGGTCGAGAAGGTCGGCGCGAAGGCCGTGACCGACTTCATGGCGAAGCTGGGCGCCCCCGACCTGAAGGTGCTGCGGGGCGTCGAGGACGACAAGGCGGTCAAGGCCGGCATGAACAACGTCGGCACGGCGCGGGGGACGATGACGATCCTGAAGCGGCTGGCCGAGGGGACCGCCGTGTCGAAGGCGGCCGACGCGGCCATGATGGACGTCCTCCGGGCCCAGAAGTTCAACAACGGCATCCCCGCCGGCCTGCCGGAGGGGACGCCCGTCGCCCACAAGACGGGCTCGTTCGCGGGCGTCTACCACGACGCCGCGGTCGTCGAGCCCGCCGGCCGCGCGCCGTTCGTCCTGGTGGTCATGACCCGACACGTCCCCGACGACGACCCGAAGGCCCGCGAGCTGGCGGCCGAGATCGCCCGCATCGCGTATCGTCACGTCTGCGAACGTTGAACCCCGAATCCCAGCCGAAAGGCGCCGATCCATGAAGCGGCTCGCGTATCTCCTGGCGTTGATGTCGACCCCGATGCTCGCGACGGCCGAGGAGCCCGCGAGGGCGCCCGGCGAGCTGCTCGTCGGCGTGGGCCCCGGTTGGCGGCCCCTGAAGGAGGCCGACTTCGTGCATGTCAACGACGAGCCCGACACCTGGACGTTCCTGGACGACAAGGCCGAGATCCACGGCAAGGGGACGCCCGTCGGCGTGATCCGGACGGCGAAGAAGGTGAAGAACTTCGAGCTGGTCGTGGAGTGGCGGCACCTGAAGTCCGGCGGCAACTCCGGCGTCTTCGTCTGGGCACCCGAGGAGGCCCTGGCGACCATCAAGCCCGGCCAGCTCCCGCCGGGGGGGATCGAGGTCCAGATCCTCGACCACGGCTACGCCGAGCAGTACAAGCGGAGCACGGGCAAGGCCCCCGACTGGTTCACGACCAACGGCGACGTCTTCCCCGTCGGCTCGTCGAAGATGAAGCCGTTCCCGCCCCTCTCGCCCGACGGCTCGCGCAGCTTCCCGACGAAGAACCGCTCGAAGGGCCTGAACGAGTGGAACCACTACTACGTCCGCGGCGTGAACGGCGAGATCCGCCTGTGGGTCAACGGCGAGGAGGTCTCCGGCGGCACCGAGTGCAACCCCTCCGAGGGCTACCTCTGCCTGGAGGCCGAGGGCTCCCCGACCGAGTTCCGCAACCTCCGCATCCGCGAACTGCCGTGAGCGCCGCATGAAGGCGCTGATCGTCGGCGGCGGGATCGGCGGGCTGGCCGCGGGGATCGCCCTGCGGCCAGCCGGCTGGGACGTCGAGGTCTTCGAGCGCGCCCCGGCGATCGGGGCCGTCGGCGCGGGGATCTCGCTCTGGGGCAACGCGCTGGCCTGCCTGGACCGCCTCGGCGTCCTGGCGGCCCTGCGCCCCGGCGCGACGTCCGAGACGGGCGCCATCCGCGACGCCCGCGGCGACGTCCTGATGGCTATCCGGCCCGAGGACTTCGGGACGACGGCCGACCGCCTCGTCTGGATGGTCCACCGCGCCGAGCTTCATGAGGCGCTCCTCGACGCCCTCGGCCGCGACGCCGTCCGCACCGGCGCGGAGTGCGCGGCGGTCGGCCGGGACGAGTCCGCCGCGTGGGCCCGGTTCGCCGACGGCTCGGAGGCCCGCGGCGACGTCCTGATCGGGGCCGACGGCCTCCGCTCGACGGTCCGCGCCGCGCTGTTCGGGTCGACCCCGCCGCGCTACGCCGGCTACACCGCATGGCGGGGCGTCTGCTCGTTCGACCCCGAGCGGCTGGCGCCGGGCGAGTCGTGGGGCCGCGGCCGTCGCTTCGGCCACCTGGCCATGTCAGCCGGTCGCGTCTACTGGTTCGCCGTCGCCGACGCCCCCGAGGGCGCGACCGACCCGCCCGGGGGCCGCCGGGCGCACCTCCTGGACCTCTTCCGGGGCTGGCACGAGCCGATCGAGGACCTGATCCGGGCGACCGACGAGGCGGCGATCCTCCGCAACGACATCCACGACCGCGCGCCCCTCAAGCGCTGGTCCGTCGGCCGGATCACGCTCCTGGGCGACGCCGCCCACCCCATGACGCCGAACCTGGGGCAGGGGGCTTGCCAGGCGATCGAGGACGCCGTCGTCCTGGCCGAAGAACTCGCCGACGCGACGCCGCATTCCATCCCGGCCGCCCTCGAACGCTACGACGCCCGCCGCATCCCGCGCACGTCCCGCGTGGTCCTCGCCTCGCGCCGGGCCGGCGCGATCGCCCAGTGGTCGAATCCGCTCGCCTGCAAGCTCCGCGACGTCCTGGTCCGCACCCGCTTCGCCGCCCGCAAGCAGGCGGAGCAGGTCGCTTGGCTGCTCGCGGGGCCGGGCGGGGATGGTCCGCGAAAAGCGTGAAAGACATCCCGGTCGTCCGTGTATAGTCGGTCGGGAGGGCCGAGCATGGACGAGTCGCCGGAGACGCGGCGGTCGCTGATCGTCAAGCTGGGGGACCCGGAGGACTCGCGGGCTTGGCGCGATTTCGTCGCGCTGTACGAGCCGCTGGTGCTCCGCCTGGCGCGGCGCAAGGGGTTGCAGGACGCCGACGCCCGCGACGTCTGCCAGGACGTGTTCCGGGCCGTCGCGGGGGCCGTGCATCGCTGGGATCCCGGCCGCGGCAGCTTCCGCGGCTGGCTGTCGGCGATCGCGCGGAACCTGCTGGTCAACTTCCTGACCCGGCGTCGCGAGCCCCGCGGGACGGGCGCGACCAGCATGGTCGAGCTGCTGCACGCCGAGCCGGCCGAGGACCCCTCGGCCACTGCGCTGTTCGAGCGCGAGTACCGCCGCCGCCTCTGCCGATGGGCCTGCGAGGAGGCCCGCCGCGAGGTGACGCCCGCCGCCTGGCGGGCCTTCGAGCAGACGGCGATCGAGGGCCGCGCGCCGGCCGACGTCGCCGCCGAATCGGGCATGTCCGTGGGGGCCGTCTACATCGCCCGCAGCCGGGTCCTCGCACGGGTCCGGCTCAAGGTGCAGGAGCATCAAGACCATGACCCCGACCTCCTGTGACCCGGCCCGGCTGCGGGACCTCGACGGCGGCCGGCTCGCCGACGCCGACGCCGACGCGCTGGGGCGCCACCTCGACGCCTGCGCCCCCTGCCGCGACGAGCTGGACCGCATCGCCCGCACCGACCCTTGCCTCGCCGCCGTGCGCCGCGAGGCCGGCGACGACCCCGACGAGGACGACGAGCCCCCCGTCGGCCCCGAGCCGCTCGACTTCCTCGCGCCGTCCGACTGGCCCGACTCGATGGGACGGCTGGGGACGTACGAGGTGAAGGGCGTGCTCGGCCGCGGCGGGATGGGCGTGGTGCTGAAGGCCCACGACCCGGCGCTGGGGCGGAACGTGGCGATCAAGGTGCTGTCGGCCCCGCTGGCGACGTGCGGGGCGTCGCGGAAGCGGTTCCTCCGCGAGGCCCGCGCGGCGGCGGCCGTGGTGCACGAGCACGTCGTCTCGGTCTTCGCCGTCGTGGAGTCGGCCGGGCTGCCGTTCCTGGTGATGGAGTACGTCCCCGGCCGCTCGCTCCAGGAGCGCATCGACCGCTTCGGCCCGCTCGGCCTGGCGGAAGTCCTGCGCATCGGCCGCCAGACGGCCGCCGGGCTGGCCGCGGCGCACGCCCAGGGGATCGTCCACCGCGACGTCAAGCCGGCGAACATCCTCCTCGAAGACGGCGTGGAGCGCGTCCGCCTGACCGACTTCGGCCTCGCCCGCGCGGTGGCCGACGCCGCCGTCACCCGCTCCGGCGTCATCGCCGGCACGCCCCACTACATGGCCCCCGAGCAGGCGTCCGGCGCGAGCGTCGACCACCGGGCCGACCTGTTCAGCCTGGGGAGCACGCTGTACGCCGCGCTCGCCGGCCGTCCCCCGTTCCGCGCCGAGACCCCGCTGGGGGTCCTCCGGCGCGTCTGCGACGACCGCCACCGCCCGCTCCGCGAGGCCAACCCCGACGTCCCCGCCTGGCTGGAATCGACCGTCGACCGCCTGCTCTCCAAGGACCCCGCCGGCCGCTTCGCCTCGGCCGACGACGTCGCCGACCTCCTCGGCCGCTGCCTGGCCCACGTCCAGCAGCCGCTGGCCGTCCCGCTCCCCGCCGAGCTGGCCCGGCCCGAGGCCCGCCGCCGTCGCCTCCGCCGCCTGCTGATCGCGCTGGGAGTCCTGGCGATCCCCGCGGCTTACGTCTCGTGGGCGTCGATGCGACCCCGGCCCGCAATGCACCTGGCGGTGCCGACGGCGGCACCGCTTGAAGTGGAGGCGGTCGCGGCGGAACCGTCGACGGCCCTCGCTCCGACCCCTTCGCCGTCGTCCCGCCCCTCGCCCCCCTGGCCCGAGAACGACGCCATCCCCGCCCTGCTCCGCGAGGCCCGCGCGGAGGCCGAGCGGTTGGAGGCGGCCGGCGCGTCGAGCCGGGACGAGTCGCCGCGGCGCCTCGCGCAGATCGAAGACCTGGCCCGCGACCTGGATTCGCTGGAACGCTCGTTCGCCTCGCCCCGATGAACCGACCCGACCTCGAACCGGAGACGTCGTCATGAAGTGGAAATACGCCGCCGCCGCGGCAGCCGTCGGTGCCCTGGCCGTGATGGGAGTGGCCCGGGCCCGGGTTTCCGAGGCCGCCCGCCAGGCCGAGAGGGTGCGAGCGATGATGACCGCCCTGGAACGGGGCCTCAACGATCGGCCGGACGAGATGACCCGGCCCGATCTTCATGCCCCCGCGGGCGACGTCTTCGCGGAGGCGGCCGGGACCCGGCTCGACCCGTTCTTCGCGCCGGCCGAGCCCCCGCAGGAAGCGTCGACGCCCGCGCCCGCGGACTCACCGCCGATGGACCCTGCGCAGGCGGCCGATGCGCCGCCACCCCTCCCAGGATCCTCGGCCGCCCCGGAGGACGCGCCGGGGCGGCCGGCATCTGCGGACGAAGCGCCGTCACCCCTCCCGGGGGCCGAGGACAGCCCATCCCTACCCTCCCCGACCGTCGTGCCGGGGGCCCCACCTGACGCTCGGCCCATGCAGCGGGTCCAGGAATCACCGACGGTGCTCGAAGCCCAGCCCGGAAGACTTGACGATCTCCCCCCGTTGCGCCCGGATAACATCCCGGCGGACGACCTCGAACCGTTCCCGTCCCGCAAGGCCCGACCCGTCGGTCGCATGCGGGCCCCCAGTCCCGCACGGGTGCCCAGGCCCGGCGAGGCCCTGCCCGGCATCGCCCGGCCGGCGTCCGGCGTCCGAGCGCCCTCCCCCTTCGAGGAGGATCCGCAACCCGTCTCGCCAACCCCCGGCGACGGCCCGACCGACGATCAGGCCCGGTCGCTCGTCCGACGCCTCGTCCAGGCCGAGTTGCTCGGGACCAGTCCCGAGACGGCACCGGACTCGGCGACGTTGGAAGATCTGGCGAACCTGCTGAAGGTCCATCTCACCAGCGAGTTCATCAACCGTCAGCGCCGCTACGCCGCCGAGGTCGACGCCCTGGAGGGGCGGGTGAAGAAGCTGCGGGAGATGATCCAGAGGCGCGAGGAGAACCGGGACCAGATCATCGATCGTCGCATCCAGCAGCTCAAGGTCGAGGCCCAGGGCATGGGCTGGTGAGCCCCGGACCGCGATCACCCCGGCCTCACGCCTCGACGGCCATCTCGATCCGGGAGGCGTCGAGGCCGGGGAGGACCACCATGCCGCCGGCGAGCATGTCCCAGTACTGGGCGAACCGCACGTCGACGCGGAGCAGGACGAGTTCGGGGTCGTCGAGCCCCTGGGCGAACCACATCCGATACGCGGGGTTCCACAGCTCCCTGGCCTTCTCGGGATCGCGGACGACGGTCGCCTTGCCGGAGAGCGAGACGTAGCGGTGGTCCTCCGGCGAGGCGTAAGCCAGGTTCACGTCGGAGTCGTCGCGGATCTCGTCCACCTTGGGCGACGAGGCCCGGGCGAAGAACCAGAGCGAACCGTCGAAGTCGGCCTCCTGGGTCGCCATCGGCCGGCTGTGGAGGCTGCCGTCCGGGGCGACGGTCGTGAGCATCGCGACCTTGATCCCGCGGATCATCATCGCCACCTTCCGGGCCGCGTCTTCGGGCTTCATGCTGTCCATGGCGTCCTCCCGGTCCCCATCCGCCCCGGGCCGAAACGGCCGCCGGGGCCGGGGACCTTCTCGCCTCGACGTCCAACGCAACCGGCGTTCCGTTCGCCGGCCCGCGCGCCGCGGCCGGGGATTTGCATCCCTCCCCGGAGACGCCCGGCGCCGACGCGCCGGGGACTCCAGGCCGCTCGGACGACAGGATCGGGAGCCCGAAACCATGGCGCAGGACACCGTGAACCACCGCAGGCCGCACCAGGACCAGGAGCAGGCCCCGCTGAAGGAGTCGTGCGCGATGCACGACCGGGGGGGCCTGCGGGCCATGCTCGGCGACCATCACGACGTCAACGTGGGGGACGTGGAACGCGTCCTCTCCGTCATGGGCGGCGGCCTTCTCACCGTCTTCGGGGCGGCGCGGGGCGGCCTGACGGGCCTGGGCCTCGCCGTCCTAGGCGGCAGCCTCCTCTACCGCGGCGTGACCGGCCACTGCGAGGCGTACCACTCCCTCGGCATCGACACCTCGGACAGCGCCGACACCCCCGTCGCCTCCGACCTCGGCCGCGCCCACTCCTGACCCGCCCCCGCGTCGCCCGGGCCCTCCGCCCGGGCGATGCACTTTCCTATAAATCCTATCGAAAAATCAGGAAACAAACAGCCTCCCGCTTGTGCGGCCGTCCGGACGCGCCTAGGATTGGGGCGAGTCCACGGGGTTTCCGCGACGACCGCCCCCGCCCCGGAGGTCGGGGCGAGGGGGCCGACGCCCCCGGGATCCTGCCGATAGGGATGGAGAATCGAATGGCGAGCACGCGTGGTTTGGTCCGCGTGGGGGCGGCGCTGGCGACGGCGCTGGCGGTCGTGATGGGGTCGGCGTTCGCGGACGAGATCTTCGGGGTCATCACGAAGGTCGACCCGGCGGCGAGGAAGATCACGGTCGTCGAGAAGAAGACCGACAAGGAGAGCGTCCTGGAGGTGGCCGACGACGCCCTGTTCGTCACGCCGAAGGACGAGGCCGGTTCGAAGGTCGACCTGAAGAAGCTGGAGGACCGGATCGCCAAGGCGAAGGAGAGAAACGCCAACTCCAAGGGGATCACGGCCAAGGTCACCCACGACGGCGGCAAGGTCTCGAAGATCGAGGCCGTCGCCAAGAAGAAGGCCGCCGCCCCGGCCGAGTGACGCCCCCCCGCCCCCCCGACCGGCGTCAAAGTCTTGCGTCGCCGGTCGGGACCCGCTAGGGTCGTGTGCGGATGGTGTCCCGAGAGCCGGGGAGATCCCGCCACGATGCCGGCCGACCTGTCACGTCCGCGACCCGAGGCCCCGCCTCGCCGCCCGATCTCGGCCCGGGGGAGACTGGAATCGCGCGCCCGCGCGGCATACCATTCGTTGGGGGAAGGGCCGATCCGGGCGGGAGTTCCGTGCGAGCCGCCGGATCGGTCGCGACCCGACGCCACGCCGTTCGCCGCCCCCCGGGGGCGCGACGGGCGGCCCCGCGCCGTCGTGGAGCGACCAGCGACATGAACCTCACGGGCGACATCGCGGCGGCCGGGACGATCGCGAGGGGCGGCCTCGCCGGGGCGCGGACCACGGGGACCTCGAAGATGGCGACCGCCTTGATCGTGGAGGACCACCCGGAGCAGGCCCGCCTCGTCGAGAAGATCCTCGGCCTCCGCGGGTACAGCGCCGTGCTCGCCGAGGACGGCGAGACGGGCCTCCGCCTGGCCCGGCAGCACCAGCCCGACGTCGTCCTACTCGACCTGATGCTGCCGGACGTCAACGGCTTCGACGTCTGCCGCCGGCTCCGCAGCGACCGGGCGACCATGCTCATCCCGGTGGTGATGCTCACCGCCCTGGACGACCGTCAGCACCAGGTGCACGGCTTCCGCGTCGGTGCCAACGCCTACCTGACCAAGCCCTACGGCGTCGAGGAGCTGTTCGAGGCCGTCGCCGCCGCCCGCGCCTGGCGCGAGAGCATGCAGGACCGCGCCCTCCAGGGGGAGATCCACGTCGAGCTGGACAGCGAGATCACCCTGCTGAAGGACCTGAACGACTTCCTGATGAACGTCTGCCGGGCGACGCCGCTTTCGAACGACCAGGTCATGCAGATCCGCCAGGCCGTGATGGAGATGGCCCAGAACGCCATCGAGTGGGGCAACGAGCACCGGACCGACCGGCTGGTGGAGATCACCTACCGCGTCCATCGCGACGGCCTGGAGATCGTGATCCGGGACCAGGGCCGCGGCTTCGACCGCGAGTCGATCCCCCACGCCGCGGCCCCCGACGACCCGTTCTCGCACCTGGACGTCCGCGACAAGCTGGGCCTGCGGGCCGGGGGCTTCGGGATGCTGATCTGCCAGGGGATGGTCGACGAGATGAGGTATAATCGCGAGGGGAACGAGGTGACGCTGCTGAAGCGATTCCCGGGCCCCGAGACGGGCCCCGACGCCTGACCGACGGCCGCCGGGACGCTCGCGCGCCGCCCCCCCGGAGAGCAACGCCGGTGGTCACGACCCCGACACGCCCCGAGCCCGCGACGGCCCCCGTCCCCGTCGGGGCCGGGACGCCCGGCCCGCGCGCCCGCCGCAAGCCCGTCGTGCTCGTCGTCGACGACGACGACGAGGTGCGCCGCTCGGTCCACGACCTGCTCCGCGTCGAGTTCCAGGTCGTCGCCAGGGGCTCGGGTGCCGAGGCCCTGGAATACCTGGCCTCCGACGCCGACGTGGCCGCGATCCTCTCCGACCAGCGCATGCCCGGTATGACGGGCGTCGAGCTGCTGCGACGGGCCGCCGGGATCCGCCCCGAGGCCACCCGGCTGCTGTTCACGGCCTACGCCGACGTGCGCACGGTCGTCGACGCCATCAACGAGGGGCACGTCTTCCGCTACATCGCGAAGCCGTGGGACCCCGCCGAGATGCAGGCCCTCATCCGCCAGGCCGTCGAGCGGCACGGGCTGATCGTCGAGAAGAACCGGCTCGTCGCCGAGTTGCAGGCGGCCAACGCCCGGCTCCGCGAGGCCGACCGGCTCAAGGGGGCGTTCCTGGAGGTCGCCAGCCACGCGCTGAACACGCCCGTCACGGTGGTCAAGGGCCTGGCCGACCTCTGGAAGATGTCGCAGGGCCCGACCGCCACGCCCGCCGAGGTCGACTGGGTCGACCGCATCCACGCCGCCGCCGTCCGCCTGGCGAAGACGGTCGAGCGCATGCTCAAGCTGATCCACGCCCGGGACTTCGCCCGGGCCCTCGCCGTCGCCCCCGTCGAGATCCCCCCGCTGATCGCCGAGGCCGTCGACGTCCTGGCCCCCTACCTGGAGAAGCGCGACCAGCGCGTCGAGGTCGCCGCGGATCCCGGCCTGGGGGCCGTCGAGTGCGACGCCGAGAAGGTCCACGACGTCCTGGTCAACCTGCTGGCCAACGCCGTCAAGTTCACGCCCGACGGCATGGCCATCCGCGTCGAGGCCGGCGAGGACCCCGCGGACCCCGGCTCGGTCCGGATCGCCGTCCGCGACCGCGGCGAGGGGGTGGCCCCCGCCGACCGTCGCTTCCTCTTCGAACCCTTCTTCACCGGCTTCGACACCCTCCACCACTCGTCGGGCGACTACCAGTTCGGCAAGCGCGGCATGGGCCTGGGCCTCTGCCTCGTCAAGACGTTCGTCGAGCTGCACGGCGGCCGGGTCGAGGCCTACTGCCCCACCGACGGCGAGGGCGGCTCCGTCTTCGCCTTCACCCTCCCCCGCCGACGCCCCTGACGCTCCCCGCCTGCGACGCGGGAGGCCGGACGCTTCAGGGGCCGGCCAGCTCGTCGAGGAGGCGTCCCACCCGGGCGCGGATCTGATCGCGGATCGCGCGGACCTCGTCGATCGGCCGCCCCGCGGGATCGTCCAGGCCCCAGTCCTCCGCGACGTGGAGGCGGGCGGGGCAAGCGTCGGCCCCGACGCCGCAGCCCATCGTCACCACGCGGTCGGCCGAGGCCGCCGCCTCGGGCGTCAGGAGCTTGGGGCGATGGCCGTCCATCGCGATCCCCAGCTCGCGCATCACCGCGACGGCGACCGGATTGACCCGATCGCCGCCGACCGTACCGGCCGACGCCGCCTCGATCGCCAGGCCGCGCTCGCGGGCCAGGGCGTTGGCGAACGCCTCGGCCATCTGCGACCGCCCCGCATTGTGGACGCACACGAACAAGATCCGCCTCGGCGCGCTCATCACGGCTCCCCGCCCCGATCAGGGCTTGATCGCGTAGACCTGCACGCCGGCCGCGTACTCGTTGAGGTCGTAACAGGTCGCCAACTCGACGAACCCGCCGTGGACGTCGTTCCCCTCCGAAGGCATGCAACAGGGGGCGTCGACCACGCCGAGTGGCGAGTCCGCCGCGGGGCCCGCCGGGGCGCAGCAACCGGCCTGCCCCTCGACCAGGGCGTAGGCGTTGAGGTCCTTGCCGCCGTCCACGACCGCCACGTCGCGGAAGCCGGCCGCCTTCAGCCCGTCGACGTATGCGGCGATCGGCACGGCCCCGGCGATGCAGCCGACGTAGGCCATCGCGTCGGCCGCCAGCTCCGGCGGCAGCGGCTTCTTCAGGGCGATGTCCGAGACCGCGACCCTCCCGCCGGGCCTCAGCACCCGCGCGATCTCGCGGAAGACGGCCGGCTTGTCGGTCGCCAGGTTGATGACGCAGTTCGAGATCACGCAGTCGGCCGAAGCGTCGGGCAGCGGCAGGGCTTCGATCGTCCCCTCCAGGAACTCCACGTTCGACAGCCCCGCCCTCGCCGCGGCGGCCCGCGCCCGCCCCAGCATCTCCGGCGTCATGTCGATCCCGATCGCCCGGCCCGTCGGACCGACCTTCCGCGCCGCGAGGAACACGTCGAGCCCGCCCCCGGAGCCCAGGTCGACGACCACCTCGCCCGGCCGCAGCCCCGCCGTCGCCGTCGGATTCCCGCACGAGAGGCCCATGTTCGCCTCGGCCGGAATCGACGCCAGTTCCTCCGCCGTGTAGCCGAAGGCCTCGGCCACCGCCCGAACCCCGTCGTGTTCGCTCGACAGCCCCCCTCCACCGATCGCCCCGTACTTCTCCCGCACCAGGTCGCGGATCGCTTCGCTCATCGCTCGTCCTCCATCAGGCACAGGGCCCGGTCCAGCAGCGGGGCGACGCAGGCGTTCGTCACCCGGTAGTACACGTTGTTCCCCTCCCGGCGCGACGTCGCCACGCCGGTGTCCGACAACCGCTGGAGCTGGTTCGACACCGCCTGCGGCCGCATCCCCAGCGCCTTCGCCATGTCGGTGACCGTCGACTCGCCGCCGCGGATCAGGTGGTGGAGCATCCGGATCCGCGTGTCGTTCGCCAGCACCTTGAACAGCGCCATCACCTTCACCGCCTCGACGAACGTCAGGAGCGGCCGATCCGCCAGCTCCGTCCGCGTCGAGCATGCGTCGCCCGTCGCCGTCTTCTTCGCCATGGGCCGCGGCCTCCTTTCAACTCCACAATTACACCATGTCGTGTATTCGTGTCAATAAGGACGCCGCGGTCCGGCGTGATATGATCGATTCCCCGAGCCGCCGCCCCTGAAGGAGCCCATCATGCCGAAGCCCATCCTGCTCGCGTGCCTGCTGCTGGCCATGTCACCGCACCGCGCCGGCGCCGACGACGTCCCGCCGCCCATCCCCCGGGAGTTCCGCGCGGCGTGGGTCGCGACCGTGGAGAACATCGACTGGCCCAGCAAGCCCGGCCTCCCCGCGGGCGTGCAGCAGGACGAGGCCCGCGCGATCCTCGACAGGCTGGCGAAGTCCCACTTCAACGCCGTCGTCCTCCAGGTCCGCCCCGCGGCCGACGCCCTGTACGACTCGAAGCTGGAGCCCTGGTCGTACTACCTGACCGGCGCGCAGGGGAAGGCCCCGGAGCCGTACTACGACCCGCTCAAGTTCTGGGTCGACGAGGCGCACGCCCGAGGGCTCCAGCTCCACGCCTGGTTCAACCCCTTCCGCGCCAGGCAGGGCAAGGCGAAGTATGAACCGGCCGCGTCGCACGTCTCGAAGGCCCACCCGGAGCGGGTCCGCCAGTACGGCGACCTCCTCTGGATGGACCCCGGCGAGCCCTCGGCGCGGGAGCAGACGCTGGGCGTCGTGCTGGACGTCGTCCGCCGCTACGACGTGGACGGCGTCCACCTGGACGACTACTTCTACCCCTATCCGGTGGCCGACAAGGAGACCAAGGCTGAGGTCGACTTCCCCGACGACGCCTCGTGGGATCGGGAGCACGCCGGCAACCCCGATCGCGCCGCCCGCGCCGACTGGCGCCGCGAGAACATGAGCCGGATGATCCGCTCGCTGTACGAGGAGATCAAGGAGGCCAAGCCGCACGTCCTCTTCGGCATCAGCCCGTTCGGCATCCCGCGGCCCGGCAAGCCGGAGGGGGTGAAGGGCTTCGACCAATACGCCAAGCTCTACGCCGACACCGAGACCTGGCTGAAGTCGGGCTGGATCGACTACTGGTCGCCGCAGCTCTACTGGAAGATCGACTCCCCCGGCCAGCCGTTCCGGCCGCTGCTGGAGTACTGGATCTCCATCAACGACAAAGCCCGCCACGTCTGGCCGGGGATCTCCATCGGCCGGGTCGGTGCCGAGGCGGGGAAGGGCTATCCCCTCGACGAGCCCCTGAACCAGATCAAGATCATCCGCGAGACGGACGGCTCCGACGGCGTGATCATGTTCAGCATGAAGACGCTCCAGCGCGACCGCCAGGGGCTCGCCACGGCGCTCGCCGAGGGCCTGTTCCGCGAACCGGCCCTGATCCCGCCCTCGCCGTGGCTGGGCGACGAGGCCCCGAAGGCGCCGACCGTCGCCGTCGAGGGGGGCGATCCCGTCTTCGCCCCCGCCCCGGGCGCCGTCCAGTGGGCCGTGCAGTCCCGCAAGGGGGACGCCTGGACGACCCGGATCGTCCCCGCGCCGTCGTCGCCGATGCGGCTCCCCCGCGCCGAGGCCGACGCCGTGGTCGTCACGCCCGTCGGCCGCACGGGCGTCGCCGGCCCGCCGGCCGTGCATCCGGCACCGGGCCCCTGACCCCCGGCGGCGCGATCACGCGCCCTCGGCCGGCTCGTCCCCGCCTCGGCTCTCGATGTAGGTGCGGAGGAAGTGGAGGAACGTGGGGAGGCCCTCGGCCTCCCAGGCCTGCTCGATGGCCTCCTTGAGCTGCTGGTTCTCGGCCTGGAGCTGGCGGAAGGCGTCGGCGTCGGCCGCGGCGAGGTCGAGGCCGGCGATCTGGTCGTGGGTGTTCACCGAGAGCATCAGGCCCTCGGGGTTGTTCCAGGGCTGGAGTTGCAGCTTCATGTGGGGGTAGCGGCGGTTCCCCAGCCGCAGGGCGAAGATCGGCGTCTGCGAGCCCGGCGTCTTGCCGGCCCGCTCGAACGGCGGCTTCGCGAGCAGTTCGTGCGGCGCCGGGTCCTCGTCCCACGTCGCGCGCCGGCGGACGCTCTCCGGGTACTCACCCGACGGGTAGGCGACCTTCAGGTAGACGTCGACGGCGCGGCGGAGGACGTCCATCCGCATGGCGTCGACGTCGGCGGGGCCGGAATCGGGGTGCGCCTCCATGTGCAGATCCTCATAGGCGTGGCGGTCGTGGGCGGGTCTCCTCGGGCCGTCCCAGGATACCCGCCCCCCCCGGGCCCGGCCAAGGGGTGGCGCGGCCGGGGCGTGCCATTGGATTTTGCGATCGTTCGGACCGCGAGCGGTCTTCCCCCCTCGCGGGGGAAGACAGACGCCGCAGGCGTCAGATGAGGGGGACGACCAGCACGGGTGCCTTCGGGATTCGAAGGCCCCCCCGATCGGCTCGGGCTCCGACGGCCGTCCGGCGCGTCGTCCCCCTCATCCGGCCCTCCGGGCCACCTTCCCCCGCCAGGGGGGAAGGACGTTACGATGGCCCCCCCCGGATCCGGCGCGATCCGCCAAGATCCCAAGGCCCCCCTGCGGCCGGGCCCGTCGCGGCGGCGGTCAGCCGACGGTCCGCATCGTCAGCTTCAGGACGTCCTCCTCGCCGTGGCCGAGCACCCGGAGGCCGGCGGCGATCCCGCGGGCCGCCAGGTTGATCGCGTCGGTCGCCTGGGTGTAGGGCTCGATCGCGATCACGTCTCCCTTCCCCGGCGGCGTGTAGACGACCAGCTCGCGGAACGACGGGTCGAACGCGAGCTGGAACTCGCCCCGCTTCTCCTCGTCGACCAGCCGGCAGACGCCTTCGGCGTCGACATGCTCCAGGCCGGTCAGCACGTCGTCGAGCGAGAGCCCCCGGATCGCCTTCCCCCGGCGGAAGTCCAGCCGGTCGGAGACCTCCGACACCTCGCCCGTCGGCAGGAAGTCCTTGAGCGGCCAGTATCGCGACGCCGGCAGGATGACCTTCGTCCGATCCGGGTCGCCTCCGGGCGGGAACGGCAGGCGGAAGTAGGGGTGGATGCCGAAGCCGTAGGGGAGTTCCTGGGCCGTAGGGTTCGAGACGGTCGTCGTCATGGTCAGCGTCCGGTCGGCCAGCTCGTACCGGACGTAGAGCACGGCGTCCGCCGGCCAGTGCTCCAGGTGCTGCGGCGCGTGGACCGAGAGCTGGAACCGGCCCTCGACGACCGCCGCGTCGGGCGTCGCCTTGTGCTCGACCACGTCCCAGGGGACGTCGATCGCGAACCCGTGGATGGCGTTCGGGCCGTGGTTCGTGGGGATGGCGTACTCCTTCCCCTCGAAGGTGAAGACGCCCCCGCGGATCCGGTTCGGGAACGGGAAGAGGATGGGCGTGCCGTTCCCCCCCGCGCCGCGAGGGGCCTCGGCGAAGTCCGGGGCCGAGACGACGATCGGCCGGACCTCGCCGGCGACCGGCAGCCGGAGGTCGAACAGGTTGAACCCGTACGACGGCAGCACCGACGCCGACGCACCCGAGGCTTCGTCCCGCATCGTGTAGACATCCCGGCCGCCCCGCTTTTCCACGTCCACGCGAAATCCCACGTCTTCCTCCCGGTCCTCGACCTTTGCCCGCATTCATCCCCGCCGAAGCCGGCGACGCCGTCGATGAGTTTGAATTTTCGCCCAGAACTTCCCGCGCCTGGGAAACTTTACACCCCGCGTCCCGACCCGAGATCGTGACGCGCCCGCGGTGCCGGACCAAGCGAAAAATCAGCCCGGCCGACCTCCGCCCCTCCCCGCCGGGGAAATCCGAGACCAAGACCAATTAAACCGCAACAAAGGCTCGCGGCTCGTTCACGTTTTTCACAGGAGTACAGGTCCGGCCGATTTATTTCATTACATGCCAGGCAAAAGAGTTGCCTCCCCGACTCCCGACATGGTAGGCATATTCTAGCAAGAGACGATCATCCGCCAACCCGCCCGACGGAAGCCGCCGGCGTTGCCGCACGTCACCATCTTCTACCGATGGATGCGGACGGAAACCTTGCGACGCGATTGGACTTGGCACCTCTCTTGCCAGGCGTAAAACGTATTCCTTCGTCGGGCCCGAATCACGGTCGCCGCGCGATCAAGTCCCGCTCGGGCTTCCCCTTCGACACAGACCATGCCAAGTCTCGGTTGACGACCTCCCGGAGGCTGCTATGATGGATGCGGTCAATCGCGGAGAAGGTCGCAAGGCGACGGCCCCTCGAAACAGGGTGACGGTCGACTCAGCCCGGGATGAGGAGGAGCTTCGGATGGATTCCGTTCTGGAAGTCAGCGGGGCGATCATCGACTCCTGGGTGGAGCCTTGCGGCGGGGACGATTCGACCCGGGTGGTCCTCCAGGTCGCGCCCAAGGGTCGGCCCCGGGAGTTGATCTTCGTCGAGGCCGAGGCTTCGCTGGTCCCCGACGAAGGCTGGCTGGAAGACCTGAGCGAGAACGTCTGCCACGGCAGCCCCGTCCGGGCGCTGGGGCGACGGATGCTCAACGGCTTCATCGCCGCCACGCAGTTGCAACTCGTCCGCTGAGTTGGCCCGGAGCCCGAACCGGACACGACCGAATCCGCACCTCTCGCCTTCATCGGCCGACGCCTCCACGGCCGCCGCCCGCCGGACCCATGCGGGCCATCTCGATCGCGCGACGTCACGACGCTTGCTTCGGCGGGCCGGGTGGGCGATGCTCGGGCGTGCGCCCCGAAGGCCGGCGACCGTCGCCGGGGCGGGTCCGCACCGACCGCGAGGCGAGGCGAGGAGGTCCGCATGTCCGACGATTCGACCCCGAGGCGGGAGGCGACCGGCTCGGCCCTTTCCAGGCGCCGGTTCCACAGGGCGACGGCCGCGGCGGCCCTGGGGGCGTTCGCGGCCCCGGCCGTGGTGCGGGGCCGGAACCTCAACGAGCGGCTGGCGATCGCCTGCATCGGCGTCGGAGGGCGCGGGGCGTCCAACCTGGCCGACGTCGCCTCCGAGGACGTCGTCGCCCTCTGCGACGTCTACGACGGGGCCGTCGCCAGGGCCGCCGAGGCCCATCCGAAGGCCCGGAAGTTCAAGGACTTCCGCAAGCTGTTCGACGACCTGAAGGGCTACGACGCGGTCGTGGTGAGCACCACCGAGCACACCCACGCGTTCGCCACCCTGCCGGCGTTGCAGCTCGGCAAGCACGTCTACTGCGAGAAGCCCCTGACCCACGACGTCTGGGAGGCCCGGCGCATCCGCGAGGCAGATCGGAAGAGCGTCGTGTAGGGAAAGAGTGTAGATCTCGGTGGTGGCCGTA
>ERZ778021.886-NODE-886-length-42734-cov-7.137304_pt1 | contig 42734 bp, 40 predicted proteins | sample MGYA00375751_ERZ778021 | MGnify/ENA primary metagenome ERZ778021 (study PRJEB29350, sample SAMN05389814) | bioreactor metagenome | isolation source: Thiocyanate stock bioreactor | place: South Africa: University of Cape Town | collected 2013-08-29 ... | reverse complement strand
CCATGGGCATGCAACTCGTGCCCAGTGAAGTACCCACCTGAAAAACCCATGAAAATCAATTACCTACCGGATTTTTCTTGAGAGGCTTGAGGAATCGCGGTCGCCGGGCGGGTTGCGTGGTGTCAGCGCAGTGGTGCGGCGTGATTTCAGGAGGCGTAGCCCAGGCAGGCTCCGGCGTTGGGCCGCCCACGGCATTCACGCAGCAGGCGGCGCTCGCGTTCGGCGCGTGTTTCCTCGGAACTGCTGCGCTGCACGGCACTGCTGGCGTGTCCTGATTTATGGCTGGCCTTGCTTCCGGACTTTTTCTTCGCCAAAGTATCAGGGGCGGCCATCAGGCAGCAAACGAGCAGTAGCCCGAGCAGGGCGGGGGCGGGGCGCAGGCGGCGGTGTATCAAAGGCATGGCGGCAACGATGTCGGGTGGTGGTGTGCCATGCTGCCATGCCTGCCGCTGCGTAAGGGGCCGCGCAATCCCGTAGCTGTCTTGTTTTTTGAAATATTCATATAAAATGAATCTTAAAAATGCAGGTGAGGTGGATAGCCGCCTGCTTGCCATCTGGTTCCACACCTTTCCCGGGCCGCCCCATGCAGATCCTCGACAAGACGCCATCCCCTTTCGCCCTGCAGGGCTGGCCCGTGTTCCGCCTGGGTTTTCGGCCGTTCTATCTGGGCACGGCGCTGCTGGCGTGCCTGTCGGTGCCGCTGTGGGTCGCCATGTTCCTGGGCCATGTGCGCTTCGCCTTGCCCATGCCGGGCGTGCTGTGGCATGGGCACGAGATGCTGTTTGGCTTCGCCGCTGGCGTAGTGGCGGGCTTTCTGCTCACTGCGGTGAAGGCCTGGACCGGGCTGCCCACGCCCCGTGGCCCGCTGCTCGCCGGCCTGGCGCTGCTGTGGCTGGCGGCGCGGGTGGCGCTGTTCGTCGCGCCCTATCCGGTGTTCGCGGTGATCGACGTGCTGCTGCTCCCCGCTGTCGCGGCGGCCTTGCTGCGGGTGCTCGTGCAGGCGGGCAACAAGCGCAACATGCCCCTGATTTCTCTGCTGCTGCTGATGGCTTTGGCGAATGGGGTATTCCATCTCGCGGTGATGGAGCGGGTGTCCGTGCCGGCGGTGTCGGCGCTGTATGCCGAGCTGGGGCTGATCGTGATGGTGGTGTGCGTGATGGCCGGGCGCGTGGTGCCCATGTTCACCAAGAACGTCACCCCGGGGCTGGTCATCCAGATGCCGCGTCCGCTCGAGCTGTCGGTGCTGGGCGTGACGGCCGTGGCCCTGGCGCTGTGGGTGTTCGCTGCGCCGGCGGCGCTGGTGGCCGTGGCGAGCGCGGCGGCGGCCGTGCTGCATGCCGTGCGCCTGTGGATGTGGCACCCGCAGGTGACGCTGCGCCGCCCCATCCTGTGGGTGCTGCATGCCTCCTATGCCTGGCTGCCGCTGGGTTTCGCGCTGCTGGCGCTGGCGCAGGGGGGCTGGGTGCCGCTGTCCCTGGCGGTGCATGCCTTCGGCGTTGGGGTGATCGGTGGGCTGATCATCGGCATGGTCACGCGCACGGCGCGCGGCCACACCGGACGGCCGTTGCAGGCCGGGCGGGGCGAGGTGGCGGCGTATGCCTTCGTCCTCGCGGCGGCTGTGCTGCGCGTGCTGGTGCCGGCGCTGCAGCCCGGCTGGTACGCCCATGCGCTGGAGGCGGCCGCCTGCCTGTGGGTGCTGGCTTTTGCCATCTACCTCTACATCTATACCCCCTGGCTGACGCGCACGCGGCTCGACGGCAAGGACGGTTGAGTGTTTTTTCCCTTCCTCCTGGTTGTTTTCCTCTCTTGAAAGGTTGTTTCCATGAACGCTACCCTGACTGAAATCGACGTGCGCACCATCGCCCCCTACGAGCGCCACGCGCAGATCTTCGCGCGCTTCGACGCCCTGAATGCGGGCGAGGCCTTCGTCATCGTCAACGACCACAATCCGGTGCCCCTGCACATGCAACTGGAGGGCCGTGCCCCGGGCCAGGTCAAGTGGAGCTACCTGCAGGCCGGCCCGGACCTGTGGCGCGTGGAAATCGGCAAGCAGGCCGCAGCGGGCAACAAGGCGCACGCCGCAGGCTCGTGCTGCGGCTCCTGCGGCGGCTGAAAGTGTGCTTCAGGCCCCGGCGTGCTGAGGCGCGCTGGGGCTTTTTCACGTCCTGGCCTGCGCGGCTACAGCCCCAGTGCCAGCAGCGCCGCCTCGGACATCCGGGAGCGGTCCCAGGGCGGCGTGAAAACCAGGTTCACGGTGATCTCGCCCACGCGCGGCAGCGCCAGCACCTTGTCGCACACCTCGTTGGCGATGGATTCGCCCATGCCGCAGCCGGGGGCGGTGAGCGTCATGTCGATCACCGCGCGCACCTTGTCCGCACCGCCGTCGTCCATGGGCTCGAAGGCCACGCGGTACACCAGGCCGAGATCGACGATGTTGACCGGGATCTCCGGGTCGTAGCAGGTGCGCAGTTGTTCCCACACCAGCGGCTCCAGCGCGTCGATGTGCAGGTCCTCGGGGATGGCCAGGGCCTCGGGTGGCTGTTTGCCGATGGCGTCGGCGTCCTGGCCCTTCAGGCGCACCAGTTGGCCTTCCACCGCGAGAGTGAACGAGCCGCCGAGGGCCTGGGTGATCTGCGCCAGCTGACCCGCCTGGAGCGTGAGGGGTTCGCCACTCGGAATGGCCTCCACCGTCACGCCGCGGCGCACCAGCACATCCTCGCGCGGGCGGCGGTGCGTCATGGCTGCACCTCCGGGGGCGTGGTCGCCGGCGCGGCGCCTTGCGGGGCGGCGATGGCGTGCATCAGCGCGTGCCAGCCCAGCAGCGCGCACTTGATGCGGCTGGGGTACTGGCGCACGCCCGCCAGGCTCACGAGCTTGCCCAGCGGGGCGGCCTCGGGCGCTTCCTCGCCCGTGAGCACGGCGCGAAAGTGCTGCTGCAGCGCCTGGGCGGCGGCCACCTCCCGGCCCTTCACGGCCTCGGTCATCATCGAGGTGGACGCCATGCAGATGGCGCAGCCCTGGCCGGTGAAGGCAATGTCGCGCACCGTGCCGTGCTCCAGTGCCAGTTCGACGGCGATGCGGTCGCCGCACGACGGGTTGGTGCCCTCGGCCTGGTGCGTGGGGTGCGCCAGGTGGCCGTAGTTGCGCGGCGCGCGCTTGTGTTCCAGCACCACTTCCTGGTACAGATCCTGTTCCGCCTGGCTCATTGCAGTACCTCCATGGCGCGGGCGACGGCCTGCACCAGCCGCTGCACCTCGTCTTCCGTGTTGTAGAGCGCGAACGAGGCGCGCGTGGTCGGCCCCAGGCCCAGGTGCTCCAGCAGCGGCTGGGCACAGTGGTGCCCGGTGCGCACGGCGATGCCGCGCTCGTCCAGCAGGGTGCCGATGTCGTGCGGGTGCACGCCCCGGGCCACGAACGACACCAGCCCCGCCTGCGTGGCGTGCGGCGCCAGCACGGTGATGCCGGGAATGCCCTGCAGGCCCTGCAGCGCCAGCGCGCGCAGCGCGCGGACATGCGCGTCGATGGCGGCGCGCCCGGTGGCGTCGATGAACCGGGCTGCCGCCGCCAGCCCCACGGCGCCCGCCACGTTGGGGGTGCCGCCCTCCAGGCGCGCGGGCAGGCCGGCGAAGCGGGCTGTGTGCCAGTGCGTTGATTCCACCATGTCGCCGCCCAGGCGCAGCGGGTGCAGGCGCTCCAGCGCGCTGCGCCGCCCGGCCAGCACGCCGGTGCCCATGGGGCCGTACATCTTGTGGCCCGAGAAGGCCAGGAAGTCGCAGTCGAGCCGCGTCAGCACCGGCGTGTCGTGCGCCACGGCCTGCGCGGCGTCGAGCACGGTGAGCGCGCCCGCCTGCGCAGCCTGGGCCAGCAGCGCCTCGTAGGGCGGGCGCTCGCCGCTGGCGTTGGCGCAGGCGGTGAGTGCGAACACGCGCGTGCGCGGCGTGAGCAGGGCGGCCAGGTCGCCGGCGTGCAGACGGCCCGCGCCATCGGGCTTGAGGATGGCCAGCTCGGCGCCGCTCAGGCGCGCGGCCTGCTGCCAGGGCAGCAGGTTGGCGTGGTGCTCCAGGCCGCTGACGATGATGCGGTCGCCCGGGCGCAGCCAGGCCTGGCCCGGCCCGGCGGCCCACAGGCCCTGGGCCACGAGGTTGAGCGCCTCGGTGGTGCCCGAGGTGAATACCAGCTCGTGTTCCGCCTGCGCACCGATGAACTGTTTGAGCGTGGCGCGGGCCTGCTCGAAGGCGTCGGTGGCGCGCTGGCTCAGCGTGTGCACGCCGCGGTGGATGTTGGCGCGCTGCGTGGTCTCGAACTGCTGCAGCGCCGCCAGCACGGGCAGCGGCATCTGCGTGGTGGCGGCGTTGTCCAGGTAGGCCAGCGGCTGGCCGTGGATGGACTGCGCCAGCACCGGGAACTGCGCGCGCAGGGCCTCGGCGAGCAGGGGGGCGGTGTGGTTATCGGCCATGGCGCGCCTCCTGGCGGTTTTTCAAGCCAAATTGGCCTCCATCCCTTGCTGGTAGAGCGCTGACAGCTATCAAAAATGAAGTCTTCATACGGTGTCTCCCAGGGGCGCCTGGGCCTGGCGCTCCAATTGCCGGGCCAGCCAGCCGCCCTCCAGCCACTGGGCCAGCAGCGCGCTGTCGTCCAGCGCGCGTTCGAGCACGGCGCGCGCCATGCCTTCGGTGATGAGGGCGCGGGCGCGGGCGTCGTCCAGGCCGCGCTGGGCGGCGTAGAACAGCGCCTCCTCGGGCAGCGCGCCCCAGGTGGCGCCGTGGGCGGCCTGCACGTTGTCGTGCAGGATTTCCAGGTGCGGGCGCAGCACCAGGCGCGGGTGGCCGGCCAGGGGAATGCCCGTCAGGCGCTGGCGCACGTCGGCGCCGTCGGCGCCCGGGGCGATGCGGGTGTAGGCGTTGCTCACGGCGCGCGCGCCGCCCTGCGCCAGCGCCAGGGACTCGACCTGGCTCGCGGCCTGGGCGGCCTGCAGGTCGGTGCGCGCCTGGTGGTCGAGCTGCTGCGCGCCCGCCAGCAGCAGCGCCGCCTGCCGCGCGCGCGCGCCCATGCCCTGCAGCGCGAAGTGGCTGCGTTGCAGGTGGTAGGCGCTGCCCGTGGCGGCGAGCGCCTGGGCGTAGCGGGCCTGCGGCGCCAGCGTGGCGTGCACGTGGTGCGCCACCAGGTCGTGCGCCAGCGGCGCCACCACGCGCAGGTGCTGCAGGTGCGCGCCTGCGCCCAGGTGGATGTGGATGTGCAGGTTCTGCGCGGTGGCGGGCGCATCGGGGGCGGTGCGTTCGTGCGTCTCCAGCAGCAGGCAGTGCGTGCCGGGCGCCACGTCCAGCACCAGCAGCGGGGCTTCGGCGGCGTCTTGCGGCTGGTGGTGCAGCGCCAGGTGGACCGTGCGCGGCGCCGTACCCGCTGGCGCGCCCACGTGCAGGCGCAGGCCCTGGCGGCACAGCGCGCGGTGCGCCCAGGCGAAGGGGGCGGCGTCGCTGCTGTCGCCGTCGGGCGCGGGCAGCCCGGCCAGGAGTTCGGCGCGTTGCACTGGGTCGTGCGCGTCGAGCCAGCGCGCCTGCACGCTGGCGGCGGCGTCGCCGTCCAGCGGGTGCAGCGTCCAGCCGCTGGAGGGCGGGCCGGCCGTGGCAGCGGCGGTGCCCAGCCAGTGCTCCAGCGCGGGTGGCGGCAGGTGCTGGAAGGCCTCGCTGTGCCGCGTGATCCAGCCCTGTCGCTGCAGGTGCGCACGGGCCGCGCGGTGGTCTGCCAGGTGCCCGGTCTCGGCGTGGTTCATGGCTGGGCCTCCGCCATCGCGGCCGGGCGCGCGAAGCCGGTGCGGGCGATGGTGCGCGCCAGTTCCAGTCCGCCGGTTTCGGCGATGCGGCCCTGGTCCAGGCGCAGCACGGCGTCGGGCTGCAACTGCTCGATCAGCGTGAGGTAGTGCGAGACCACGATGAACGCCGTGCCCTGCGCGCGCAGGCGCTGCACCAGGCCGACCACGGCGCGCACGCCGTCCACGTCCAGGCCGGAGTCGATTTCGTCGAGCAGCGCCAGGCGCGGCTGCAGCAGGGCCAGCTGCAGCAGCTCGTTGCGCTTGCGCTCGCCGCCGGAGAAGCCTTCGTTCACCGGGCGGGCGAGCAGCGTCTCGGGCAGGCCCAGGGTGCCGGCGGCCTGCCTGGCGCTGGCGAGGAAGTCGAAGGCGTCGAGCGGCGGCTGGCCGCGCGCCTCGTGCATGGCATTGAGCGCGGTGCGGATGAACAGGTTGTTCTTCACGCCCGGCACGTCCGGCGGGGTTTGGAAGGAGACGAACAGCCCGGCGCGGGCGCGCTCGTGGGCCGGCAGCGCCAGCAGGTCCTGGCCCGCGAGCAGCGCCTGCCCGCCGGTGACGCGGTAGCGCGGGTGGCCGGCCAGCGCCATGCCCAGCGTGCTCTTGCCGCTGCCGTTGGCGCCCATCAGCACGGCCAGGCTGCCGGGCTGCACGTCGCACGAGACGCCGTGCAGCACGGTGCGCTCGCCCACGGCGACGTGCAGATCGCGCACCTGCAGCAGGGGGGAGGGGGTGGTCATGGGGTGTCCTTTGTTCCTGTTTCGATAGCTGCCAGCGCTTGCTGGGCAAGGGTTTGAGGCTGTTTTCATGCAAATACCGGCGTCAGCCCACGGCGCCTTCGAGCGACACCGCGAGCAGCGCCTTGGCTTCCAGCGCGAATTCCATGGGCAGTTCTTCCAGCACCGCCTGGCAGAAGCCGCCGACGATGAGCGCCGTGGCCTCCTGCGGGTCGATGCCGCGCTGCTGGCAATAGAACAGCCGCTCCTCGGAGATGCGCGTGGTCGTGGCCTCGTGCTCCACCACGGCATCGGCGCGCGCCGTGTCCACGTAGGGGAAGGTGTGGGCGCCGCAGTGCGGGCCGATGAGCAGCGAGTCGCACTGCGTGTGGTTGCGCGCGCCCGCGGCGCCCGCGTTCACGCGCACCAGGCCGCGGTAGCTGTTGTGCGCGCGGCCCGCGCTGATGCCCTTGGAGACGATGCGGCTGGTGGTGTTCTTGCCCAGGTGGATCATCTTGGTGCCGGTGTCCGCCTGCTGGCAGTGGTTCGATACGGCGATGGAGTGGAACTCGCCGCTCGACCCGTCGCCGCGCAGCACCACGCTGGGGTACTTCCAGGTGATGGCCGAGCCGGTCTCGATCTGCGTCCAGGCGATGCGCGAACGCTTGCCAGCCGCCAGGCCGCGCTTGGTGACGAAGTTGTAGATGCCGCCCACGCCGTTTTCGTCGCCGGGGTACCAGTTCTGCACGGTGGAGTACTTGATGAAGGCGTCGTCGTGCGCCACCAGCTCCACCACGGCGGCGTGCAACTGGTTCTCGTCGCGCTGCGGCGCGGTGCAGCCTTCGAGGTAGCTCACGGAGCTGCCTTCCTCGGCAATGATCAGCGTGCGCTCGAACTGCCCGGTGTTGCGCGCGTTGATGCGGAAGTACGACGACAGCTCCATGGGGCACTTCACCCCGCGCGGCACGTAGACGAAGGAGCCGTCGGAAAACACGGCCGAGTTCAGCGCCGCGTAGTAGTTGTCGCCCACTGGCACCACGCTGCCCAGATAGCGCTCGACCAGCTCGGGGTGGTGCTGCACGGCGTGCGAGAACGAGCAGAAGATCACGCCCACCTCGGCCAGCTGTTCGCGGAAGGTGGTGCCTACCGATACCGAGTCGAACACCGCATCCACCGCCACGCCGGCCAGGCGCGCGCGCTCGTGCAGCGGCACGTTGAGCTTCTCGTAGGTCTCCAGCAGCTTGGGATCGACTTCGTCCAGGCTCTTGGGCGCGTTCTGCAGCGACTTGGGCGCGGCGTAGTACGACAGCGCCTGCAGGTCGATGGGCGCGATGCGCAGGTGCGCCCAGTGCGGCGGCGCCATGCCGCGCCAGCGCGCGAAGGCCGCCAGGCGCCACTGCAGCAGGAAGGCCGGCTCGCGCTTCTTGCGCGAGATGGCGCGGATGGTGTCCTCATCGAGCCCGGGCGGCAGGCTGTCGGTCTCGATGTCGGTGACGAAGCCATGCTGGTACGGGCGCTGCAGCGCCTGCGCCAGTGCGGTATCCTGCGGCGGTTGCGCGCGGGGCGTGGAAGGGGCGGTCTGGGGCATGGCCGTGGGGCGTGGTTTTAATATTCATATGGTATGAATCTTTTGATTCCAGCGCATCTTTTCCCGCTGAGTCCGCACCTGTGCCATGGGATTGCGCGCCGCGCCCGGAGCGCGCCCGGGGCTCCGTAAAACGGCGCGGGTTATAATCCTTGGGTTTTGCATGGTGCAAGACGCACGCTCCACGCCGTTCCAGCGCGGGGCGCAAGTAAAAACCATGGCCCGCCGCGCCCTGCGGCATCCGGGCCATCCAATACCCAAGGAAAACATCATGATCGCTGCCTCCATCAAGGCCGAAGTCGTCAAAGCCAACGCCCGCTCGCAAAACGACACCGGCAGCCCGGAAGTGCAAGTGGCCCTGCTGACGGCCCGCATCAACGAGCTGACGCCCCACTTCAAGCAACACGCCAAGGACCATCACGGCCGCCGCGGCCTGCTGCGCATGGTGAGCCGCCGCCGCAAGCTGCTGGACTACCTGAAGGCCAAGGACGCCGACCGCTACACCGCGCTGATCGCCAAGCTGGGCCTGCGCAAGTAAGCCGGCTGCATGCACGCAACGCCTGAGTTAGCACGCTAGCTCAGGCGTTTTTTGCTTTCACGGAGAAACCCCAGGCAGAGCGAAGCTGTGTCATTCCACACCCGCGTTGGTTGTCGTTCACTACCGAATCGATAGCTGCCAGCGCTTGTCTGGAATGGCATCGCGGTCTGTTTGGTCTCCAAACCCAGGCTGCTGGCGCGCCAGCAGCTCATTTTTCAGGAGCAAACCATATGACGATGTTCAACAAAGTCACCAAGACCTTCCAGTGGGGCCAGCACACGGTCACCATGGAAACGGGCGAAATCGCCCGCCAGGCCAGCGGCGCCGTGCTGGTCAACATCGACGACACCGTGGTGCTGGCCACCGTGGTGGCGTCCAAGACGGCCAAGCCGGGCCAGGACTTCTTCCCGCTGACGGTGGACTACATCGAGAAGACCTACGCCGCCGGCAAGATCCCCGGCAGCTTCTTCAAGCGCGAGGCCAAGCCCTCTGAGCTGGAGACGCTGACCAGCCGCCTGATCGACCGCCCGATCCGCCCGCTGTTCCCCGAAGGTTTCTACAACGACGTGCATGTGGTCATCCACACCGTCTCGCTGAACCCCGAGGTGGACGCCGACATCGCCGCGATGATTGCCGTGTCCGCCGCGCTGTCGGTCTCCGGCATCCCGTTCAACGGCCCCATCGGCGCCGCGCGCGTGGGCTACATCAACGGTGAGTACGTGCTCAACCCGGGCCAGACGGCGCGCAAGAACAGCCAGATGGATCTGGTCGTCGCCGGCACCGAGGCCGCCGTGCTGATGGTCGAATCCGAGGCGCTGCAACTGCCCGAGGACGTGATGCTGGGCGCCGTGGTGTTCGGCCACGAACAGGGCCAGGTCGCCATCAACGCCATCCATGAGCTGGTGCGCGACGCCGGCAAGCCGGTGTGGGACTGGCAGCCCGAGGCCAAGGACGACGCCCTGATCGCCAAGGTGGCCGAGTTGGCCGAAGGCCCGCTGCGAGCCGCCTACCAGAACCGCAACAAGCAACTGCGCACGCAGGCCTGCCGCGAGGCCTACGCCGCCGTGAAGGCCGGCCTGGCGGAGCAGGGCGTGGCGTTCGACGGCGTCAAGGTGGACAACATGCTGTTCGACATCGAAGCGCGCATCGTGCGCGGCCAGATCCTGGCCGGCGAGCCGCGCATCGACGGCCGCGACACGCGCACCGTGCGCCCGATCGAGATCCGCAACAGCGTGCTGCCGCGCACCCACGGCTCGGCGTTGTTCACGCGCGGCGAGACGCAGGCTCTGGTCATCACCACGCTGGGCACCGAGCGCGACGCGCAGCGCATCGACGCGCTGGCCGGCGAGTTTGAAGACCGCTTCCTGTTCCACTACAACATGCCGCCTTTCGCCACCGGCGAAGTGGGCCGCATGGGCTCGACCAAGCGCCGCGAAGTCGGCCACGGCCGCCTGGCCAAGCGCGCCCTGGTGGCCTGCCTGCCGAGCAAGGAAGAGTTCCCCTACACCATTCGCGTGGTGTCGGAGATCACGGAGTCCAACGGTTCCTCGTCCATGGCTTCGGTCTGCGGCGGCTGCCTGTCGATGATGGACGCCGGCGTGCCCATGAAGGCGCACGTCGCCGGCATCGCCATGGGCCTGATCAAGGAAGACAACCGCTTCGCCGTGCTGACCGACATCCTGGGCGATGAGGATCATCTGGGCGACATGGACTTCAAGGTGGCCGGCACCACCAACGGCATCACCGCGCTGCAGATGGACATCAAGATCCAGGGCATCACCAAGGAAATCATGCAGGTCGCCCTGGCCCAGGCCAAGGAAGCGCGCATGCACATCCTGGGCAAGATGCAGGAAGCCATGGGCGAGGCCAAGGCCGAGATTTCGTCCTTCGCGCCCAAGCTTTTCACCATGAAGATCAACCCCGAGAAGATCCGCGACGTGATCGGCAAGGGCGGCGCCACCATCCGCGCGCTGTGCGACGAAACCGGCTGCCAGATCAATATCGAGGAAGACGGCACCATCACCATCGCCTCCAGCGACGCCGCCAAGGCCGACGAGGCCAAGCGCCGCATCGAGGAAATCACTGCCGAGGTGGAAATCGGCAAGGTGTACGAAGGCCCGGTCACCAAGATCCTGGACTTCGGCGCCCTGGTGAACCTGCTGCCCGGCAAGGACGGCCTGCTGCACATCAGCCAGATCGCCCACGAGCGCGTGGAAAAGGTCACCGACTATCTGCAGGAGGGCCAGATCGTCAAGGTCAAGGTGCTCGAGACCGACGAAAAGGGCCGCATCAAGCTGTCGATGAAGGCGCTGACCGAGCGCCCCGCCGGCCTGCCCGAGCGCGAGCCGCGCGAATACCGCGAACCGCGCGCGCCGCGCCAGCCGCGCGAATACCGCGAGCCGCGTGAACCGCGTGAGCCGCGCGAAAACCGCGCCGAGCGCGGCGGCGAGCAGGAGCAGCCGGCCCAGGAATAAGGGCCTGGCGGCAGGCAGCCCCGCGTGGCGGGGCTGCTATGTAAAAAGGAGCTGCTGGCGCTTGCTGTACGGGCGTTGGCGGCTTTTTCGCTGGATCGACTTGGCATTTCCTTCCCAACCATGCGCGTTGTAGAAATCACATCGTTCGGTGCGCCCGAGGTGCTGCGCCTGGGGCAGCGGCCCCTGCCGGCGCCGGGTGCGGGCGAACTGCGCATCCGCGTCGCCGCCTCGGGGGTGAACCGGCCCGACGTGCTGCAGCGCAAGGGGCATTACGCGCCGCCGCCCGGGGCCTCCGACGTGCCCGGGCTGGAGGTGACCGGCGTCATCGACGAAGGCGACGCCGAGGCCCTGGCGCAGGCCGGGCTGCGGCTTGGCGACCGCGTGTGCGCGCTCGTGGCGGGTGGCGGCTACGCCGAGTACTGCGTGGCCCCGGTGGCCCAGTGCCTGCCGGTGCCGCAGGGCCTGAGCGACACCGAGGCGGCTTCGCTGCCCGAGACCTTTTTCACCGTGTGGAGCAACGTCTTCGACCGTGCGCGCCTGCAGCCCGGCGAGACCTTGCTGGTCCAGGGCGGCAGCAGCGGCATCGGCGTCACGGCCATCCAGCTCGCGCGCGCCCTGGGCGCCACGGTGATCGCCACGGCGGGCAGCGCGGAGAAATGCGCGGCCTGCGTGCAGCTCGGCGCGCACCACGCCATCCACTATCCGTCGCAGGACTTCGTGGAGGAGGTGCGGCGCATCACCGGCGGGCGGGGCGTGGACGTCGTGCTCGACATGGTCGCCGGCAGCTACGTGGCGCGCGAGGTGGAAAGCCTGGCGGACGATGGGCGCCTGGTCATCATCGCGGTGCAGGGCGGCGTCAAGGCGGAATTCAATGCCGCCCTGGTGCTACGCAAGCGCCTGGTGATCACCGGCTCCACGCTGCGCCCGCAGACGGTGGCGTTCAAGGCCGCCATCGCCCAGGCGCTGCACGCGCGCGTGTGGCCCCTGCTGGACGCGGGCACCATCAAGCCGGTGGTGCACCGCTGCTTCGCGGCCGCTGACGCGGCCCAGGCCCACGCGCTGATGGAGTCGAACCAGCATATTGGCAAGATCGTTTTGACATGGAATTCCTGAACACCATGAAAAAGAAACTCATCGCTGGCAATTGGAAGATGAACGGCGGCCTGGCCGCCAACGAGGCGCTGCTGCGCGCCTTGCGCGAAGGGCTGGCGCAGCAGGCGCCGGCCTGCGACGTGGCGGTTGCCGTTCCTGCGCCTTATCTGGCGCAAACCCAGGCGCTGACTGCGGGAACAGCTATCGACTTCGGAGCGCAGGACGTGTCGCAACACGAGGCGGGCGCCTACACCGGCGAGGTCTCGGCCGGCATGCTGCGCGACTTCGGTGCGCGCTACGCGCTGGTCGGGCACTCCGAGCGCCGCCAGTACCACGGCGAGACCGACGCCGACGTGGCGGCGAAGGCCCAGCGCGCGCTGGCGGCGGGCATCACGCCCATCGTGTGCGTGGGCGAGACGCTGGCGCAGCGCGAGGCGGGCGAAACCGAGGCCGTGGTCAAGCGCCAGCTGGCGGCGGTCATCCACCTCAACGGCCACTGCATCAGCGAGATCGTCGTGGCCTACGAGCCCGTCTGGGCCATCGGCACGGGCCGCACGGCCACGCCCGAGCAGGCGCAGCAGGTGCATGCCGTGCTGCGCGGGCAGTTGGCGGCCGCCAGCACCCAGGCCGACCGCATCCGGCTGCTCTACGGCGGCAGCATGAATGCCGCGAACGCGGCGCAACTGCTGGCGCAGCCCGACATCGACGGCGGCCTGGTGGGCGGCGCGTCGCTCAAGGCGGCGGACTTTTTGCAAATCATCGCGGCAGCCCGCTGAAGGCTGGGCGCCAACGGTCAAACCATAGGAAAGAAGAGAAGCAATGAACATGTTGACGAACGTGATCCTGGCAGTGCAGATGTTGTCCGCACTGGGCATGATCGGACTGATCCTGATCCAGCACGGCAAGGGTGCCGACATGGGGGCTGCCTTTGGCAGCGGCAGCGCCGGCAGCCTGTTCGGCGCCTCCGGCAGCGCCAACTTCCTCTCGCGCAGCACGGCCGGGCTGGCCACGGTGTTCTTCATCGCCACCCTGGCGCTGGCCTACCTGGGCAACAGCCGCCCGGCCGGTGTGGGCAGCGTGCTCGAAGGGCCGGGCGCCGCCGTGCCCGCCGTGACGGCACCTGCCGTAGAGGCTTCCGCACCCGTCGTGCCGGCCGAAGCGGCATCGGGCGCGGCGCAGATTCCCTCGAAATAAAAAATGTCACAATTTGGGTGCATGAGAGGCTGTCCAGGGTTTTTACCGGGTAGAATCCTGGATTGTCTGGAAAGCCAAAGCCTGCAAAGGTTCCTCATGCCATCCAGATGCATAAATCAGCCGTCGTGGTGAAATTGGTAGACACGCTATCTTGAGGGGGTAGTGGCGAAAGCTGTGCGAGTTCGAGTCTCGCCGACGGCACCAATACAAAAACCTCTGCCCAGCCGGCCAGGCAGTGGTCGCCAGCGGGGCGGGGGAAGCGATGAGCACAACCCCAGATGAACCTCGATCAGTACCTCCCCGTTCTCTTGTTCATCCTGGTCGGCGCTGCGGTTGGCGTCGTTCCGCTGGTCCTGGGGTATGTGCTCGGCCCCAATCGGCCCGATCCCCAGAAAAATTCCCCCTACGAATGCGGCTTCGAGGCCTTCGAAGACGCGCGCATGAAGTTCGATGTGCGCTACTACCTGGTAGCCATCCTCTTCATCCTGTTTGACCTGGAAATCGCCTTCCTCTTCCCCTGGGCCGTGGCCCTGCAGGATGTGGGCTTGGCGGGTTTCGCCGCCGTTGCCATCTTTCTTGCCATTCTGGTCGTGGGCTTTGCCTACGAATGGAAAAAAGGCGCGCTGGATTGGGAATAAACGGCTCCAACAAGGACTGACACGATGATTGAAGGCGTGATGAAGGAAGGCTTCGTCACCACCAGCTACGACGCGGTGGTGAACTGGGCCAAGACCGGCTCCATCTGGCCCATGACCTTTGGTCTGGCCTGCTGCGCGGTGGAGATGATGCATGCGGCCTCGGCGCGTTATGACTTGGCGCGTTTCGGCGCCGAGGTGTTTCGCGCCAGTCCGCGCCAGTCCGACCTGATGATCGTGGCCGGCACGCTGTGCAACAAGATGGCGCCGGCCCTGCGCAAGGTGTACGACCAGATGTCCGAGCCACGCTGGGTGCTGTCCATGGGCTCGTGCGCCAATGGTGGCGGCTACTACCACTACAGCTACTCCGTGGTGCGCGGCTGCGACCGCGTGGTGCCGGTGGATGTCTATGTGCCCGGCTGCCCGCCCACGGCGGAAGCCCTGATCTACGGCATTCTGCAATTGCAGCAGAAGATCCGCCGTACCAACACCATCGCGCGCGTCTGAGGGTCCCATGACTGCTGTTGCCATTCGCCCCGAAGAAACCCGCGACGCCGTGGCCGCCGCCCTTGGCGACAAGGTGCGCGCGCTGACGATCGCTCTCGATGAGGTCACGCTGGTCGTGTCTGCCGCCGACTACCTGGAGGCCATGCGCCAGTTGCGCGATGCGCCCGGTTGCCGTTTCGAGCAACTGGTGGACCTGTGCGGCGTCGATTACTCGGCCTACCGCGACATCGGCACCGATGGCCCGCGCTTCGCCGTGGTCTCGCACCTGCTCTCGGTCGGCCTGAACCAGCGCCTGCGCGTGAAGGTGTTCTGCGCCGACGACGACCTGCCGGTGATCGATTCGGTGACCGCCGTGTGGAGCGGCGCCAACTGGTTCGAGCGCGAGGCGTTCGACCTGTTCGGCATCGTCTTCGAAGGGCACGACGACCTGCGCCGCATCCTGACCGACTACGGCTTCATCGGCCATCCGTTCCGCAAGGATTTCCCGGTGTCGGGCCATGTGGAAATGCGCTACGACGCCGAGCGCCGCCGCGTGGTGTACGAGCCCGTGAGCATCGAGCCGCGCGAAATCACCCCGCGCATCATCCGCGAAGACAACTACGGAGGCCTGCACTGAGGCGCCGCTGGGCTGCCTTCGTGAACCACCATGGCTGAAATCAAGAACTACACCCTGAACTTTGGTCCGCAGCACCCGGCCGCGCACGGCGTGCTGCGCCTGGTGCTGGAGCTCGACGGCGAGGTCGTGCAGCGTGCCGACCCCCACGTGGGCCTGCTGCACCGCGCCACCGAGAAGCTGGCCGAGAGCAAGACCTTCATCCAGTCGCTGCCCTACATGGACCGTCTCGACTACGTGTCGATGATGTGCAATGAGCAGGCCTACTGCTTGGCGATCGAGAAGCTGCTGGGCATCGAGGTGCCGCTGCGTGCGCAGTACATCCGCACCATGTTCGGCGAGATCACGCGCCTGCTCAACCACCTGATGTGGCTGGGCTCGAACGGCATGGACCTAGGCGCCTCGACGGTGCTGATGTTCACCTTCCGCGAGCGCGAGTCGCTGTTCGACATGTACGAGGCCGCCTCCGGCGCGCGCATGCACGCGGCCTATTTCCGTCCGGGCGGCGTGTACCGCGACCTGCCGGACAGCATGGCGCAGTTCAAGGCCAGCAAGATCCGCAACGCCAAGGCGATGGAGGAGCTGAACCGCAACCGCCAGGGCTCGCTGCTGGACTACATCGACGACTTCTGCGCGCGCTTCCCGCGCTTCGTCGATGAATACGAGACGCTGCTGACCGACAACCGCATCTGGAAGCAGCGCACAGTGGGCATCGGCGTGGTTTCGCCCGAGCGGGCGCTGAACCTGGGCATGAGCGGCGTGATGCTGCGCGGCTCGGGCATTGCCTGGGACCTGCGCAAGAAGCAGCCCTACGACGCCTACGACCGCGTGGACTTCGACATCCCCGTGGGCAAGAACGGCGACTGCTACGACCGTTATCTGGTGCGCGTGGCCGAGATGCGCCAGTCCAACCGCATCATCAAGCAATGCGTCGATTGGCTGCGCGCCAATCCGGGCCCCGTCATTACCGACAACCACAAGGTGGCACCGCCCCCGCGTGAGCGCATGAAGGCTGGCATGGAGGATTTGATCCACCACTTCAAGCTGTTCTCCGAGGGCTTCCGCGTGCCCGAGGGCGAGGCCTACGCCGCCGTGGAGCATCCCAAGGGCGAGTTCGGCATCTACATCGTCAGCGACGGCGCCAACAAGCCTTACCGCCTGAAGATTCGCGCGCCGGGCTTCGCCCACCTGTCGGCGTACAACGAGCTGACGCGCGGTCACATGATCGCCGACGCAGTGGCCATCATCGGCACCATGGATATCGTGTTCGGGGAGATTGACCGATGATTACCGAAGCGACCAAGCAGCGTTTCGCCCGCGAAGTGGCCAAGTACCCGCCGGAGCAGAAACAATCAGCCGTGATGGCCTGCCTGTCCATCGTGCAGCAGGAACAGGGCTGGGTGAGCCAGGAGAGCGAGGCGGTGATCGCCGAGGTTCTGGGCATGCCGCAGATCGCGGTGCATGAAGTCACCACCTTCTACAACATGTACAACCAGCAGCCGGTGGGCAAGTTCAAGCTCAACGTCTGCACCAACCTGCCGTGCCAGTTGCGCGGCGGCTACGAGGCACTGCACCACCTCGAAGCCAAGCTGGGCATCCAGATGGGCGAGACCACGGCCGACGGCCTGTTCACGCTGCAGCAATGCGAGTGCCTGGGCGCCTGCGCCGACGCGCCGGTGATGCTGGTGAACGACCGCAACATGTGCAGCTTCATGGACGGCGAGAAGCTCGACCAGCTTGTCGACGGTCTCAAGGCTACGGAGGGCAAGGCATGACCACGGCTGCACAAATCCTGTCGCAATTTCAGGCCACGGGCGTACAGACCTGTTTCCACGACCGCCACATCAACGCGCAGATCTATGCCGATCTGAACGGCCGCAACTGGAGCATCAAGGACTACGAGGCGCGCGGCGGCTATGCCGCCCTGCGCAAGATCCTCGGCGCCGATGGCGGCGAGGGCATGACCCAGGACCAGGTGATCGCCACCGTGAAGGAGTCGGGCCTGCGCGGACGCGGCGGCGCGGGTTTTCCCACGGGGCTGAAGTGGAGCTTCATGCCGCGCCAGTTCCCGGGGCAGAAGCATCTGGTATGCAACTCCGACGAGGGTGAGCCGGGCACCTGCAAGGACCGTGACATCCTGATGTACAACCCCCACATCGTGATCGAGGGGATGATCATCGGTGCCTACGCCATGGGCATTTCGCTGGGCTACAACTACATCCACGGCGAGATTTTCCAGGTCTACGAACGCTTCGAGGCCGCTCTGGAAGAGGCGCGCGCCGCGGGCTACCTGGGCGACAAGATCCTGGGCAGCGGCTTCAGCTTCCAGCTCCACGCCCACCACGGTTTCGGCGCCTACATTTGCGGCGAAGAAACCGCCTTGCTCGAATCGCTCGAAGGCAAGAAGGGCCAGCCGCGCTTCAAGCCACCGTTCCCGGCCAGTTTCGGCCTGTACGGCAAGCCCACGACGATCAACAACACGGAGACCTTTGCCGCCGTGCCGTGGATCATCCGCAATGGCGGGCAGGCGTATCTGGAGTGCGGCAAGCCGAACAACGGCGGCACCAAGATCTTCTCGGTGTCGGGCGATGTGGAACGTCCGGGCAACTATGAAATCCCGCTCGGCACGCCGTTCGCCAAGCTGCTTGAACTCGCCGGTGGCGTGCGCAAGGGCCGCCAGCTCAAGGCCGTCATTCCTGGCGGGTCGTCTTCGCCGGTGCTGCCCGCCCACATCATGATGGACTGCACGATGGATTACGACTCCATCTCCAAGGCGGGTTCCATGCTCGGTTCGGGTGCGCTCATCGTGATGGACGACTCGCGCGATATGGTGGAATCGCTGCTGCGCCTGTCGTATTTCTACCAGCATGAATCCTGCGGCCAGTGCACGCCGTGCCGCGAGGGCACGGGCTGGCTGTGGCGCGTGGTGGATCGTATTCAGCATGGCCAGGGCCGCCCGGAAGACATCGAGTTGCTTGATTCCGTGGCCTTCAACATCATGGGCCGCACCATTTGTGCGTTGGGCGATGCCGCCGCCATGCCCGTGCGCGCCATGATCAAGCATTTCCGCCACGAGTTTGAAGCCAAGATTCAGGCGGCTACCAAGGCCTCCGCTGCCTGATCGCGAGAAAGCATATGGTTGAAATTGAACTGGACGGTCAGAAGGTGGAGGTTGGCGAGGGCAGCATGGTGATCCATGCGGCGGAAAAGGCCAACGTCTACATTCCCCATTTCTGCTACCACAAGAAATTGTCGATCGCGGCCAGCTGCCGCATGTGCCTGGTCGATGTCGAGAAGGCGCCCAAGCCCATGCCAGCCTGCGCCACGCCGGTGACGCAAGGCATGATCGTGCGCACCAAGACCGACAAGGCCATCAAGGCGCAGCAGTCGGTGATGGAGTTTTTGCTCATCAACCATCCGCTGGACTGCCCGATCTGCGATCAGGGCGGTGAGTGCCAGTTGCAGGATCTGGCCGTGGGTTACGGCGCATCGTCTTCCCGCTATGGCGAGGAAAAGCGCGTGGTGCCGGCCAAGGATATTGGCCCGCTGATCTCCACTGAGGAGATGACGCGCTGCATCCACTGCACGCGCTGCGTGCGCTTCGGCCAGGAGATCGGCGGCGTCATGGAGCTGGGCATGGTCAACCGGGGCGAGCACTCCGAGATCACCCCGGTCAAGGGCGATACGGTCGACTCCGAACTCTCGGGCAACATGATCGACGTGTGTCCCGTGGGCGCACTGACGAGCAAGCCTTTCCGCTACAGCGCCCGCACCTGGGAGCTCTCGCGCCGCAAGTCGGTGGCGCCGCACGATTCGACCGGGGCCAACCTCATCGTCCAGGTGAAGAACCACAAGGTCATGCGCGTCGTTCCATTCGAGAACGACGCCGTGAACGAGTGCTGGATCGCCGACCGTGACCGCTTCTCCTACGAGGCGCTGAACGGCGACGAACGCCTGACGCGCCCCATGTTGAAGCAGGGCGGCCAGTGGCAGGAAGTCGATTGGCAGACCGCGCTGGAATACGTGGCCAATGGCCTGAAGTGCGTGCGCGACAAGCATGGCGCGGGCGCCATCGGCGCACTCGTGAGCCCGCACAGCACGCTGGAGGAACTGTACCTGGCGGGCGCCCTGGTGCGCGGCGTGGGCAGCGACAATATCGACTATCGCCTGCGCAACGCAGAGTTCCCGGCGTTCGAGGGCGTGCGCTGGCTGGGCTTGCCGATCGCTGCCTTGTCCGAACTGCAGTCGGTGCTGGTGCTGGGCTCGAACCTGCGCAAGGACCACCCCTTGTTCGCGCAGCGCATCCGCCAGGCGGCACGCAAGGGCGCCAAGGTGTTCGCTATCAATGGCCAAGCCTACGACTGGGCCATGCCCGCCGTGCATTCGGTGGTCGCGCCGGCCGACTGGACCCAGGCGCTGGCCGACGTTGCCGCCGCTGTGGCACAGGAAAAAGGCGTGGACGCACCGGCCCAGGGCCAGGCCGATGGCGAGGCATTGACGATCGCCCGTGCGCTGCTCTCCGGGGAGCGCAAGGCGGTTCTCCTGGGCAACGCGGCCGCCCACCATGCCCAGGCGTCCAGCCTGCTGGCACTGGTGCAGTGGATCGCTGCGCAAACCGGCGCGGCGTTCGGCTATCTGACGGAGGCCGCCAATACGGTGGGCGCGCAGTTCGCTGGAGCGCAGCCGCGCCACGGCGGCCTGAACGCGCAGCAGATGCTGGCGGGCGGTCTCAAGGCCGTGCTGTTGCTCAATACCGAGCCGGAGTTCGACTCCGCGGCTGGTGCGCGCACGGCCCAGGGCCTGGCAGAGGTGGACATGGTGGTCACGCTCAGCCCGTTCAAGACCAATATGGCGTTCAGCGACGTGCTGCTGCCGATCGCGCCCTTCACCGAAACGTCCGGCAGCTTCGTGAATGCGCAGGGTCTCATCCAGAGCTTCCATGCCGTGGTGAGGCCCCTGGGCGAAACACGCCCCGCGTGGAAGGTGCTGCGCGTGCTGGCCAATCTGATGGGCGTTCCGGGTGTGGCGTTCGAGTCCTCGCAGGAAGTCCTGGCACAGGCTGCTGGCGGCTTGGTCAGCCTGCCGGCCGAGCAACTGAGCAATGCGACCCAGGCCCCCATCGCCGTGGCCCATGGCCCAGCAGAGGCGCCCGTGGCGGCGAGCATTTATCAACTGGACAGCCTGGTGCGCCGCGCGCCCGCGCTGCAACTGACCGCTGATGCCCGCGAGGCACGTGAAGGGGCCGCTGCATGATCGACGCGCTGTACAACGGAGGCCTGAACCTCATTGCCCAGCCCTGGTGGATGGGCGTGGCGTGGCCCGTGCTGTGGATTCTGATCAAGATCGTCTGCATCCTGGCGCCGCTCATGGGTGCCGTGGCCTATCTCACGCTGTGGGAACGCAAGCTGCTCGGTTTCATGCAGGTGCGCGTGGGCCCGAACCGCGTCGGCCCGCTGGGCCTGCTGCAGCCGATTGCCGATGGCCTGAAGCTCCTGACCAAGGAAATCATCGAGCCGACGGCGGCCAGCAAAGGGCTGTTCTTCCTTGGCCCGGTAATGGCCATCATGCCGGCCCTGGCCGCCTGGGTGGCCATCCCGTTCGGTCCGGACGTCGCGCTGGCGAACGTGAACGCCGGGCTGCTGCTCATCATCGCCATCACCTCCATCGAAGTCTATGGCGTCATCATCGCGGGCTGGGCATCCAACTCCAAGTACGCCTTCCTGGGTGCGCTGCGTGCCTCGGCACAGATGGTGAGCTATGAAATCGCCATGGGCTTCTGCTTCCTGGTGGTCATCATGGTGTCGGGCAGCATGAACCTGACCGAGATCGTCCTGGCGCAAGCCAAGGGTTCGGCGTTCAACGGCATGTTCGCCGGCACGTTCGTGGCATGGAACTGGCTGCCGCTGCTGCCCATCTTCGTGGTGTACCTGATTTCCAGCGTGGCCGAAACCAACCGTCACCCGTTCGACGTGGTCGAAGGCGAGGCGGAGATCGTGGCCGGCCACATGGTCGAGTATTCGGGCATGGGCTTCGCCATCTTCTTCCTGGCCGAATACGCCGCGATGTGGCTGGTCTCCATCTTGGCCGTACTGATGTTCCTGGGTGGCTGGCTGCCTCCGTTTGAGGCCCTGTCCTTCATCCCGGGCTGGATCTGGCTCGCGGCCAAGACGTTCCTGGTGGTCTCCATGTTCATCTGGATCCGTGCGACCTTCCCGCGCTACCGCTATGACCAGATCATGCGCCTGGGCTGGAAGATCTTCATTCCGGTCACGCTGGTGTGGCTGCTCATCGTGGGTGCCTGGCTGCACTCGCCGTGGAACATCTGGAAATAAGCGGGGAAGAGAATGTCTGCTGCTGTCGCAACGTCCTTCTCGATCAAGGACTTTTTCAAGAGCTTCATGCTCTGGGAGCTCGCCAAGGGCATGGCCCTGACGGGACGCTATACCTTCGCGCGCAAGGTCACCGTGTACTACCCCGAGGAGAAGACGCCGCTGTCGCCGCGTTTTCGCGGGCTGCACGCGCTGCGCCGCTATGACAACGGCGAGGAGCGCTGCATCGCCTGCAAGCTGTGCGAGGCCGTGTGCCCGGCGATGGCCATCACCATCGAATCCGACGTGCGCGCCGATGGGTCGCGCCGTACCACGCGCTACGACATCGACCTGACCAAGTGCATCTTCTGCGGTTTCTGCGAGGAAAGCTGCCCGGTGGACTCGATCGTGGAAACGCAAATCTTCGAGTACCACGGCGAAAAGCGCGGCGACCTGTACTTCACCAAGGACATGCTCCTGGCCGTTGGCGACCGCTACGAGCCTCAGATCGCCGCGGCCAAGGCCGCGGACGCCAAGTACCGCTGAGGCGGCGCCTGACACTGCGAGAAATTCATGGACGCCAAAACTGGTTTTTTCTATCTCTTCTCGGTCGTGCTGCTGTTCGCCGCCTTCCGTGTCATCACGGCGCGCAACCCGGTGCACGCCGTGCTCAACCTCATCCTGGCCTTTTCGCAGGCGGCAGGCATCTGGCTGCTGCTGAAGGCGGAGTTCCTCGGCATCACCCTGGTGCTGGTCTATCTGGGCGCGGTGATGGTGCTGTTCCTGTTCGTGGTGATGATGCTGGACATCCGCATCGACACCGTGCGCCAGGGCTTCTGGAAGCATTTCCCGCTGGCGGCCCTGGTCGGCGCCATCATCGCCTTTGAAATGGCACTGGTGCTGATGGGCGGCTTCCGCGGCATCGATGAGCCCAAGGCCATGACCGCCGTGGTCGATGCCGCGGGCCAGGCCGTGCCGTACTCGAACACCAAGGTGCTGGGCAAGCTGCTGTACACGCAGTACCTGTACCCGGTCGAGATCGCCGCCGTGATCCTGCTCGTGGCCATGGTCGCTGCCATCGCGCTGACGCTGCGCAAGCGCAAGGACACCAAGACCGTCGAGGCCGCCATGCAGCTGCGTGCACGCGCACAGGACCGCGTCGAGCTGGTCAAGATGGCGGTCACCCGCAAGGCGGAACCCGTGGCGGCTGCCGAAGCAGAGGAGAAGAAAGCATGACGTTGACCCTGGGCCACTACCTGACGCTGGGCGCGATGCTGTTCGCCATCGCCGTCGTGGGTATCTTTCTCAACCGCAAGAACCTGATCGTCCTGCTCATGGCCATCGAGCTGATGCTGCTGGCCGTGAACATGAACTTCGTCGCCTTCTCCAGCTACCTTGGAGACATGCACGGCCAGGTGTTCGTGTTCTTCATCCTCACCGTGGCGGCGGCGGAGTCCGCCATCGGCCTGGCCATCCTGGTGCTGTTGTTCCGCAACAAGACCAGCATCAATGCTGAAGACCTCAACACCCTCAAGGGTTGAGCCCCGGTTCATCGCAAGGTTCTGAAGAAATGAGTCAAACCCTTTCTGCTTCGACACTGCTGGCGGTGCCCTTGGCGCCGCTGGCGGGCTCTGCCTTGGCCGGTCTCTTCGGCACCGCGTTCGGCGGCAACTGGATCGGCCGCCGCTTGTCGCACACGCTCACCATTCTCGGTGTGTTCGTGGCATTCGTCCTGTCGGCGCTGACCTTGTACAGCGTGGCGGTGCATGGCGCGCGCTTCAACGAGACCATCTACACCTGGATGGTGGTTGGCGGCCTGAAGATGGAGGTGGGCTTCCTGGTGGACAGCCTGACGGCCATGATGATGGTCGTGGTGACCTTCGTGTCGCTGATGGTGCACATCTACACCATCGGCTACATGGAAGAGGATGATGGCTACAACCGCTTCTTCTCCTACATCTCGCTGTTCACGTTCTCCATGCTCATGCTGGTCATGAGCAACAACCTGCTGCAGCTCTTCTTCGGCTGGGAGGCGGTGGGCCTGGTGTCGTACCTGCTCATTGGCTTCTGGTTCAACAAGCCGACGGCCATCTTCGCCAACATGAAGGCCTTCCTGGTCAACCGCGTCGGCGACTTCGGCTTCATCCTGGGCATCGGCCTGATCGCGGCCTACGCGGGCACGCTGAACTACGGCGAGATTTTCGCCAAGTCAGCCGAGCTGGGTGGCTTAGGCTTCCCCGGCACCGACTGGATGCTGATCACCGTGATCTGCATCTGCCTGTTCATCGGCGCCATGGGCAAGTCGGCGCAGTTTCCGCTGCACGTCTGGCTGCCCGACTCGATGGAGGGCCCGACGCCGATCTCCGCCCTGATTCACGCGGCCACCATGGTGACCGCGGGCATCTTCATGGTGGCGCGCATGTCGCCGCTGTTCGAACTGTCCGACACGGCGCTCAATTTCGTGCTGGTCATCGGTGCGATCACCGCGCTGTTCATGGGTTTCCTGGGCATCATCCAGAACGACATCAAGCGCGTGGTGGCCTATTCCACGCTGTCGCAGCTCGGCTACATGACCGTGGCGCTGGGCGCGTCGGCCTACTCGGTGGCCGTGTTCCACCTGATGACGCACGCGTTCTTCAAGGCCCTGTTGTTCCTCGGTGCGGGCTCGGTCATCATGGGCATGCACCACAACCAGGACATCCGCTGGATGGGCGCCGTACGCAAGTACATGCCCATCACCTGGATCACCTCGCTGCTGGGTTCGCTGGCGCTGATCGGCACGCCGCTGTTCTCCGGTTTCTATTCCAAGGACAGCATCATCGAAGCCGTGCATGAAAGCCACCTTCCGGCCGCAGGCTTCGCGCACTTCGCGGTGCTCGCTGGCGTGTTCATCACGGCGTTCTATTCATTCCGCATGTATTTCCTGGTCTTCCATGGCAAGGAGCGCTACGACCAGAATCCCGACGTCCACCACCATGGGCATGACGACCACCATGGCCACGGCCACGACGACAAGCCGCACGAGTCGCCGTGGGTGGTGACGGTTCCCTTGGTGCTGCTGGCCATTCCTTCGGTGGTCGTCGGCTTCCTGTTCATCCAGCCCATGCTGTTTGGCGACTTCTTCAAGGACGTGATTTTTGTCGATGCCGCCAAGCACCACGCAATGGCGGAGCTGGCGCAGGCCTTCCATGGCCCGGTGGCCATGGCGCTGCACGGCCTGCAGACGGCGCCTTTCTGGCTGGCCTTGGCGGGTGTGGTGGCCGCCTACTACATGTACATGGTGAATCCGGCACTGCCGGCCGCCATCAAGCGCGCGGCCCAGCCCATCTACACGCTGCTGGAAAACAAGTACTACCTCGACTGGATCAACGAGAACATCATCGCCCGCGGCGCCCGTGCATTGGGCGTGGGACTGTGGAAGGGCGGCGACCAGGCCATCATCGACGGCGCCGTGGTGAACGGCTCCTGGAAGCTGGTGGGCTGGTTCGCAGGCATCGTCCGCTGGGTGCAGTCCGGCTATATCTTCCATTACGCGCTGGTCATGATTCTGGGTGTGTTCGGGCTCATGACGTACTTCGTGTGGCTCAACAAGTAGGAGCACTATAAAAATGGGTTTGTTGAGTCTTGCCATTTGGACGCCGATCGCCTTCGGCACCTTGCTTCTGCTGCTCGGGCGCGAGCAGCAGGCAGGCGCCGTGCGCTGGCTGGCGCTGATCGGAGCGCTGGCCGGCCTGGCGGTCACGGTTCCGCTGTACGAAGGGTTCCAGCTCGGCACCGCTGCGATGCAGTTCGTCGAGAAGGCGCCCTGGATCGGCCGCTTCAACGTCAACTACCACCTCGGCGTGGACGGCCTGTCCTTCTGGTTCGTGCCGCTGACGGCGTTCATCACGGTGATCGTGGTCATCGCCTCGTGGCAGTCGATCACGGAGCGGGTCAACCAGTACATGGGGGCCTTCCTGATCCTGTCCGGGCTGATGATCGGCGTGTTCAGCGCGCTCGACGGCCTGCTGTTCTACGTGTTCTTCGAGGCCACGCTGATCCCGATGTACCTGATCATCGGCATCTGGGGCGGCCCCAACAAGATCTACGCGGCGTTCAAGTTCTTCCTGTACACGCTGCTGGGCTCGCTGCTGACGCTGGTCGCCATCATCTACCTGTACAACCAGGCCGGCGGCAGTTTCGACATCCTCACCTGGCACCAACTGCCGCTGTCGCGCACCGCGCAGACCCTGGTGTTCTTCGCCTTCTTCGCGGCCTTCGCGGTGAAGGTGCCGATGTGGCCCGTCCACACCTGGCTGCCCGACGTGCACGTCGAGGCGCCCACCGGCGGTTCCGCCGTGCTGGCCGCCATCATGCTGAAGCTGGGCGCCTACGGTTTCCTGCGCTTCTCCATGCCCATCGCGCCCGATGCCGCACGGGAATGGGCTTGGCTCATCATCGCCCTGTCGCTGATCGCCGTGATCTATGTGGGCTTGGTGGCCATGGTGCAGAAGGACATGAAGAAGCTGGTGGCGTATTCGTCCGTGGCGCACATGGGCTTCGTGACGCTGGGCTTCTTCGTCTTCAACGATCTCGGCGTGTCGGGCGGCATCGTGCAGATGATTGCCCACGGCTTCGTGTCGGGCGCCATGTTCCTGTCCATCGGCGTGCTCTACGACCGCGTGCACTCGCGCGAGATCGCCGCCTACGGTGGCGTGGTCAACACCATGCCCAAGTTCGCCGCGTTCGCCCTGCTGTTCTTCATGGCCAATTGCGGCCTCCCCGGCACGGCAGGCTTCGTGGGCGAATGGATGGTGATCCTGGCTGCCGTGAAGTTCAATTTCTGGATCGGCCTGGGTGCCGCGACCGCGCTCATCTTCGGCGCCGCCTACAGCCTCTGGATGTTCAAGCGCGTCTACCTGGGCGCCGTGGCCAACGACGACGTCAAGGCGCTGAAGGACATCTGCAACCGTGAATTCCTGGTGCTGGCCCTGCTGGCCATCGCCGTGCTCTACATGGGCTTGTACCCGCGTCCCTTCACCGACGTGATGGATGCGTCCGTGGCCGAACTGCTCAAGCATGTGGCCCAGACCAAGCTCCACTGACCAGACTGAACTGAGAGATTCGAGATGATTGACAACATCAGCTGGCTGGCGGTCTACCCCGAGATCGTTCTTCTGGTCATGGGCTGCGTGATCGCCCTGGTGGATTTGGGTGTTTCGAGCACCCGCCGCACCGCGACCTATGTGCTCACCTTGCTGACCATGGGCGTGGTGGCCGTGCTGGAGGGCATGTACGCCGCCAGCGGCAATACCTTCTATGGCTGGGGCAACATGGTCGTGTCCGATGCCATGGGCAACTGGCTCAAGTGCTTCGCGGCCGTCGCCATGATGGTCACCCTGGTCTATGGCCGCCCCTACGCCGCCGACCGCAGCATGCTGGAGCGCGGCGGCGAACTGTTCACGCTGTCGATCTTCGCGCTGCTGGGCATGTTCGTCATGATCTCGGCGAACAACTTCCTGGTGATCTACCTCGGCCTGGAACTGCTCACGCTGTCGAGCTACGCCCTGGTGGCGCTGCGCCGCGACCACGAAGGCTCGGTCGAAGCCGCGATGAAGTACTTCGTGCTCGGCGCGATGGCCAGCGGCTTCCTGCTGTATGGCATGTCGATGCTGTATGGCGCCACCGGCTCGCTGGACATCGGCGAAGTGTTCAAGGCCATCAACGCGGGTCAGATCCGCCACCAGGTGCTGGTGTTCGGCTTGGTCTTCATCGTCGCCGGCCTGGCGTTCAAGATGGGTGCCGTGCCCTTCCACATGTGGATTCCCGACGTGTACCACGGCGCCCCGACCGCGGTGACGCTGATCATCGGCGGTGCGCCCAAGCTGGCGGCGTTCGCCATTGCCATGCGGCTCTTGGTGGACGGCTTGTTGCCCCTGGCGATCGACTGGCAGCAGATGCTGGCCGTGCTGGCCGTCGCCTCGCTCTTCGTGGGCAACATCATCGGCGTGATGCAGACCAACCTCAAGCGCATGCTGGCCTACTCGACCATCTCGCACATGGGCTTCATGCTGCTGGGCCTGATGTCGGGCGTGGTCAATGGCACGGTGGACGCCACGGCGGCCGAGAACGCCTACAGCTCCGCCATGTTCTACGTCGTCACCTACGTGCTGACCGCGCTGCCCGCCTTCGGCGTCATCGTGCTGCTGGCCCGCGAAGGCTTCGAGAGCGAGGAAATCGCCGATTTCGCCGGCCTGAACCAGCGCAGTCCGCTGTACGCGGGCGTCATGGCAGTGTGCCTGTTCTCCCTGGCGGGGATTCCGCCGCTGGTGGGCTTCTACGCCAAGCTGGCGGTCCTGCAGGCGCTGGTTGCTTCCGGCAGCGGCTTCCATATCGCACTGGCCGTGTTCGCCGTGATCATGTCCCTGATCGGCGCGTTCTACTACCTGCGCGTGGTGAAGGGCATGTACTTCGACAAGCCCCTGACGGCCTCGCGCGTGTCGGCGCCCGCCGACGTGCGCCTGACCCTGGTTGCCAACGGTGCCCTGGTCCTGGTGCTGGGCCTGTTGCCCGGCGGCCTGATGGCCCTGTGCGCGGACGCCGTCGTGCGCGCGCTGGCTTCCTGACGCATCGGCATGTCGCAGTCGGCCTCTGTCTGGCTCGTGATTCTGGTTGCCTTTGTGGCGGCTAACCTTCCCTTCGTCAGCCGGCGCTGGCTGCTGGTCGGCCCCCTGGCCCAGCCTGCCAAGCCCCTGGTGGCGCGCCTGGGCGAGCTGGTGCTGCTGTACTTCATCGTGGGCGCGCTGGCCTTGATACTGGAGCGGCGCGCCGGGCAGATCGCGCCCCAGGGCTGGGAGTTCTATGCCGTCACCGCGACCCTGTTCGCGACCTTCGCCTTCCCGGGCTTTGTCTTCCGTTACTTGGTACGCCGCCGCCGCTGAGCGCCATGAAGGTGCTGAACCTGCATTGTGGCGAGGGGCATGTCTTCGAGGGCTGGTTCGCCGGTGAAGAAGATTTCCAGGCCCAACTGCAGCAAGGCTTGCTCGAGTGCCCCGTGTGCGGCACCCATGAGGTGCGCAAGGCCCTCAGCGCGCCCCGCCTGAACCTGGGTGCCAGGGCGCCAGCGGCACCCCCTTCTGCAGAAGACGCACCTGCGCCGCTGGGCGCTTCTGGCGCTGCGCTGCAAGCGGCTTGGCTGCACGCCGCGCGCAGGATCATGGCCGAGACCGAGGACGTGGGCGCGCGGTTCGCCGACGAGGCGCGCCGCATGCACTACGGCGAAGCGGCGCAGCGCGCCATCCGGGGCCAGGCCAGCCTGCAGGAAACGGCCCGGTTGCTTGACGAAGGCATTGCCGTCCTTCCCTTGCCCCTTCCTGCCGCAGCCAAGGAAACCCTGCAGTAAGCGCACCTTTCGCGGCTTTGGTTGCTATTCAATCGAGAGCTGTCAGCGCTTTCTGCACAAGGGTTTTCGCCATTTTTCCTACTCAATGCCTGCGCCTCTTCGGGTTGTCTCGATAGGCGTTTATACATAGGCATTTCTCCCATTTGTCGCGCCCCCGGGGCCGCATACGATGCCGTACAGCACCCAGGCTGCGCCATTCTGGCGCGCGGGTGCGCCGTGCAGCATTCAAGGAAAAGCCTTCAGCGCAATGAGTGACGTCATTCTCGAAACCTCCCGCCTGACCAAGGAATTCAAGGGCTTTACCGCCGTCAGCGATGTGAACCTGAGCGTGCGCCGGGGCTCCATCCACGCCTTGATCGGGCCCAATGGCGCAGGCAAGACCACCTGTTTCAACCTGCTCACCAAGTTCCTGGAGCCCACCTCGGGCACCATCCGTTTCAACGGACAGGACATCACCCATGAGCAGCCCGCGCAGATCGCGCGCCGCGGCGTGATCCGCTCGTTCCAGATCTCTGCCGTCTTCCCGCACCTGACGCTGATGGAGAACGTACGCCTGGGCCTGCAGCGCAGGCTCGGCACCTCGTTCCATTTCTGGCGCAGCGAGAAGTCGCTCGACCAGCTCAACGGCCGCGCCATGCAACTGCTGGCCGAGGTCGGGCTGGAGTCCCTGGCCGACGAAGTCACCGTGAACCTGCCCTACGGCCGCAAGCGCGCGCTGGAGATCGCCACCACGCTGGCGATGGAGCCCGAGCTCATGCTGCTCGACGAGCCGACGCAGGGCATGGGCCACGAGGACGTGGACCGCGTCACGCAGCTCATCAAGAAGGTGTCGGCCGGCCGCACCATCCTGATGGTGGAACACAACATGAAGGTGATCTCGACCATCGCCGACCGCATCACGGTGCTGCAGCGCGGCGCCGTGCTGGCCGAGGGCGCCTACGAGGAAGTCTCGAACAACCCCCAAGTGATGGAAGCCTACATGGGCACGACGGACGGTCAACTGCAGGGAGCGCACTGACATGGCGGCACCCGCACTCGAAATCAAGGGCCTGCAGGCCTGGTACGGCGAATCGCATGTGCTGCATGGCGTGGATCTGGTGGTGCAGCCGGGCGAGGTGGTGACGCTGCTGGGCCGCAACGGCGCGGGCCGCACCTCCACCATGCGGGCCATCATGGGCCTGACCGGCGCGCGCAAGGGCTCGATCCGCATCAACGGGCGCGAAACCATCGGGTTGCCCACGCACCGCATCGCCCACCTGGGCGTGGGCTATTGCCCCGAGGAGCGCGGCATTTTCTCCAGCCTGTCGTGCGAGGAAAACCTGCTCCTGCCGCCGCAGCTCAAGACAGGCCACGCCGGCATGACGCTGGAGCAGATCTACGCCATGTTCCCCAACCTGGCCGAGCGCAAGAACAGCCAGGGCACGCGCCTGTCGGGCGGCGAGCAGCAGATGCTGGCGGTGGCGCGCATCCTGCGCACCGGCGCCAAGCTGCTGCTGCTCGATGAAATTTCCGAAGGACTGGCGCCGGTGATCGTGCAGGCGCTGGCGCGCATGATCACCACGCTGCGCCAGCAGGGCTACACCGTGGTCATGGTGGAGCAGAACTTCCGCTTCGCCGCGCCGCTGGCGGACCGCTTCTACGTCATGGAGCACGGCCGCATGGTGGAGCACTTCGGTGCCAGCGAGCTGCAGGCCAAGATGCCGGTGCTCAACCAATTGCTGGGTGTCTGAAAAGACAGCCTTTTTTTCAAACGACAAGGAGACAGCTATGCATCCCACCCTCAAAACCCTGGCCGCCCTGATGGGCGCAGCGGGCCTGGCCATGTCGGCTGCCCACGCGCAGGACAAGGTCAAGATCGGCCTGATCACCGACATGTCGAGCCTGTATGCCGACGTGGAAGGCAAGAACGGCGCTGTCGCCATCCAGATGGCCATCGACGACTTCGGCGGCAAGGTGCTGGGTAAGCCCATCGAGCTGCTATCGGCCGACCACCAGAACAAGGCCGACATCGCCGCCAGCAAGGCGCGCGAGTGGATCGACACGCAGGGCCTGACCATGCTGTTCGGCGGCACCAACTCCGGCACGGCCCTGGCCATGGCCAAGATCGCCGAGGAGAAGAAGCGTGTGTACTTCAACAGCGGCGCAGGCTCCTCCGCGCTGACCAACGAGCAGTGCACGCCCTACACCGTGCACTACGCCTACGACACCGTGGCGCTGGCCAAGGGCACCGGCGGCGCGGTGGTCAAGCAGGGCGGCAAGGACTGGTTCTTCCTCACGGCCGACTATGCCTTCGGCCAGGCGCTGCAGGACGACACCACCAAGGTCGTCACCGCCGCGGGCGGCAAGGTGCTGGGCAGCGTCAAGCACCCGCTGAATGCCTCCGACTTCTCCTCCTTCCTGCTGCAGGCGCAGAACTCCAAGGCGCAGATCCTGGGCCTGGCGAACGCCGGCGGCGACACCATCAACGCCATCAAGGCGGCCAAGGAATTCGGCATCAACAAGAGCATGAAGATGGCCGGCCTGCTGGTGTTCCTGACCGACATCCACAGCCTGGGCCTGCGCAACACCGAAGGCCTGCTGCTCACCACGAGCTGGGACTGGAACCTGAACGACCAGACGCGCGCGTTCGGCAAGAAGTTCTTCGCCAAGACCAAGCGCATGCCCACCGACATCCACGCGGCCGACTACTCCGCCACCATGAACTACCTCAAGGCCGTGCAGGCCGCCGGCACCACCGACGCCGACAAGGTCATGGCCAAGCTCAAGTCCACGCCGATCAACGACTTCTACGCCAAGGGCCAGATCCGCGCCGACGGCCGCTTCGTGCACGACATGTACCTGATGCAGGTGAAGGCCCAGTCCGAGTCCAAGGAGCCCTGGGACTACTACAAGGTCGTCGCCAAGCTGCCCGGCGATGAGGTCTTCACCACCAAGTCCGAGAGCAAGTGCGCGCTGTGGAAGTGAGGCCGCGCCAACCACCTTTCAGGAGACATGACATGAAGCACGCAAAATTCACCGCGCTGGCGCTGCTGCTCGGTTCGGCCGGCCTGCTGGCCGGCGCCGCGCACGCGCAGGACAAGGTCAAGATCGGCTACATCTCCGACCTGTCGAGCCTGTACGCCGACTTGGAAGGCAAGGGCGGCGCCACCGCCATCCAGATGGCCATCGACGACTTCGGCGGCAAGGTGCTGGGCAAGCCCATCGAGCTGCTATCGGCCGACCACCAGAACAAGGCCGACATCGCCGCCAGCAAGGCGCGCGAGTGGATCGACACGCAGAACCTGACGATGATCTTCAGCGGCACCAACTCCGGCGTTGCCCTGGCGCTGGCCAAGGTCGCCGAGGAGAAGAAGCGCGTGATGATCAACAACGGCGCGGGCAGCTCTGCCCTGACCAACGAGGCGTGCACCCCCTACACCGTGCACTACGCCTATGACACCGTGGCGCTGTCCAAGGGCGCGGCGGGTGCCATCGTCGATGGCGGCGGCAAGAGCTGGTTCTTCCTCACCGCAGACTATGCCTTCGGCCACGCCATGGAGGCGGATGCGTCCGCCGTCGTCAAGGCCAAGGGCGGCACGGTGGCGAGCGCGGTGCGCCACCCGCTGAATGCCTCGGACTTCTCGTCCTTCCTGCTGCAGGCGCAGAACTCCAAGGCCCAGGTGCTGGCGCTGGCCAACGCGGGCGGCGACACCATCAACACCATCAAGGCGGCCAAGGAGTTCGGCATCGACAAGACGATGAAGATCGCACCGCTGCTGGTCTTCTACAGCGACATCCACAGCCTGGGTCTGAAGAATACCGCCGGCATGCAGTTCGTCACCAGCTGGTACTGGGACATGGACACCGCCTCGCGCAAGTTCGCCGACGCGTACATGAAGAAGACCCAGCGCCGCCCGACCGAGATCCAGGCCGCCGACTACTCGGCCACCATGAACTACCTCAAGGCCGTGCAGGCCGCCGGCACCACCGACGCCGACAAGGTCATGGAAACCTGGCGCGGCATGAAGATGGACGACTTCTTCGCCAAGGGCCAGATCCGCGCCGATGGCAGCTACATCCACGACATGTACCTGGTCCAGGTCAAGGAGCCCAAGGAATCCAAGGGCACCTGGGACTACTACAAGATCGTGAAGAAGCTGTCCGGCGACGACGTCTTCACCGCCAAGGCCGAAAGCAAGTGCGCGCTGTGGAAGTGACGCGCTGCTGACCCGAACCGATCCCCACCCCTTATTGCGTCTCCTGCACCCATGGAAATCTTCGGTGTATCCATGCCAGCCATGCTGAGCCAGCTCCTGCTGGGGCTGGTCAATGGCTCGTTCTATGCCATCCTCAGCCTCGGGCTGGCGGTGATCTTCGGCCTGCTCAACGTGATCAACTTCGCCCACGGCGCGTTGTTCATGCTCGGGGCCCTGCTGACCTGGATGGGCATGAGCTATCTGGGCGTCAACTACTGGGTCATGCTGGTGGCCGCGCCGCTGGTGGTGGGGCTCTTCGGGGTGGTGATCGAGCGCCTGCTGCTGCGCTGGATCTACAAGCTCGACCACCTCTACGGCCTGCTGCTGACGCTGGGCCTGACGCTGCTGATCGAGGGCGTGTTCCGCTCCATCTACGGCGTCTCCGGCCTGGGCTACGACACGCCCGAGCTGCTCGAAGGCGCGACCAACCTCGGCTTCATGATCCTGCCCAACTACCGTGCCTGGGTCGTCGTGGCGTCGCTCGCCGTGTGCGTGGCCACCTGGTACGTGATCGAGAAGACCAAGCTCGGCGCCTACCTGCGTGCCGGCACCGAGAACCCGCGCCTGGTCGAGGCCTTCGGCGTCAACGTGCCGGTGATGATCACGCTCACCTACGCCTTCGGCGCGGCGCTGGCGGCCTTCGCCGGCGTGCTCGCGGCGCCGGTGTACCAGGTCACGCCGCTGATGGGGCAGAACCTCATCATCGTGGTCTTCGCCGTGGTGGTGATCGGGGGCATGGGCTCCATCATGGGCTCCATCCTCACCGGCCTCGGCCTGGGGGTGGTCGAAGGCTTCACCAAGGTCTTCTATCCCGAGGCCTCTTCCACCGTGGTGTTCGTCATCATGGCCATCGTCCTCCTGATCCGCCCCGCAGGCCTGTTCGGCAAAGAGAAGTGAGCAAGGGGCCCAACGCATGAACTCGAAAAAATTCGCTCCTATCGGCTATGGCCTGCTGCTGCTGGGCCTGATCGCGGCGCCGCTGCTGGGCGCCTACCCGGTGTTCGTGATGAAGCTGCTGTGCTTCGCACTGTTCGCCTCGGCCTTCAACCTGCTGCTGGGCTACACCGGCCTGCTGTCCTTCGGCCACGCGGCCTTCCTGGGCGGCGCGGCCTACGTCACCGGCCATGCGGTCAAGGTCTGGGGCGCCACGCCCGAACTGGGCCTGCTCGCCGGCCTGCTCACGGGCGCGCTGCTCGGCCTGGTGATGGGCTGGTTCACCATCCGGCGCCAGGGCATCTACGCCACCATGATCACGCTGGCGCTGGCACAGATGCTGTTCTTCGCGGCGCTGCAGGCCAAGTTCACCGGCGGCGAGGACGGCCTGCAGGGCGTGCCGCGCGGCAAGCTGTTCGGCCTGATCGACCTGTCCAGCGACATGGCCATGTACTACGTGTGCCTGGCCGTGGTGGCGCTGGCCTTCCTGGTCATCGTGCGCACCATCCACTCGCCGTTCGGCCAGGTGCTCAAGGGCATCAAGGAGAACGAGCCGCGCGCCACGTCCCTGGGCTACGACACCAACCGCTTCAAGCTGCTGGCCTTCGTCATCTCCGCCGCCATCGCCGGCCTGGCCGGTTCGCTCAAGACCCTGGTGCTGGGCTTCGCCACGCTGTCCGACGTGCACTGGAGCGCCTCCGGCCACGTCGTGCTGATGACGCTGGTGGGCGGCCTGGGCACGCTCAGCGGCCCGCTCGTCGGCTCCGCCGTGGTGGTGCTGCTGGAGAACAAGATCGGCGAACTGGGCACGCTGCTGGCGCAGTGGACCACCATCGACTGGTTCAACACCCTGGGCGAATCGGTGACCATCGTCACCGGCCTGATCTTCGTGGTCTGCGTGCTGGCCTTCCGCCGCGGCATCATGGGTGAGCTGATCGCATGGATCGAGCGCCGCCGTGCGGGGTGATCCCGATGCACCTACGGGCGTGGCATGCAACGCTTCTCCTTCTTTTGCGAGCAGGCGTCCGCTGTGTCGTCCCACCTGGCCCGGTAGGCCGGTTACCGTACTGCCAAATCTGGCCAGCCTGCAGTTTCTAGACTTCAAAATAGCTGCTGGCGCCCGCTTGACAAGCGCAGGTAGCTATCAAAAGAAGAGCTATTACGCCCGCCTGCCTAGTTGCAGCATCGCAGGCCCCATGAGGATGGTGCGTACGAAGTCCGCCTGCCGGCTCGCACCCACTTTGGTCGCAGCCGCCTTGAGTTGGGCGCGCACGGTGTGGATCGAACGGCCGCGCTGCTCGACATATTCCTGCGAGCTCAGGCCGTTCACCAGTGCCAGCGCCACCGCCCTTCGGCGGGCGTGAGGCGGTAGAAGGCGCGCAGCGCATGGACGGTGGAGGCTGAGTCGCTGATGAACACCGCGCCTGTGGTCTGTTCGCCATAACGTGCAGCGGCCCTTGCCAGTCCGTGCAGTTGCAGCGTAGTGCCCGCGTCCAGCGGCAGGCCGTGCCCGGTCATTACGGCGTTTAGCATGCCGTGCGCAGCAGGTCCAAGTCTTTGGTCAAGGAATGCCTCCGCGTGTTGGCGTGCAGCATGCCTGCGCGCTTGTTCAGTAGCACTAGGCCGGCTCTCCAGCATAAAGGCCGTTTGCAGGCGCGGTACCAGGGTTCGCTGCAGTGCTTCTTCTTCCGCGGTGTAGCGCAGTGCTTGCTGCGCACCGCTGTCGCGTTGAACGAGCAGTGCGCGTGCTTTTACACCACTACCGCCGGCGTGTAGAACAAATCCTGCGGGCGTAGCCAGTCGCCATGCCATTCGGTGCGCGGCAGACGCGCGCCCGCATAGAGCCTGGCGCCGTTGACCACCTGCCCCTCATGGTGCAGGTGCTCGTTTTCCGTCCACACGTTGGTGCGGCAGTGGTGGTCTGTAAAGCTCTGCATGAACGCAGTCCCCACGCCATGGGGCGCCGCCAGCGAGGAGGGTGTTCCCGTCACCTCCACCGAACGGTCGGAAAAGTAAAAGTCGTGCCCGAAGATCATCGTGGTCTGCGACGAAAACTCCGCCGCGAAGCGCACCAGGAATTCCAGCCAACGCGAGGCATCCAGCGCCGCGTCGTAGATGCTGCAAATCAGCCCATGCAGGCCCAGGCTATCGTCGCTCTGCGGCGGGGGCATGCGCTGCTCCTTGCCACAGCAATGCGGGGCTGGTCAGGATGGCGCGCACGAAGTCGGCCTGGCGGCTGGTGCCTACCTTGGCCGTGGCCGCCTTGAGCTGGGCGCGCACGGTGTGGATCGAAAGGCCGCGCTGCTGCGCGTACTCCTGCGGGCTCAGGCCGTTGACCAGCGCCTGCGCCAGCAACGCCTCGGCGGGCGTGAGGCAGTAGAAGGCGCGCAGCGCATCGGCTACCGCAGGGATGTTGGCGGCCGGGTCGCTGATGAACACCGCCCCGGCCGCGTGCTCGCCAAAGGGTGATGACCAGCGGGGAAGGGGCGCGATCGTCAGGTGCAGGGAGCCGCCGCCCCCTGAAAAACGCAACGCGCAGCCCGCGTGCAGCGGCAAGCCACGCCCGGTGGTCGCGGCACGGTGCATGGCTGCCTGCAACTGCAAGTCGTCGTTGTGGTTGATGGCCGCCAACGCATGGGCCGTGAAGCGCAGCAGGCCGGAGCTGTGCGCCAGGCTGTGTGCCCGCTGGTTGGCGTGGAGCAGGGCTGCGCGCTCGTCCAGCAGCACCACGCCCATGGGCAAGTTTTCCAGCACCGCCAGTGAGGCGTGGGCCAGCGCCTGGGCGTGGTGCAAGCGCCGGTGCAGGGCAAAGGCGGTTCTAAGGTGGGGCGCCAGGGCATGCAGCCGGGCCTCCTCGGCCTCGGTATAGGGGCCTTGGCGCTTGCTGCGCAGCACGGTGAGGTTGAGCGAGCGCTGCTCGCGCTTTTCCACCACGGCGGCCATGCTGTGGAACAAGCCCTGCGGGCGTAGCCAGTCGCCATGCCACTCGGTGCGCGGCAGACGTGCCTCGGGGTAGAGCCTGGAGGCGTTGACCACCTGCCCCTCATGGTGCAAGTGCTCGTTTTCCGTCCACACGTTGGTGCGGCAGTAATGGTCGGCAAAGCTCTGCATGTAGCCCGCCTCCACGCCATGGTGCGCCGCCAGCGAGGCGGGGGCTCCCGTCACCTCCACCGAACGGTCGGAAAAATCCTGCCCAAAGATCACCGCTGCCTGGGACGAGAACTCCACCGCGAAGCGCGCCAGGAATTCCTGCCAGCGCGGAGCGTCGAGGGCGGCGTCGTAGATGCTGCAAATCAGCCCGGACATGCCCAGGCTCTCGTTGCCGTGGTGCGGTGCCATGTTGTCCTCCCTGTTCGTTCTGGTGGCCTTGATGGTGGGGCGGTAAAGATTGCGTAAAGGTATGTGCACGGGGTTCATGCACGTGAGTCGATGATGCCAGAGGCCTTTCAGAGAGGAGCTGGCGGATTCAGGGATTGCACTTAGCCCATTTTGGTGATGTCGGGGTGGATGCATATGGATACAAACGAATGCAAGTTGCCTTGCGTCGTGCAGGGTGGCCCAGCCTTTCGGCTGCATCCATTCATTCATTGAAAGTTCACCATGACCCTACGCACTCCTGCCCAGTTTTCTTTGATGGCGCCGCAGCGGCCTGCCGCACTGGCTGTGCCTGCGTTTCTAGCGTTGATGCTGGCGGGGTGTGGTGGCGGTAGCGGCAGCAGCACCACGGAAACAGGGGGCGGCACGGGCGGGGGAGGTGGGGCAACTACCCAGGCGGGCACCTATGCCCTCAAGGCCGGCAGCGCCACGGTGGGGTCGTTCATGCTGGACTCCGCAAACACCGTCACGGGCTGCGTGGTCGGCCAAGACACAACCTGCACACCCCAGGTGACGGTCAACGGCAACAGTACTAATTTCACCCTTAAGGGCGGCAGCACTTCGGCCAGCGGCACTATTGCGGCCAATGGCGCAGTCACGGGGCAACTGACCCAGGCAGGTGGCGCAGTGACCGCGCTGACGGGCAGCAAAACATCCAGTGACTATGTGGACTGCACAGCGCCTTCCACGCGCAGCAACGGGCAGTGCGTTCTGCCTTCCACCAAGATCGTCATCGCCCCGACGGTGACATGGCTGATAGACCCCACCGCCGGAGGCACCTGGACTCCAGCGACAGGAATGCAGTTCAACACGCGCTATACCTTGTGCTTTGGCTATGGTGAGTGTGATCGTTTCGTCAAAACATTTTTGGTTACCCCGGATGATTTGAAAGACGAAGATGCCGGAGAAATACTGGCCTACGCGCAATCGGTGGCTAAAGATTTTCAAGAAATGATCGGGCGCATGTGGAAGGCCAAAACCTACCCGCCCTTCTCATTGATGCAAAAAATCTTCCGTGAGTCGGTTGAAAATGCCATTGCCACGGAATCGCAGAATGCAGCTCAAACGGCAGCCAGAGCTTTTGCAGCAGCGGGCTATCCTGCAGCAGGGGGTGGCGCCAGCGGGACTCCCAGCGGTTCAGAGCCAACGACGGCATCGGCGTGTGGCAATTTGGCATATGCGGGGGATATGTCAGAGCCTCAGGTGAGCGTATTTGATTTGCAGGCCATGTCATATAGCTGTGCATACAAGGCCAGCGGTGATGCGAATGCCCTCACTTACGGTAATAGGGTTTGCAGGCTGTTGGATGACTATGTGAAGGCACTAGGGGGTAAATTCCATCCGCTGTATTGCAATGGCCCGAAGCTCAAGGTGTCCTGACATGGACAACCATTCGCACCCCACTGGCGCATGGTCACGTCTGCTCTGTGCCTCAGGTCTATTGCTGGGCTTGACCGGTTGCGCCAACTGGAACAGCGTTTACCGCCCCATCTACGCTGCCGACGGGCAGGGCGCGCTGATCGACGTGAAGCAGCGCGCCATCCTCGTGGGCAAGCGCCCAGTGGAAAACAATGCAGCGCACCAGCACTTCGTTATCTGCGCCGAACCCAGCCCCGACGCGATGAGCGCCTACGCAGGCGAGTTCGCGGGCAAGCTGGCCTTGTCGCCCGTGGGGGCGGCCACGGGCAAAGACGAGAGCCTTGCCATCCAGAGCGCCATGCGCGAAACGGCTTCCTACATAGGGATGCGCACCCCCAGCGTGCAACTGCTGCGCGATGCCATGTACCGCGCATGCGAGGCGTACGCCAACAATGCCATCAACAACTCCCAGTACGAACTGCTCATGCGCCGCTATCAGCGCCACATCGTGGCCCTGGCAGCCATTGACCAGCTCACCCACCCTCGCGCGTTTGTCACGCCCTAGCGGAGTTGCCGTGGACGGCGCGGGCCACTTGTACATTGCGGATGCCGAGAACTATGTCGTCCGCATGGTGGATGCCGCCACAGGCCAAATCAGCACGGTGGCGGGAACTCACTCTTCCGGCTTCAGTGGCGATGGCGGTGCGGCCACATCGGCAAAACTTTCTCGCCCCTATGGTGTGGCGGTAGACAGTGCGGGCCACCTCTATATCGCAGACACCGACAACTACTGCATTCGCAAGGTGGATGTAGGCACGGGCCTGATCAGCACGGAGGCGGGCATCGGTACCTCGTCGGGTTTTGGCGGCGATGGTGGTGCAGCCACGCTGGCCCTCTTAGCGGCCCCGACTGGCGTGGCGGTGGACGGTGCGGACAACGTATACATCGCCGACACGGGCAACAACCGTATTCGCAGGATCAATGCCGCCACGCAAGTCATCAATACGGTGGCAGGCAATGGCGCATACGGCTCTGGCGGCGACGGCGGTGCGGCTACGTTGGCCCAAGTGACCAATCCCTTTAGCGTGGCGGTGGGCAGTACGGGCCACCTCTACATCACTGAAACCTATTCCGGCGCGCGTGTTCGCAAGGTCGATGCGGTCACGGGCCTGATCAGTACCGTGGCAGGCACTGGCACAGCGGGCTTCAGTGGCGATGGTGGCGCGGCCACAGCGGCGCAGTTGCGAACCCCCTGGGGCGTGGCGGTAGACGGCGTGGGCCATGCATACATTGCAGACACGGATAACAACCGCGTGCGCAAGATCGATGCCGCTGCGGCCACCATCAGCACCGTGGCTGGCACGGGTGGTGTTGACGGCGTAGCGATTGCCGCGCAGTTGATCAATCCCTGGGATGTGGCCACGGACAGCGCGGGCAATGTGTACATCGCCGATACCAGTAATGCCCGCATCCGGAAGGTCGATGCAGCTACGGGGCTGATCAGCACCGTGGTAGGAAATGGCACGGGAGGCGCTGGCGGCGATGCAGGTGCGGCGACAACTGCACAATTGAACGCGCCTCGCGGGGTGGCCGTGGACAGTGCCGGGAATGTCTATCTCGCGGACACCTTCAATAACCGTATTCGCAGGGTCGATGCTGCGACGGGCGTGATCAATACCGTGGCAGGCACGGGTACCCTGGGTTTCGGTGGGGATGGTGGCGCGGCCACTGCGGCGCAGTTGAACGGGCCCGGCGGCGTGGCGCTCGACAGTGCGGGCAACATCTACATTGCGGACACCGTCAATGGACGCATACGCAAGGTTGACGCGTTCACGCACAACATCAGTACGGTGATGGCTGTGTCTGGGGTCTACCGCATCGCCGTGGACGGCGCAGGCCATGTATACATTGCGGAGGGCAACAACCACCGCATCCGCAAGATCGAAGCGGGCACAGGCACCGTCAGCATCGTGGCGGGTACGGGTGTCCAGGGTTTCAGTGGAGACGGTGGCGTGGCCACGGCAGCACGGCTTTCTTACCCCTATGCCATTGCCGTGGATGGAGCAGGCCATTTGTACATCGGGGATACCGCCAACCAGCGCATCCGCAGGGTAGATGCCACCACCGGGATCATCAGCACCCTGGCTGGCAATGGAGTGAACGGCCTTGGAGGAGATGGCGGGGCGGCGACGGCGGCACAACTCTCCGGCCCCTATGGCGTGGCCGTGGATCACACGGGCCATGTGTACATCGCGGATCGGGACAACTGGCGCGTGCGCAAGGTGCAGGCACTGGCCCCGGATGCACCCACGGGCGCACTGGCCACGGCAGGCAATGGACAAGCCACGGTGGGCTGGAGCGCACCAGCGGACAACGGCAGCGCCATCGCCAGCTATACCGTCACGGCAGTGGAAGACGGCACCAGGCAATGCACGCCCAGCCCCGCCACGGCCACCACTTGCACGGTCACCGGCCTGACCAATGGCACGGCCTACACCTTTACCGTGACGGCGACCAATAGCGTGGGCACCAGCCCGGCCTCGGCGCCTTCCACGGCGGTTACGCCCGCTGGCCTTCCCGCTGCTCCCACGGGCGTCACGGCATCGCCTGGCGCCCCCGGCAGCGGCACGGTCACGCTGACCTGGACGGGGCCTACCGACAACGGCAGCACCATCACCGGCTACACGGTCACGCCGCCCGGCACGGGTGCTGCCTGCACGGCTTCGCCCTGCGTCGTATCGGGCCTAGCCAACGCCGCGCAGTACAGTTTTGTCGTGCAGGCCGTCAACGGCGTGGGCCCGGGAGCGGCCAGTGCTTCCAGCGCCGCCGTGTGGCTGCAGGGTGCGCAGAGCATCACCTTTCCGCCGCAAGCAAGCCAGACCTATGCGCCGAACGGCTCCTTTGCCATCAGCCCTGCCGCCAGCACCACGTCACCCCTGGCGGTGGCCTACGGCAGCCAGACCCCGGGCGTGTGCACCGTATCGGGCACCATGGTCACCATGCTGGGCGCGGGCACTTGTACCCTCACGGCCAACCAGGCGGGTAACGCCGCCTGGGCCGCTGCGGCACAGCAGGCGCAGAACGTCGCCGTCGGCCCAGGCGTGAACGCCATCAACTTCCCGGCGCAAGCGGGCCAGGCTTTTGCCGTGGGTGGCAGCTTCGCCATCAGCCCGGCGGCCACGGGCCGCTCCAGCGCGGCGGTGGCCTACAGCAGCCTGGCCACGGGCGTGTGCACGGTATCGGGCAGCACGGTCGCCATGGTGAGCGCGGGCACCTGCACCATTGCCGCCAACCAGGCGGCGGATGCGAACTGGGGCGTTGCACCGCAGGCCACGCAAGGTGTGCAGATCGCACCCGTGGCCCCTGGCGCTCCTACGGACGCCACAGCCATACCGGGCAACAGCCAGGCCCTGGTGGGCTGGACGGCGCCTACCGACACAGGTGGTGGCATCACCCAGTACACCGTGACGGCTCCCGGCAGCGCAGGTTGTACCGCTGCGTGGCCCGCCACTGGTTGTACTGTGTCGGGCCTGGTCAACGGAGTCACCTATACCTTCAGTATTCGGGCCAAGAACGGCGTGGGAACAAGCGCTCCGGCAGTGGCCCAACCGGTCACGCCGCTAGTTGACAGCAAGGTGTTTGCGGCCCCTTCGCCTACGGGTAGCGGCACGTTGGGCGTGGCGGTGGTAGGTGGCGGCACCTCCTGCGCCTTCGAGCGCGTGCAAGTGCTGCAGGCCAGCGGCGCTAGCACTCCGGTACCTGCGAATCTGCAGTTTCCACATGGGCTGTTGGACTTCGTGCTGGCGGGCTGCAACCAGTCGAACGTGACCGTCACCATCACCTATCCCAACGCCTTGCCCCAGGGTGTGCAGTACTGGAAGCTGCAGGCCGGCAACTGGGCACCCTATGGCGGCGCAGCAGCTACGGCGGGCAACGCCACGGCCACGCTGACGCGCCTGCTCGATGCGGGCGCGGTGCCGGTCATC